>MCND01000223.1_pt1 | contig 23128 bp, 18 predicted proteins | sample 778211 | NCBI WGS metagenome assembly MCND01 (sample SAMN04296812, study PRJNA304217) | bioreactor metagenome | isolation source: activated sludge enriched with benzalkonium chloride | place: Turkey: Istanbul urban wastewater treatment plant
TACCGCCGCATCCGCAACACGCTGCGCTTCCTGCTGGCCAACCTGGCCGACTTCGACGCCGTGTCGCAGGCCGTGCCGCATGGCGAGCTGTTCGAAATCGACCGCTACGCGCTGGCCATGACCGCGCAGATGCAGGCCGAGATCAGCGCGCACTACGAGCGCTACGACTTCCACCCGGCCGTCTCGCGCCTGCAGACCTTCTGCTCCGAGGACCTGGGCGCGTTCTACCTGGACATCCTGAAGGACCGCCTGTACACCACGGCGGCCGGCAGCCTGGCGCGCCGCTCGGCGCAGACCGCGCTGCTGGAGATCACCCAGGCGCTGCTCAAGCTGATGGCCCCGATCCTGTCCTTCACCGCCGAAGAAGCCTGGAAGGAACTGGTCGCCTCGGCGCTGAAGCACCAGGCCGACGCCGCGCGCGTCACCATCTTCACCGAGGTCTTCCACAGCCTGCCGCCCTATGCCGACGCCGAGGCGCTGACGGCCAAGTGGACGCGCCTGCGCGCGATCCGCGCCGAAGTGCAGCGCAAGCTCGAGGAAGTCCGCACGGCCGGCGACATCGGTTCGTCGCTGCAAGCCGAAGTCGATCTGTACGCCGCCAGCGCCGACCAGGCACTTTTGGCCAGCCTGGGCGACGATCTGCGCTTCGTGCTGATCGTGTCGCGCGCCACCGTGCATGCCGGCGAGGGTGAAACGCGCATCGAGGTCACGCCGTCCCAGCACAAGAAGTGCGAGCGCTGCTGGCACTGGCGCCTGGACGTGGGCCAGGACGCGGACCACCCCGAGATCTGCGGCCGTTGCGTGTCCAACCTGTTCGGCGCGGGTGAAGCCCGCAGCAAGGCCTGAGCATGGCCGGCCCCGTCGACCACGGGACGCCGGACCAGCCGTCCGGCCGCGCCGCACCGGCGCGGATCGGCGGCTGGCTGGCGCTGGCGCTGTGCATCATCGTCCTGGACCAGCTGACCAAGATCTATTTCAACACCGCCTTCCAGTACGGCGAACGGCTGCACCTGCTGCCGTTCTTCGACTTCACGCTGGTCTATAACCGAGGCGCGGCGTTCAGTTTCCTGGCGACCGAGGAAGGCTGGCAACGCTGGCTCTTCACCGGCCTGGGCTGCGTGGCGGCGGTGGTCATCGTCTGGATGCTGCGTCGCACGCCCGGCCAGCCGCGCTTCAGCCTGGCGCTGGCGCTGATCCTGGGCGGCGCCGTGGGCAACGTGATCGATCGCGTGGTCTACGGCCACGTGGTGGACTTCCTGCTGTTCTACTGGAATGACTGGCAGTTCCCCGCCTTCAACCTGGCCGACGTGGGCATCAGCTGCGGCGCCGTGTTGCTGGTGCTGGACGAACTGCTGCGCTCGCGCAAGCCGCGCGGCTGAGCGCTGTAGAATCAATATCCATTCCTCGACTACGCGGCGCCCTCCGCGCCGCTCCCGCCCCATGCTCGACCTCGCCCGCAAACGCATCGTCCTCGGCCTGACCGGGGGCATCGCCTGCTACAAAATCGCCGAGCTGGTGCGGCGCATGACCGAACAAGGCGCCACGGTCGACGTGGTCATGACCGAGGCGGCCACGCATTTCATCACGCCCGTCACCATGCAGGCGCTGTCCGGCCGTCCGGTGTTCGTCGATGCCTGGGACGCGCGCGTGCCCAACAACATGGCGCACATCGACCTCACGCGCGGCGCCGACGCCGTGCTGATCGCGCCGGCCAGCGCCGACTTCATGGCCAAGCTGGCGCACGGCATGGCGGACGACCTGCTGTCCACGCTGTGCCTGGCGCGCGCCTGTCCGCTGCTGGTCGCGCCCGCCATGAACCGCGAGATGTGGGCCAACCCGGCCACCCAGCGCAACGTCGAACAGCTGCGCGCCGACGGCATTGCCGTGCTCGGCCCCGCCGCCGGCGAACAGGCCTGCGGCGAGACCGGCGACGGCCGCATGCTGGAAGCGCACGAGCTGCTGACCGACCTGATCGCCTTCTTCCAGCCCAAGTTGCTGGCCGGCCGCCACGTGCTGCTGACCGCCGGCCCCACGTCCGAGCCGGTCGACCCCATCCGCGTGCTGAGCAACCGCTCGTCCGGCAAGACCGGCTACGCGCTGGCGCGCGCCGCGCGCGAAGCCGGCGCCCGCGTCACCCTGGTCACGGGCGCCACCGCGCTGCCCGTGCCGCGCGGCGTCACCTCGCTGTCCGTGACCACGGCGCGGCAGATGCACGATGCCGTCATGGCCAGCGCCATGGATGCCGACATCTTCATCGCCGTGGCCGCCGTGGCCGACTGGCGCGTGAAGAACGTCAGCGTGCAGAAACTCAAGAAGACCAGCGAAGGCGGCGGCGCGCCGCAGATGGAGTTCGAACCCAATCCGGACATCCTCGCCGAAGTGGCCAGGCTGCAAGACGGCCCCTGGTGCGTGGGCTTTGCCGCCGAGACCGAAAAGCTGGCCGAGCACGCCGAGGCCAAGCGCGTGCGCAAGGGCATCCCGCTGCTGGTGGGCAACCTGGCGCAGAAAGTCATGGACGCGGACACCACCGAGCTGGTGCTGTTCGATGCGCAGGGCGTGCATCCCCTGCCCGCAGCCGGCAAGCTGGACGCCGCGCGGCGCCTGATCGCCGAGATCGCGGCGCGCCTGCCGGACTGAAACCGGCAAGACTGGCGGCTGCCCGGCTATCGGACAGCCGCTGCCCCCAAAGCGCTCAATCGGGCGCGTTCCCCACCGTCTGCAAGTGCGCCAGCGAGCCATAGCGCTGTTGCAGCGCGGCCCATTCCGCTTCGTCGTAGAACTTCAGCGCGCCCTGGCCGTAGACCTTGGCGACCTCGATGCAGAAACGCATGGCCACGTCGGCGTCGACCGCATTGGTCACGCCCGTGGCGCAGCCAGGCACCGTGGTCTGCGCCGTCAGCGCCACGCCCACCACCGGCGCATCGGTGGCGATCGCCGGTTGCATCAGCGAATTCACATGCCACAGCCCGTTCTCGTAGGGCGTGATGTCCTGCGTGGTCAAAGGCAGCGTCAGCGGCAATTCGCCGCTCACCCAGCCCAGCAGGTCCAGCATGGTCTCGGGTATGCGCAGCAAATAGCCCTGCTTGGCGACCGGCGTCAGGGCGACGCCGCGCTGGTTGACCAGGCGATTGCCGCGCGTGGTGTCGACCGACAGGATCGCGTCCATGCGCGGGTCGACCTCGTGCGCCATCATCTCGCGCATGGGAAAGGGCGAGCGCATCATCGGCACCGGCTGCTGCGGCCGCGTGCCCGCGCGCGGGCAGATGTGCGTGCGGATTCGCACCGTGCCGGGCAGCACGTCGCCCTGCGCGGCCATCGCCATGAGCTTGAAGGCGACGGCGATGGCCACCACGGCGCCATCGCTGTCCGACACCAATCCCGTGACCGCCGGACGGGCGCCGATGCCGCCCAGGCGACCCACGATGCCCAGCTGGGGCGCGCTGTCGTCCGCGCCCGGAATCACGATGGACAGGAACTCGGTGGCCGCGCCATCCCGCTCCAGCCGCGTGACCGTCACGTCGCAACGGCCGGCCGCGCGCAAGCGCCCGGCGACCGCTTCGCCCGTGACATGCGCGGACGACAACAGCTCGATGGCGTCGATGGCCTGTTTCACGCGGGCAGCTCCAGCGCGCCGGGCGCGTAAACGCGCGGCTCCTGCTGTCCCAGGAACAACGGCGCCTCGTGCGGTCCGAGCAGCGTGACGACATCGCCGCGCACGCGCAACGCCGAGCCTTCGGGCAGTCCCAGCACCGGCATGGACGGATTCAGCACGCAGAACTCGGCCAGGCGCTGGGCCCGCGTTTCGCCGCGATGGCCGGGAGGATGGGCGTTGGTGTAGTGCGGATTGATCTGGAACGACAACAGCCCCAGCGCGTCGAAGCCTTCCGGATCGACGATGGGCATGTCGTTGGTCGTGCAGATGCTCGGGCAGGCCAGGTTCGAACCGGCGCTCCAGCCCAGATAAGGCGTGCCCAGGCGCACGCGCCGCGCCACGGCGTCGAGCAGGCCCTGGCGCCGCAGCTGTCCCAGCAGATTGAAGGTGTTGCCGCCGCCCACGATGATCAGCGCGGCGTTTTCCAGCGCCGCCAGCGGGTCCGCGGCGCGGTGCAGCGGCTGCACATCCAGGCCGGTATCGGCCAGCGCGGCGCCGACCATGGCGGTGTAGTCGTCCCAGCCGCGGGTCACGCCGGCAAACGGCACGAACACGGCGGGCGCGCCGGCCGGCAGGCCCGCGATCAATTCGCGGATGTCGGCCAGGGCATGCGCCAGATAGCCGGCGTCGCTGCTGGAATTGCTGAGAAGCAGAAGATTCATGGAGAGGTTCCGTGATGATGAAGGTCCGGATATCCGGAATGCGATGACTGGAATGCCGCGGACGCCGCGCGCGGCTAGATGGCGGGAAGGCGCGTGTTCGTCGTCAACCCTGCCAGAATGGATCATTGAGTTCACGGCCCAGCGCGCCGACCAGTTCCAGCACCGCCTCGCGCAGTTGCGCCACGCGCGCGGCATCGGCCTGGAACGACACGAACGACAGGCACAGGCCGCGCAGTTCGCCGGAAAGCGGATCGCGCACGGCGGCCGCCACGGCGCCGATGCCAGGCATGGCCTGGTCGATCGCCACGGCGCAGCGCTCGGCGCGCGTCCGGGCCACACGCTCGGCCAACTCGCCGACACTGCCGGGACAATCTCGTCCCTCCATGGGCAGGTGCAAGACCGGATTGGCACCGTACAAATCCGTGAATTCGGCGTCACTCAGGCGAGACAGCAGAGCCCTGCCCATGGCGGTGCCCGATGCGGCGCGGCGCGATCCGGGCGGCGACAGCACCTGCACCGGATGCGAGCCGTCCAGGCGTTGCAACACCACCGTCTCGCGCTGATTCAACGTCGACAGATAGGCCGTCAGGCCCGAACGTTCGGAAAGCCGGGCCAGCACCTGGCGACAGGCCGAGTCCAGCGGACGGCCAGCCATGCCGGCCCGCGCCGCCATCGACAGCATGAGGCCCGGGCGATAGCGGCGGGAAGAAGCGTCCTGATCCAGCAAACCATGGCGCTGCATCTGGTTGAGCAGGCGCGAAGTAGTGCTTTTAGGCAGAGACAGACGCGTCGCGACGTCGGTGAAGCTCAGTTCGACCGCGCCTTCGGCGTAAAGCGACAGCACGCGTTGAACGCCGTCGAGAATGCTCATGAAAGTTCCTTAAAAAGGAACTCGGTTCCTTATAAAAGAACAAGCATAGTGCAGCCGGAAAGCGGGGGTCAAGCCGGAATGGACGCCGACTCAAGAGTGACCTGGGGAAGAACGACAGGAAGCCCGGCGCGACCGCGTCGCGCCGGTGAAAGAAGGCATACTCGGCGGAACTCAGACTCCGCCGGTGTACATCTTGATCAAGTCCACGTCGCGGCTCACGCCCAGCTTGCGCATGGCGCTGCGCTTCTGGGTACTGACGGTCTGCACGCTGCGGTGCAGCCGCTCGGCGATTTCGGTGATGGTGCTGCCGGCGCAGAACAGCCGGACGATTTCGGCCTCGCGCGGCGTCAGCCTGTTGGGTTCGGCCACCATCATGCTGTTGAGCAGCATGTCCTTGATGGTCGGCGAGTAATACTGCCGGCCGCCATGCGCGGCATGCACCGCGTCGACCAGATGCGTCAGCGAGTCGGACTTGCTGACCACGCCCGACGTGCCCTGCTTGACGATCGCCAGCAACAGCGCGGGATTGTCCACCATGGTGTACAGCACCAGCCGCAACTCGCGGTAGCGACGCCGCAGATGAGACAACAGCACCAGGCCATCGCCATACCGGCCGCCGGGCATGTTGTAGTCGAGCACCTGCACGTCGCAGGGGTGCTGGTCCAGCAAGGCGACCAGTTCGGTGGAATCGTTTGCCTGCCCGATGATGCGCAGCGACGGATTGCGCTCCAGTTCCATTGCCACGCCGAGAAGCACCACAGGATGATCATCGGCAACCGCTACTTGTATGCTGAGATCGGACACCGCACCTCCCGCTCATCTGGATCGCAAGACAGGAACGCCGCGCGGTTGCGCACGCCCTTTTCCTGCATGGGTGCGGAGAATTCTAAACGACGGGATTCGGCGCAAAGCGTGGCTGCATGCCGCTTTCAGGGCACGCTTCGCCTCATGGCCCGCTCGCTGATTGCTTCGGACAACCGCAAGATCCAAGGCTGACAACGGCTCTCGGGGAACTCGTCATACAAGGCTCTGCCAATGAGCCGCAGGTGCGTTTCGTATTAGTCAAAATCAGAATTCGAATAAATACTAAATCTTCCTGTCGAGCCGCTACCTATAGTTCCCTCACCCGCAATCCTGCATTGCGGAACGCGTATTCATAGGCTCCGCCGCCGTATCGCTGTCCGGCCGGCAAGAACAGGAACCGCGGCCTCCGCGGCTAGACCACGTGCAGTCGCTACAAAAGAATGTCCCTGCGGCAACTCCGCCGCATGCAGTGCCCGCATCGATGGCCGCCCGGGCGCCCGGCCGCAATCCCGATCACATATCGACATCGCGCGCGTGGGCGGCCTGCCTGCTGCTGTGCGCGGCCGTGCCCATGGCGGGATTCGCCCAATCGCCCAACGCCAGAATCCCCGAGGTGCCCGACGCCGGACGCAGCCTGCGCGAGATCGAATCGACACAGCCCGAATTCGCGCCCCTGCCCGATCAGGCGCCGCTGGACGACTCGGCGGCGCGGCCCGCGCCGGCACCATCCGGCGATCCCGATGGCGGCGCACGGCTGCATGTGCGCGCCTTCCGGCTGCAGGGCAATCTCCACGTCGACACCGACGCGCTGCAGGCGCAGCTCGCCGACCTGAACGGCAGCGAGCAGGACCTGGCCGGCCTGCGCGCGGCCGCCGACCGTATCACCCGCTACTACCACGACCAGGGCTATCTGCTCGCGCGCGCCTATCTTCCGCCGCAGGAAATCCGCGACGACGTGGTCGACATCGCCGTACAGGAAGGCGTGTACGACGAGATCCAGCTCGACAACCGGTCGCGCGTGAGCGACGCGGTGTTGCGCCGCGGACTGTCCGTGCTGAGGCCCGGCGATCCCGTGCACATCGACAATCTGGAAAGTCGCCTGCTGCGCCTGAGCGACCTGCCCGGCGCCGCAGTGCAAGGCACGCTGCGCGCGGGCGCGCACCCAGGCTCCAGCACGCTGCTGGTCAACGCCGCGCCCACGCCGCTGGTCACCGGCAGCATCGACGCCGACAACTTCGGCGGTTACTACACCGGCGAATACCGCCTGGGCGGTAGCCTGGACCTGAACAGCCCGCTGCGCCTGGGCGACCAGCTCAGCCTGCGCCTGCTGACCAGCGACCGCAAGCAGCGCTACTACTACGCCGCCTACCAGGCGCCGGTCGGCCCCGCCCTCACTCGCCTGGGCCTGAACGTGTCCAACATGCGTTATGCGCTGGGTCGCGACTTCGAAACCCTGGAAGCGCATGGCAGCGCGCGCACCACCGGCATCTTCATGCAGCAGCCGCTGATCACCGGCCGCCACTTCCGCCTGGAAGCGCGCCTGCAATACGAGGACCGCCAGCTGCGCGACGACATAGACATGTTCTCGCAGCGCCACGCCAAGCGCATCCGCCTGGGCACCGCCTCGCTGTCGGCCAACGGCGAGGACAGCCTGTTCGGCGGCGGCCGCAGCGCCGCCTACCTTTCCTACAGCCATGGTTCCCTGCGCCTGGAAACCGAAGCCCAGCGCATCCGCGACCGCGCGCTGAACCGCAGCGCGGGCGGCTTCGGCAAGCTCAACCTCACCCTGCTGCGCCTGCAGCACCTGTACGGCCCCTTCACGCTGTACGGGCAGATCAGCGCCCAGCGCGCGACCAAGAACCTCGACAGTTCCGAACAGTTCAGCCTGGGCGGCCCCTACGGCGTGCGCGCCTACGCCAACGGCTCCAGCAGCGGCGACTCGGGCTGGCAGGCCTCGCTCGAATTGCGCTACGTGCCCATGGCCGGCCTGCAGTTCGCGGCCTTCGCCGACGCGGGCCGGGTCCAGCTCAGCCAACGCCCCTGGACCGACGAACGCAACCAGAGGCGGCTGTCCGCCGCCGGCCTGAGCATCACGCAGGCCGGCCCGTCGCATCAGGTCATGGCCGCGATGGCCTGGCCCATCCAGCGCGAAAACGAACAGAACGGCCCCAAGCAGGAACCGCGTTTCTGGCTACGCGCCACGCGCTACTTCTGACCGGCCGCCCCCGAGTGCAGCAGCACCGTGCCACGCAGAATCCGGCACGTCATCCAACCCCAGAAGGAATCCCATGAACAAGACTCATACAGTGATATGGAACGCCAGCAAAGCATGCTGGACCGTGGCCAGCGAATGCGCCCGCCGCCGTGGGAAATCCGGCGTCTCCGGCGCCCGTGCGGTGCTGGCCGCCGTCGCGGCCACCGGGCTGAGCGCCCTGGCGCCGCAGGCCCTGGCCGCGCCCACCAACGGCACGGTCACGCACGGCAGCGCCTTCATCTGGCAGGACAATCCCGGCAACGTCGCCGGCCGGCCCACGAACACCGTCATCAGCCAGACCACGTCCAAGGCCGTCATCAACTGGAACACCTTCGACGTGGCCGGCAATGAATCCGTCACGTTCAACCATATGGATCCCAGCCATATGACGCTGAACAACGTCACGAGCCTGGCCCCCTCCAACATCTCGGGCGCGATCAACGCCGTCGGCAAGGTCTTCCTGGTCAACCCGAACGGCATCGTTTTCAACAACACCGCGCGGGTCAACGTGGGCAGCCTGGTCGCCTCGACGCATGTCACCGACCCCATCGCGTTCTTCAACAACACCAGCGGCGTCTTCAACTTCGAGGCGCCAGCCGGCCAGAACAACATGGTCAGCAATCGGGGCTACATCACCTCCGCCTCGGGCGGGGACATCGTACTGCTGGGCCATCGGGCAGTTAACAGTGGGAGCATCCAGACCAACGGCGGCTCCGTCGCGCTCGGCGGGGCCGGCTCCTTCACGGTACGACTTGGCAATGGCCCGCTCAGCCTGAGCGCGAACACCAGCGGCCTGTTCGCCGACGCCCAGAACACGGCCACGGGCACGATCCGGGCAAACGGCGGACAGGCCCTGCTGATGGCCCGCGACTCGCGGCCGGCCAGCCCGCTGCTGGCTGTGGTGAACAACGCCGGCCTCATCGAGGCCGGAACGCTGCAGGCCCGCCAAGGCAGGATCGTGCTTGATGGCGGCTCCGGCACGGTGCAGGTCGGTGGTCACCTGTCGGCCAGCGCCCTGGGCACCTATGGCGACGGCGGTTCGGTCTCGATCCGCGGCGGACACGTAAAAATGCTGCAGGGCACCCTCGTGGACACACGGGCGAGCAACGGCAACACCGGCGCCCTGGAGATCATCGGCAATGCGCTCAAGGTGGGCGAATCCACGGCCACTGACAACATCCATGCCAGCACGCTGGCAAGCAATCTCAGCACAACCAATGTCAGCCTGGCCAGCAATGTCGGCGACGTCGAGGTGAACGCGCCGGTGAACTGGGACAGCGGCCACGCGCTGACCCTGAACGCGCGCCACGGCGGCGACGGCAAGGTCATGGTCAACGCCGCCCTCACCGCCAAGGGCTCGGGCACCGCCCTGAACCTGTCGGCCGACCGGCTGATCGACATTTCGCGGCGGATCACGCTGAGCGGCGTCTCCAGCCAGGTCAATCTGCGCACGACACAGTCCGGCACGCCCGGCCTCGCGTCGACCGCCAACTACGTGCTGAGCGGCCCCGCCGGCCAGGCCCTGATCCAGCTGCCCAGCGCCAATCCGCAATTCACGTCCAACGGCCTGCGCCATGTGGTGATCCAGAACCTCGCGCAACTGAACGCCATCAACGGCCATCTGACCGGCTACTACGTACTGGGCACGGACATCCAGGGGCCAGGCTCGGTGCAGTCCATCGGCGCCGGCCAGGGCGGCTTCAAGGGGCTGTTCGACGGACTGGGCAACAAGCTGGTCAAGCTGGCGGCAGTAAGTCCGGACGGCGTCGCCGGCCTGTTCAGCGAGTCCTCGGGCACGCTGCGCAATGTCACGCTGGATAACATTTCCAGCGCCGGCCTGCGACACAAGTACAGCGGCACCTTGGTCGGCATTAACACGGGCACCATCTCCAATGTCCGTGTCATCAACGGCTCGCGTGGCGGCAGCACCATCACCGATGGCGCGATCGGCGGGCTGGTCGGTTTCAACAATGGCGGCACCATTGAACGGTCCAGCTACTCGGGCAGCGTCGCCACCTCATCGCAAGTCCATATCGCGGGGGGGCTGGTTGGCTTGAGCATAGATGGCGTCATCCGCGACAGCGGCAGCTGGGGATCGGTGAGCGACATGGCCAGCCACGCCGGCATCGGCCATATCGGCGGACTGGTGGGCCTCAATCAGGGCAGCCAGATCATCAACTCCACCAGCTCGTCTTCGGTCACTTCCAGCCAGCTGAGCAATGCCGGCGGCCTGGTCGGCACAAACTTCGGCCAGATCATAGACAGCTCCAGCAGCGGTCGCATATCAAAATCGGGCAGCGGTACTGCCGGCGGCCTGGTGGGCGAAAATAACGGCGCCGTCTTCTCTTCCGCGCAGTTCACGGGCGAGGTCGGAGCGACCGGCCCGACCGCGGTGGGCGGACTGGTCGGCAGGAACAACGGCATGATCATGAACTCTACGAGCAGTAGCTACAAAGTGTTCACGTCGTCTTCCACGGAAACCAGCATCGGCGGCTTGGTCGGAGTCAACAGCGATACAGCCTCCATCATCAACAGCAAGTCCGCTGTCGCCGCCGTTCACGCCACAAACGCCACCAATGGCCGTGTCGGCGGACTGGTCGGCACGAATGCCGGAAGCATCCAGCAAAGCACTGCCCACCTGAACGAGGTGCGTGGCGGCACCCGCTCCTCGGTTGGGGGGCTGGTGGGCCACAATACCGGCAACATCTACGACTCCGAGGCTAGCCTGAGAGTGCTGGGTAGTGGCACCTATAGCAACGTGGGCGGCCTGGTTGGAGACAATGAAGGGCGCATCATGCATGCCGTCGCTTCGAGTCACGTCACCGGCGGAGCTCGGTCGAACCTGGGCGGGCTGGTAGGCATCAATCGCGCGCAGGGAACGATCGCATACTCGGAAGCATCCGGCTCGCTGGAAGGCAGGACTCCCTCCCAGTGCTATCCGGGGTACCCTTGCACCTCCAACAGCTACACCGTGGCCAACATGGGCGGTCTGGTAGGCCTGAATCAGGGCCTGCTGATGGGATCGACCAGCACCAGCAAGTTCTCCAACCACAATGACATGTGGATCAAGGCTGGCGGGTTGGTGGGCACCAACCAGGGCGTCATGCAATACAACACGGCCCTGCAAGACGCCGCGCTGATTCGACCCGTGGGCGACAACAAGGGCACGATCGAGCCTTGATCTAGCAGGAGAACCGCCGATATGCCAAATCCCCGCCCAGCAATAAATGCCGGGCGGGGATCATTTTTTCCAATACCCGCCCAGACACACGGCATCGCCCGCGATCAATCGTAGCGCACCTGGAAGCGCACGCTGCTGTTGGCCGGCCCCGGCGTCACCCCCCCTTGGCCTTCATGGTCGGTCCGCACATAATGCGCCGCCAATTCCAAGGTGGTCGTCTCGCCATCCTGCAGCGTCCCATACTGCGGAAACTGGATATAGGGTCCGGCTTCCGGCGCGTCGCCGATGTTCACCTCCTTGCCGGGATCGTCGCGCCGCGTCAGCACGATGCCGAGATTCCTGGCATGGTTGATGTCGCTCTGATCCAGCCGCAATACATTGGGCCAGCCAGGCACCTTGCCCTGGAAGCCCGGAGAAAACGATATCTTGGGCTTGGCCCGCGCCGCGCAGTTGCTCAGCGAAATGTCGAACGGCACGCTGCCGGCCCGGTCGCCTCGCCCGGGAAAGCTGCCCCGGGTCACGGGTCCCATGGGCACTTCCCTGCCGCTGCCCTGATAGCTGGCATCCACGGCGCACACCGCCGTCACGACCGGCGGCGTCGTGCCGCCCCCGCTGATGAGTTGATCGATATTGAAGTCGAAGCTGGCATTGCAAGGATCCATGATCGGCCCCAGGTCCGTGCCCTCGGCGACAGGCTGGGATTTCACTTGCACGATCTTGAAACGCATCCTGGCGCCCTGGTACCCGGTCGCCATGCCCGTCACGGGAAAGGCACCGATTCCGGGCAAGACATCGGAACCCAGCTTCACCAATTCCACGCGCAGGCCAGTGAGGACTTCCGCTTCCGCACTGTGTACGCCCGTTCGCATGGCCAACTGCTCGCTATTTTGGACTGCGCGTATCTCAGTTGCGGCCGACACCTCGGTGGCATTGGCCTCGGGCCCCGCTCGTAGCCGGATCCCTATCCCCTGCACATTCGAGGGAAAGACGGTGCTGCCGTCTGGCCTAACCCCGGCCCACGTCGCTCCGGCCGCCAGGTAGAACCTGTCCGTCGAGGCTGTCGGCACCAGCGTGCCGATGGACGACAACGTGACCGACCTGACGGCCAACACGGTGCCGTCCGGGATGACCTGGCTGCCGCCCACGTTGCCGATCTGCGGAGGAATCCAGGCGCCCCCTGATGTCTGGCCGTCGCCGAGCGACGCAATGCGGCATGTGGTCGCGCGCGCCGGCACGTTCTGGGCCCAGGCATCGACAGCCGGCAACGCGACACCGCCCGCCAGCAACAGCCCGACCAGCAGCCGGCTGGCCGGCCCCTCTTGTGGCGCGCGGGTCGGGCGATGAAACAGACGGTGGAACATGGTCTCTCCTTCTAGCTATGCCCGGCCGGCCACGAGGCCAGCCGATCGGGCTCAATCGACGCGCGCGAACTCGGCCTGGGCGCTGCCGCGCTTGGCAGCCCCAAAGTCGTCCACCGACTCATAATCCAGCGACAGCCCGCCCTGATCGCGCGGCGGGGGCCAGCGTCCCACGAAGGACGCGGACGACAGGGGCGGAACGGTCAGCCCAGCCAGGCCATCCCCCTGGCTGCCGCGCACTTTCAGCGTCCGGAACGTGACGCTGTAGGGAGTGGGGTTTTCCGCCAACACACGCATCGAACCGTTGCCGGCATCGCGCCAGGTCCAGCGCAGCTTGCCCGGCGCATCGCTTGCCTTTCCTTGCAGGCCCTCGGGCCGGAACAAGACCTTCATCGACAGGTTCAGTTGCAGGCGCAGGCTGTTCTGTTCGTCGCTCACGACCGGCACTTCCAGGAAGTTCACCCAGAACAGGGACTCGCGATCCTTGGGCAAGGACTCACCGGTATAGCGCAACTGCACCGCCTTGCGCTCGTTCGGCTCCAGGCGCAGGAGCGGCGGCGTCAACACGAACGGCACCTTCAGCCGCGCCAGATCGTTGGCGTCCCGCGCCTCGCCCCGGTCCAGCCAGGACTGCACCAGGATCGGCTCGGCGCCGATATTGCCGACATAGACGCTGATTGCCTTTTCGCGGGCGGGATAGACGAAGCGCGTGCCATCGACGGACATGTCCGCCCTGGCGGCGCCGGCCAGCCCGGCCCATGCCGCCACGATCGCCATGCCGACCAAGCCCGCGTGGCGCAGTGCGAGAATGCGCCGGCCGATCATGGCTTCAGCCCCGCCACCGGCATCGGGCCGGCGGGTGATGCCGGCTCCGGCTGGCAGACGCTCTCGACCACATCGAAGCCGCTCTGGCCGCGCTCGCGCTCGGACAGCGCGTAGTCGATGCGGCAGCGCTGGTCGGCTTTGGATCCCCAACGCACGCTGACGCGGCCTTCATCCTTGCGCACGCGCATGACGATGCGGCTGCCCTGGCCAACGCTGCCGATCACCTCGCCATCCTCGAGGTCGTAGACCTCGGCGCCGAATGGCAGCGGAGCGCCATCCCGCTGTTTGCCGTCGACCAGCACGGGCCTGGACCGGCGGGTGGGATAGGACAGCAGCACCACCGCGCCGGCGCGCGGCGCCACGGTACGCATATTGCTCAGCAGCTCTACGTCGTCGGCCATGTCGGCGGAATCCAGTTCCACGTTGTTGCTTCGATACGGCATCAGATAGGGCACCAGGCCATAGCCCCGCCCATCGATGCGGCTGTTGCGGTCGCGGGTGGTCCGCGCGTCCTTGGCGTCCGGCGCATGCAGCAGGCCGATGGTGTCGCCCAGGACCGGCGCCAGCGTGACCCCGCCCGCGTGCGCCAGCACGTTGCCCGAGGCGCGCAGGCTGGTCTGCCGATAGTCGCGCCCCTGCGAGATGCTGGCGCCCACCTGGGCCAGGCTGCCCAGGTAGTCCAGGTTGCCGTTGGCCGATGACATGCCCGAGCGACTGTTGTAGCTGGTGCCGAGCGAATAGTTGAACAGCGAGTCCTCGCCGGCCGATCCGCCCACGCTCAGGCCGGAATTGGTGCCTCCCGCGCCGCTATGGCTGGTGTAGCTGTTGAGCAGGGGCGCGTCGTAGGACTTGCCCAAGGGAATGTTCAGGTTGAGGGTGACCGTGGTCTCGCGCTCGCGTCCCAGCGAATACAAACCGCCGTTGACGGTGCTGCGTTGCACGTTCAGCGCGTAGGACACGCGGCCCCAGTTGTTGTAGTAGCCGCCGCCAAAATTGATGTTGCGGCCCGCGCGCTTCCAGTACTGGATCGCAGAGCCATTCAGGTAAAAGGAGCCCAGCCTGTCACCGAGCGACTGGTTGATGTTGACATCGATACGGTTGCGCAGCCGGCCGCCTGCATCGTAGTAGCGATCGGACTTCGGAATGTTGCGCTGGGCGACGGCCTCGTTGAAACCGACGAAGCCGCTGGTCGAATAGCGATATGCCAGCACCGAGAAATTCGTGCCCGTCTCGGGCAGATTCTTGCTGTATGACAATCGATAGCTGGAGCCCGATGATTTTTCATTGGCCAGCTTGGCGGTCGCCGCCGTGATGTCACCGGCCAACGCGCCCCATTCGGTGTTGAGCACCGCGCCCAGCAACACCGAGCGATAGTTGCCGCTGAGCGCCAGCCCCCCGTAGGCCGTGACCAGATTGCTCAGGCCGCGCCGCACCAAGCCTTCGAACACCGCCGGCCCGCCGCTGCGATAGCCCGAGGCCATGGCCTGCCCCAGCGACATCGAGTAACGCGTTTCGCCGGACTTCAGCAGTTCGACGGTCGTGGCGAAAGGCACCGTGAATCGGCGCGTTTCGCCATTGGCCTCGACGATGCGCACCTCCAGGTCGCCGCCATAGCTGGCCGCCTGCAGATCCTCGATGACGAACGGCCCCGCCGCGACCGTGGTTTCATGGACCAGGAAGCCACGTTGATAGACGCTGACCGTGGCATTGGTCTGGGCGGTGCCGCGTATGGTCGGCACGTAGTTGCGCCGCTCGTCGGGCAGCATGCGTTCGTCGCTGGCCACGCGCACGCCGCGAAACGAAACCGGATCGAAGTACCGCCCATCGGAAGATGTCTCGCCCAACAGCAGCTCGGATTTCCAGGACGGGATGCCGGTCACCGCGTACAGCCGGCCCCGTTGATAGCGCGAGCCTTCTCGCGATCCCCAAGCCACCGAGCCATCGTGCCGCACGCGCCAAGAGGCGACGTTCAGCCCGGCGCTCAAGCCCAGGTAGCCTCGGTCGTCGGAACGTCCGCCGCGCACGTACTGTGAATAGTAATTGCCGGTATAGCCCAGGCGCGCGGCGGTGATGCCGCTGTCCGACAGGGCCGGATCCACATAGATGCTGGCGCGTCTCGTACCCAGGTAGATGGTGGGCACGGTCAACAGCAATTGCTGTTCCGCCGCGTCGAACCTGGCCTGTGCGCCGGGAACATGGGTAGCCAGATCGCCGCAATAGGGCGTGTCTCCCAGCGCCGGACGCCCCTGCTCGGCAGCCTGGCGCTCAAGCTTTTCCATGTCGAACCCCGAACTGCGCAACAGTTCGACGGTGTAGCAAGGCGCCGCGCCATCCTGGCCGACGTCGCGGAATTCCACGAACGAGGCCCCGCGCCAGTTTCCGTTCACCAGCACATCGACGCGATACTGACCCGGCAACACGGCGTTAGGCTTTTCGAACCGGGAGAGATCGACGGAATCGTCCGAGACGCCGCGCAACAACATATTGGAATCGAACTGCACGTACTGCTTGGATTTACCCTGCGCCTGCGCATCCGCCACAATGACCAACATGCAAAGGCCCGCTATCCAGACCCGCCGTTGCCGCGACTTGCGCCTGTTTCCAGGACGAGCCGTCACCTGCATCGTCAAATGCATCGTTCTAGCCTTGCGAAAAAAATGGAGCCTTCAGAAGCGCCCGTCAGGGCAATGACAAGGGGCGCTGATACGAGTGCCTGCCGCCAAAATCATTGATGGCCCAGTAGTGGATCTGACTTTGGCCCGGCACGGGATTTCGACCGGCCGAAACAGGAAAACGCAACTTGGAAAATGGCGCCACCATGGCGTCCTGGCCTGCCCGGTCCAGGATCTCGCGACGCCCCGCCGTTTCCAGCTCGACGGACAAGAAGGACACGTGATACGGCGTCGGGTTGTGCACCTCAACGGCGCCTGCGCCTGGGACCAGCGTCCATTTCAAGCTGTCTGGCGCGTCCCCGGCATCTCCGGACAATCCGGTCGGACGAAAGAACAGCTTGACCCGGGTGCGAAACTGCAAGGTCAGCGCATTCTCCTCGCTGCTGCGCGGCGGAGTTTCCATTACGTTCAGGTAGAACAGCGACTCCCTGTCCGTGGGCAATGGCCGTTTGGCGTGGAACACACGCAGCAGCGCGCTGCCGTCAGGCTCGACCCTGGTCAGGGCGGGTGACACGATAAACGGCACCACCATCACTTCGGGCGACAAATCCGGGCGGCCGTCGTCAAGCCAGGACTGAGCGAGTATGGGATAGCTGCCCGGATTGCGCACCCGGATGCTGACATCCTTGGCCTTCTCTGGATAGACGATGCGCGTTCCCTCCAGAACCAGGGTTGCCTGCGCCACGCCAGCGCCGGCAACCCAAGCCATGACGCCCATGCACAACCAACGTACTGCAACACGCTTCATGGGCGTCATGCCTGCACCTCGACTTATCGGTAGGACACCTTGTATGCGATTTGCGAACCGGCGTTACCAGACTCGAGAGTGCCGCTGGCCCTGACATAGCCCGCCTCGAAGGTGAGGTCTCCGGCAAGGATCTGCGTGACGGCCGAATCGTTCGAGAACCTCAACTGAAGCGTCTGTACGTCGCTCGGAGACATGGTGCCTCGGAGGTCAAGCTTGTTGGTCTTGCCATTGCCGGCGTTCCAGATGCCGATCTCGATGCCTTTCGCCGGCTGGAAGCCAGTGACCATCAGATTGCCCGTGGCTCCATTGATGTTCGCCGAACCCTGGTCGAATTCAATGGCGGCGCCTCGCGTTTCGGTTTGTGCGGCGCCCGAGGCCGGGTTGGTAGGCAGAGGCGTGAGCAAGCTGCAATTGGACAGGCTGATCTTGAACGTCTGCTTGGAGCCAATGTTGGCGCCCACGGCCAGCGCCTTCGTCGCCGCATTGGGATCCACGTTGCCAAGCCGCACATCAGTGATGTTGCTCGCAGAACCTTGACCGCCATTGACGGAGCACGTGGTGTCCGACACGCTGCCCGTGAAGCGGATCTGACCGTCCCAGGCGGCCTGCGCGTGCGAAGCCACCGGCGCCAGAGCCGCCAGCAGCGCGCCGGCAGAAATGAGATACGAGAGAGAACTGCGCTTCATCGTTGTCGTTCCTTATTGATTGGAGAGATGAAACCGGCGCGCCGCGGCGACGCATCCAGGCCTTGCCATCGGCGGAGTACCGGAAACCCGGAATCCTGATGCCGTTCCCTGATGCGGATACAGCCCGTTTGAAGCACCCGGATCAAGGATTCGGGTACTTTGCCAGCGGGCACATTTCGGGTCTCTTGAACGAAAACGAAATCTAGCTAGTAAAAATACGAGTTCCCCCTTCCCCCTTGCACAATGGAAGACAAGAATGCGACGCAGGGTGAAGCGCCATGGCGCGGCCTCGCGCCTGGCGACGACGATGCGGTTGACGGCCGCGCGGCGGTGCGCGGCCGGCATGGGCACGAACCTAGCGCAAGGCCTGGTCCGACCAAGCTCGCAGCGGCAACGGCGGCTGCTCATCCAGAATGCGCGCCAATACCAGTTTCAGCTCCGGCCAGCCCCCGCTGGCGCTGGGCCAGCGGCTGGGCACGACCGCGATCCAGCCGGCCCCCGGCGCGCGCTCGGCCATCTTGAAGCGGAAGGTGTAGTGCCCCGCCACGCCCATGCGCAGGTCGGTCACCACCAGCGCATCGCCGATCACGTCATGGCGCAGCCAGTCGCCGGTGAACCAGCGCAGCCTGTCGTGCAGCGCGGATCCGGCCAGGTTGGCTCCAGCGTCCGGGTTGAGCGGCAGGCGCAGCCATTCCGGCGGCGTCCGATCAAACCAGCCCGATACGGCTTCGTAATAGTGATCGTCCGGCGTCTTGGCGATCACGCGCCATACGAGCGTATTGAACGGCATGGGCACGGCGCGCAAGGCCGTGACCTCGATGCCTTGCGCGACCATGGCATCGCGCACGCGGTGTTCGGCCGCCACCCTGCCCGCCAGACCGAAACCCAGATAGACCGTGCTGAATGCCAGCGCCGTCGCCAGCAATCCGCGCGCGCGCGCCGTCATGCCCGCCGCGACCGCGTACAGCGACGCCGCCAGCAGCGGCACCGTATAGACCGGGTCGATGATGAACACGGCCGCCCAGCTTTCCGGCACCGGCGCCAGCGGCCAGAACAGCTGAGTGCCATAGACGGTGAAGGCGTCCAACAAAGGATGCGTCACCAGAACCAGCCAAAGCGTCAGGAACAGCCGCCAGCCTCCGTATGGAGCCTGCGGCCAATACCGGCGTATCAGCCAGGCCAGCAGCGCCGCCAGGCCGGTCAGGACGAACAGCGAATGGGAAAACCCCCGGTGATAGGTCATCAATGAAACCGGGTCTGGATAGCGCATCAGCACGTCCAGGTCCGGCACGGTCGCCAGCGCGGCCCCCCAGAGCAGCGCCTTGCGCCCCTGGAAACGCCCCAGCAGGGCACCCTGTATGCCGGCGCCCAACACGGCTTGTGTAACGGAATCCATGATCCTCCGACAATCGGCTTCATTCATATGGCCGACGCATGCCGGTCCCACAATGCAGGCGTTAAGATACCCGATTGCATTCAGCTGATATTCAACTTCCGCACATGGATCAATACATAGACCAGATCGGCATGTTCATCGAGGCCAACCAGGTCTGGGCCGGACCGATCACCTTCCTGCTCACGCTGGGAGAATCCCTGGTGCTGGTGGGCCTGTTCATTCCCGCCACGGCGCTGATGCTGTTGACCGGCGGCCTGATCGGCGCCGGCACGCTGGATCCCTGGAACGTGCTGGCCTGGGGTGTCGCCGGCGCCATCGTGGGCGACGCGCTGTCCTACGGGCTGGGCCGCTGGGCCGGCCCCGGCGTGCTGCGCCGCTGGCCGCTCAAACAGCAACGCACAGCGGTGGCGCGCGCCAGGCTGTTCTTCTACCGCTATGGCTTCGCCTCGGTGCTGATCGGCCGGTTCCTCGGGCCGATCCGTTCCACCATCCCCACCGTGGCCGGCGTCATGGGCATGGCGCATGGCCGCTTCCAGCTGGCCAATGTGTCCTCCGCCATCCTGTGGATGCCGCTGATGCTGGCGCCGGGGTATGTCACCGCGCGCAGCCTGGGCTCGGCGGAAAACGCGCAACAGATCGCCATGTTGATCGGCGCCGGCTTTTCGGTGCTGCTGGGCGTCGGGCTGCTGGTCGCCATGCTGCGCAAAAAAGGGAGGCCCCAGCAGCCCCGAAGCGCGACGCGCCCCCCTCTCTAGGGACGCCCTGCGGACCGGAGCATGGACACCCCCGGAAGCGCTTGCACGCTTCTCCCTTGATGGGGCGCCGCTGAGGACCGGCGAAGCCGGATCCACGCGGCCCCGCTCTGGGAGAGCTGCAATGCGCTGGACGGGCTGCGTAGATGGCATATAGTGCTGGAATGACTGGAATGGAGATGGCTGATGGCTCTGGGCGGCGAACCGAAGAATGGCGATTACGCGCGCTATGTCGAAGAACTGAGCCGTTCCGGCGCGTCGGGCTTGCCCAGCGCGCCTTCGCCTGAAGCGACGCGGTCTCCCGGCGCGACATCCGGCAGCGCGTCCTCGTCGGCGAGCCCGCTGTCGTCCGCGCCCTGGGGCAATGGCGGCACGCCGCCCGCGCCGCAGTCCAAGTTGCCCCCCGCACAATCAGATAGCGACGCCGCGACGCTGGCCAAGACCGCCGCCAAGCGCGGCGTCGGCAAGGTGCTGACGGTGGCCGCGACGGTGGTCGGCCTGATCGCGGCGCGCATCGCGCTGCAGGCGCTGAACAGCCCGCAGGCCGGACTGGACGATTTCATGCCCGCGGTGTTCCTGGCCTTCTTCGCCTTCATGCTGTTCAAGGCCGCCGGCGACGCCCGCAAGCCCGGCAAGCCGCCCGCCGGCAAACTGCCGCCGCTGAAGTCCACCTACCGCAAGGACGGCTAGCAGCAGCCAGGCCTGGCGCGTCCCCTGCCGGCATGGCCCCGCCAGATGCGGCCTGCCGGCTGCCGCCGACCGGATACGGCTAGCCAGATGCGGAATGCGGCCGGCTGCCCGGCCAGCGCCCGGGCATGGCCGGCGCAGCGCCCCGGAGTGCTAACATCTGCGCCCTGCGCGCGATCCGCGCAGGTATTCCCGCGTCAAACATACGGAGCGAAAGTGAACACACCCGTCGGATTGAACCCGGCCCAAGCGGCTACGATGCTGAAACTGCAGGATCACCTGAACAGCATGATCAATCCCGCCTGGGTGACCAGCGGCTCGCGCTTCCTGCGCGCCGCGTTCGTGGAATCGGCCGAGGCGCTGGAACACCACGGCTGGAAGTGGTGGAAGAAGCAGACCATCGACCTGCCCCAGGTGCAGATGGAACTGGTCGACATCCTGCACTTCTACCTGTCGCACACCATCGTCCAGGCAGGCGGATCGATCGAAGGCGCCGCGGCCGAGCTGATGCGCGACCTGGCCGGTCCTGGCACCGTCACGCTGGACGGCGCCGCGCGCGAGCTGGCCACGCTGGACGTGCCCGAGCTGCTGGAACTGATCGGCGGACTGGCCGTGTGCGGCCGCGCCAGCTTCAAGGTCCTGGAACGCACCATGACCGCCTGCGAGATGGGCTGGAACGACGCCTACACCCAGTACGTGTCCAAGAACGTGCTGAACCTCTTCCGCCAGCGGCACGGCTACAAGGAAGGCACCTACATCAAGATCTGGAATGGCGAGGAAGACAACGTGGTGCTGGCCCGCCTGATGTCCGCGCTGGACCCGGCGCAGGCCGATTTCGCCGACCAGCTGCAGGACCAGTTGGAGCAGGCCTACGCCAAGCTGTAGTTCCTGGCCCGCAGCGGCGGTTCCAGATAAAAAAAGCGCCGCCTTGCCAGCGGCGCTTTTTCTTGCGTGCCGAATCCGCGTCAGCGCTGGCCAAAGCGCGTTTCCCCGAACAGCGCCTTGTGCTCGCGCGGCTGCGAACGCCAGTACTGGCGCGGCGCGTCGACCTGTCCACCGAGCTGCGCGGCCGCATGCCAGGGCCAGCGCGGGTCGTACAGCATGCCGCGCGCCAGCGCCACCATGTCTGCCTGCCCGCTGGCCACGATCTCCTCGGCCTGGGCGGCCTCGGTGATCAGTCCCACCGCGATCGTGGGCATGCCGACGCGGCGCTTGATCTCAGCGGCGAAAGGCACCTGGTAGTTCGGCGCGACCGGGATCTTCTGCTGCGGCGACACGCCGCCGCTGGACACATCGATGAAGTCGCAGCCGCGCGCCTTCAGCGCGTCGGCGAAGGCCGTGGTCTGCTCCAGGTCCCATCCGCCCTCCACCCAGTCCGTGGCGGACACGCGCACGCCCAGCGCGACGGATGCCGGCACCACGTCGCGCAGCGCCTGGAACACTTCCAGCGGGAAGCGCATGCGATTTTCCAGCGAACCGCCATAAGCGTCGTCGCGCCGGTTCGCCAGCGGCGACAGGAACTGGTGCATCAGGTAGCCATGCGCCGCGTGCAACTCGATGGCGTCGAAACCCAGCCGCAACGCGCGTCGGGCGCTGGCCACGAACGCATCGCGCACGCGGGCCAGGCCGGCGGAATCCAGCGCCTGCGGCGCCGGCTCGGATTCATTGTGCGGCAGCGCCGAGGGCGCCCAGCCCTGCCAGCCTCCTTCAGCGGACGGCACCAGCTGCCCGCCATCCCAGGGGGCGTGGCTGGACGCCTTGCGCCCGGCGTGGCCGAGCTGGATGCCCAGCTTGATCGGCGAATAACGGCGCATGGCCGTCACCACGCGGCCCAGCGCGGCCTCGGTTTCATCGGACCACAAGCCCAGATCGCCGGGCGTGATGCGGCCGTCGGGCTCCACCGCCGTCGCTTCGACGAACAGCAGCGCCGCGCCGGACAAGGCCAGATGGCCCAGGTGGATCATGTGCCAGTCGGTGGCACAGCCGGCGTCGGCCGAGTATTCGCACATGGGCGCGATCACGATGCGGTTGGCCAGTCGCAGGGGACCGGCCTGGGTGGGGGTGAACAATTGGCTCATGCGCAAGCGTCTCCGGGCAATGAAGCGCACAGCATAGCGCCGGCGCGCCGCGCACGGGCCGATCCCTGACGCCGCGACAGGGTCAAATCCCGCCGTGCGGCCCTGCGCCCGGCGCACACGACACGGCGCTCCCTGCCCGCCGCCGGACACGCGCGACATGCCTGCCCCCGCCGGCGGGGGCAGGCATGTCGCGCGTGTCCGGCGGCGGGCAGGGAGCGCCGTGTCGTGTGCGCCGGGCGCAGGGCCGCACGGCGGGATTTGACCCTGTCGCGGCGTCAGGGATCGGCCCGTGCGCGGCGCGCCGGCGCTATGCTGTGCGCTTCATTGCCCGGAGACGCTTGCGCATGAGCCAATTGTTCACCCCCACCCAGGCCGGTCCCCTGCGACTGGCCAACCGCATCGTGATCGCGCCCATGTGCGAATACTCGGCCGACGCCGGCTGTGCCACCGACTGGCACATGATCCACCTGGGCCATCTGGCCTTGTCCGGCGCGGCGCTGCT
>MCND01000224.1_pt1 | contig 22922 bp, 12 predicted proteins | sample 778211 | NCBI WGS metagenome assembly MCND01 (sample SAMN04296812, study PRJNA304217) | bioreactor metagenome | isolation source: activated sludge enriched with benzalkonium chloride | place: Turkey: Istanbul urban wastewater treatment plant
GCACGGCTGGTGCACCGGCTGCTTCGGCACCGGCCTGCAACTGCAGGGCTTTGACGAGGAACAGACCGGCGAGGAAACCGCCTGGAACGCCTGGTACGAAGGCGAGGCCAAGGTCTGCACGCAGTGCGACGGCCAGCGCCTGAACCGCGTGGCCCGCGCCGTGCGCTGGCGCGACAAGTCGATCGCCGAACTGGCCTCGCTGCCGGTGTCGGACGCGCACACCTTCTTCACCGGGCTGGTGGCGCGCGGCCGCGAGGGCGAGATCGCCCGCGACATCCTCACCGAGATCCGCGGCCGCCTGAACTTCATGCAGGAAGTCGGCCTGAACTACCTGGCGCTGGACCGCGCCGCGCCCACGCTGTCCGGCGGCGAGGCGCAGCGCATCCGGCTGGCCGCGCAGCTGGGCTCGAACCTGCAGGGCGTGTGCTATGTGCTGGACGAGCCCACCATCGGCCTGCACCCGCGCGACAACCGCATCCTGCTGGACGCGCTGGCGCGGCTGGAAGGCAACGGCAACACGCTGGTGGTGGTCGAGCATGATGACGACACCATCCGCCGCGCCTCGCACATCATCGACATCGGCCCCGGCGCCGGCGTGCGCGGCGGCCGCGTGGTGGCCCAGGGCAGCGCCCAGGACCTGATCGACGCCCCCGAATCCGTCACCGGCCGCTACCTGGCCCATCCGCTCAAGCACCCGCTGCAGGGCCGCCGCCCGGTCGAGGCCGATACGCCCATGATCCAGATCCGCGGCGCGCGCCTGCACAACCTGCGCCATGTCGACGCGCAGATCCCGGTGGGCCGGCTGAGCGTGGTGACGGGCGTGTCCGGCTCGGGCAAGTCCACGCTGGCGCGCGAAGTGCTGCTGGACAACCTGATGCAGGCCGTCTCGCAGGGCAAGGCGCCCGGCTGGGCCGGCTGCGACAGCATCACCGGCTGGGAGGCCATCGACCGCGTGCTGGAAGTGGACCAGACGCCTATCGGCAAGACGCCGCGCTCCTGCCCCGCCACCTACGTGGGCTTCTGGGACGACGTGCGCAAGCAGTTCGCCGACACGCGCGAGGCCCGCATGCGCGGCTGGACCTCGGCGCGCTTCTCTTTCAACACCGGCGACGGCCGCTGCCCGATCTGCGAGGGCCAGGGCATGCGCACCATCGAGATGAACTTCCTGCCGGACGTGAAGGTACCCTGCGACGCCTGCAACGGCGCGCGCTTCAACCAGGACACGCTGAGCGTGCAGATGCGCGGCAAGAACGCCGGCGAGCTGCTGTCCATGGAAGTGGACGACGCCATCGGCTACTTCGCCGCCCATCCCAAGATCCACCGACCGCTGCAGCTGATGCAGGACGTGGGCCTGGGCTACCTGACGCTGGGCCAGCCCTCGCCCACGCTGTCCGGCGGCGAGGCGCAGCGCATCAAGCTGGTGACCGAGCTGTCCAAGGCCCGCCTGACCGACGGCCTGATCAAGACCGGCCGCGCCTCGCGCATCCCGCACACGCTGTACGTGCTGGACGAGCCGACGGTCGGCCTGTCGATGGCGGACGTGGAGAAACTGATCCACGTGCTGCACCGGCTGGTCGAGGCGGGCAACACCGTGGTCGTGATCGAGCACAACCTGGACGTGATCGCCGAGGCCGACTGGCTGCTGGACCTGGGCCCCGAGGGCGGCACCGGCGGCGGCCAGCTGGTCGCCCAGGGTTCGCCGGAACACGTGATGACCCTGAAGGACAAGTCCCACACCGGCCGCGTCCTGACGGAATTCCTGGCTCATCAGCAATAGGCAAGCATGCTTTGTCGCTTTGAAGACCGGCTGGCCGGCCGCGCCCTGCGGCTGGACGGCTTGCGCCGCCGCATCGAGGCGCGCGCCGCCGCCGAGGTCGGCCCGGCGCTCCAGGCCATCGAGGCCGAGCGCCGCCAGGGCCGCTGGGTCGCGCTGATGCTGGACTACGAGCTGGGCGAATGGCTGCTGCCCGAGGCCGCGCGGGCCGCGCCCGCCGGCCCCTGGACGCCGCCGGCCGACGACGGCCGGCCACGGCTGCGCGCGCTGGTCTTCGACGGCAAGACCGACGAAGCGCCCTGGGACTCGCCTGGCCCGGACGCGCCCGCCGCCACGCTCACGCCCGCCGCGCCACGCATGGCCGAGGCCGACTACCTGCGCCGCATCGACGAGATCCGCGACCTGATCGGCGCCGGCGAGCTGTACCAGGTCAACTACACCCAGCCGCTGGACCTGCGCCTAGCCGGCGATCCGGCCACGCTTTACCGCCGCATCGCCGCGCGCAATCCGGTGGCGCACGCCGCCTTCATCCAGGACGGCGAGCGCAGCGTGCTGTCCTTCTCGCCCGAACTGTTCATCCGGCGCGACGGCGAGCGCCTGACCACCCGGCCCATGAAGGGCACGGCGCCGCGCCATCCCGACCGGACCGAGGACGAGCGCCTGGGCCGCGAGCTGCTGGCCAGCGAGAAGAACCGCGCCGAGAACCTGATGATCGTGGACCTGCTGCGCAACGACCTGGGCCGGCTGGCCGAGCCCGGCTCGGTGACGGTGGACGCGCTGTTCTCGCTGGAACGCTATCCCACGGTCTGGACCATGACGTCCACCGTCTCGGCGCGCGCCCCCCGCGCCTCGCTGGAAGACGTGCTGCGCGCGCTGTTCCCCTGCGGCTCCATCACCGGCGCGCCCAAGATCGCCGCCATGCGCCGCATCCGCCAGATGGAGATCGCGCCGCGCGGCCTGTACTGCGGCAGCATCGGCTGGCTGGCGCCGGACGGCGATTTCTCGCTGAACGTGGCGATCCGCACGCTGGTCGTGGACGCGGCCGGCGCCGGCGTCTACGGCGTGGGCGGCGGCATCGTCCATGACTCCGATCCGGCCTCCGAATGGCAGGAATGCCACTGGAAAGCCCGCATTCTCAAGGCCTGAGGGCCCAAATTCCCCGGGCCGGTAGTAGGATAGAACGCGGCCCGCGCCCGTCCCCCCTTCCCCAGGAGCGTCCCATGCAACCCGAACTGATCGAGACCATCCTGGTCGATGCCCAGCGCCGCATGCCGCTGCTGGCGCGGCACCTGAAGCGGCTGGAAGCCTCCTGCAAGGCGCTGGACTATGCCTGGGCCGGCCCCCCCGTCGAGGCCGACATCCTGGTCGCCGCCCTGGCCCTGTCCGCGCCCGGCCCGCACCGGCTGCGCCTGCTGGTGGCGCGCGACGGCGGCCGCAGCATCCAGACCGCCCCCCTGCCGCCGCTGCCGGCCGTGCAGGAAGTGATGCTGGCGCCCGAGGCGCTGCGTTCGTCCGAACCGCTGCTGCGCTACAAGACCACCCACCGCCCCTGGTACACCAAGACCATCGAGTGGCTGCCGTCCCACCCGCACCTGTTCGACCTGCTCTACCTGAACGAGCGCGGCGAGCTGTGCGAAGGCAGCCGCAGCAACGTCTACCTGCGCCTGGGCGCGCACTGGTACACGCCGCCGGTCGATTGCGGCTGCCTGCCGGGGGTGCAGCGCGCCGAGCTGCTGGAAGCCGGCCAGGCGAAGGAAAAGGTGCTGACCCTGGCCGACCTGCACGCGGCGGACGGGATCCGCCTGTCCAACGCCTTGCGCGGCTGGATCGACGTGACGCTGCGCGCGGCCTGAGCCGACGCCGGCGCCAGTCGTCCACCCGGACGGCACACTAGACCGCCTCGCCCACGCCGCGCCGCTGGCCCAGCTGCTCGCGCGCCATGGCCAGCGCGATGCGCGGCGCATCCCACAAGGCCGGCAGGATCAGTAGCGAGACCGGCACGGCGGTGATCACAATGAACGATTGCAGCGCGCTCACGCCTCCCGCTCCGATCGTGATCAACACCACGGCGGCCAGTCCCATGCCGACGCACCAGAAGGCGCGCAGCCATTTCCTGGGCGTGTCGTTGCCGGACATGGCCATGGCCACGGTATAGGCCATGGCGTCGCCATTGGTGGCGACCGAGATGAAGCTCAGGAAGATGAACAGCGCGGACACCAGCCCGGCCCAGGGCAGATTCTGCGTGATGCCCAGCAGCATCGCCTCGGGTTCGCTGCCATGGGCCGTGACGCTGCCCGGATTCTGCAATTCGAGCCCGATGCCCGCGCCCCCCACCACCGTGAACCAGAACATGGTCACCAGCGGCGCGACGATGGACAGCGTGCCGATGATCTGGCGTATGCTGCGGCCGCGCGACACCTTGGCGACGTACAGGCCCATCATCGGCGCATAGCCGATGAACCAGCCCCAGTAGAAGATGGTCCACCAGTCCAGCCACTTCGGATCCGCGCGATACGTCGTCATCGGCAGGAAGTACTCCAGCTGCAAGCCGAACGCCGTGGGAAAGGCCGACAGGATGAACAGCGTCGGCCCGGCCACGATCATGAACAGCGCCAACCCGATCATGAGCCAGACATTGATCTCGCTGACCACGCGGATGCCATTCAACCCCACCAGGCAGGACGTGGTGTACATGGCCGTCACCAGGACGATGGTGATGGACTGCGTGGTCAGGTCGTTCGGCAGGCCCCACACGGCGTGCAGCGCATTGCTGATCTGCAGGCCCAGGAAGCCGATCGGGCCGATGGTGCCGGCCACCACCGCGATGATGCAGGCGGCGTCGACCAGGCTGCCGATCATCCCCTTGAGCGCGCGCTCGCCCAGCAGCGGATACAGCAGCGTGCGGGGCGCCAGCGGCAGGCCCTTGTCGTAGTGCAGGTGCATCAGCACGATGGCCAGCAGGCTGCCAAGCACGGCCCAGGCCAGGAAGCCCCAGTGCACGAAGGACTGCGCCAGCGCCACGTGCGCCGCCATTTCGGTCTTCGGCTGCACCTGGGCAAACAGGGGCGGCGGACTGGCGAAGTGCATCAAGGGCTCGGCGGCGGCCCAGAACGCGCCGCCGCCCGCCAGCAGCGCGCACATGATCACGGCGATCCAGTTGAAGGTGCTGATGTCGGGCCGTCTGTCCACGCCGCCCAGGCGCACGCGGCCGCAGCGGCTGAAGCCGATGCCCAGGCTGATGACGAAGGTCGCCAGCATCAGGATCTGCCAGTACAGGCCGAACACCTTCGTCGACCAGGCGAACAAGGCGCCGACCAGCGCCGACACGGCGTCGATGTCCACCAGGGCCGCCGCCAGGAAGCACAGCAGGAAGCCGCCGCTGACGGCCAGCAGCGGCCAGTCCATGCCCTGCATAAGCGCGGGCCGCGCCTGCTCGCCGCCCGCTGCGCGGGCCGGAATCTCGTTCATGATTGTCTCCTCGTTATTTTTCCCCAAAGCCGCCCCAGACCTCATCGGGGGGCTGCCAGCCCGCGTGAACGGGCGTGGCGTGGGGTTTTCTTCATGGCCCCGCCGGCTCTCAAGGCCGTGGCGCGGTGCCCTGCTCCAGCTGATGCAGCCAGTTCAGCCCCATGATCCTGCGCAGTTCATCATCGACGAAGCCCCGCTCGCGCAGGCCCGCCGCGATCACGGGAAAGTCCCGGCTGTCGCGGAACCATGGCAGGGGCGCCGGCCAGTCCGCGTTGGCGGCCGATCCCTCGCCATAATCCTTGGCCTTGCTCCAGCGGCCGTTGCGCATCCATTCCAACACCTGCAGCGGCTGCTGCTGGCACAGATCGGTGCCGATGCCGATGTGGTCCACGCCCATCAGGTCCGCCGTGCGCGCCACCATGTCGCAGAACTCGTCCAGACGGCAGGCCGGGCCGCCGCGCAGATGGAAGGGATAGGTGCTGAATCCCAGCAGCCCGCCGGATTGCGCGATCGCGCGCAACACGGCATCGGACTTGTTGCGCCGGGCAGGATGGAAGCTGCTGGGGTTGGCGTGGGAAATGATCACCGGCCGCACGGACAGTTCAATGGCCTGCAGGGTGCTGCGCTCGGCGCTGTGCGACATGTCGATCAGCATGCCGACGCGATTCATCTCGCCGATCACCTGCCTGCCGAAGCGCGAAATGCCGTTGTCCTCGCTTTCGTAGCAGCCCGAGGCCAGCAGGCTCTGGTTGTTGTAGGTCAGCTGCATGACGAAGACCCCCAGCTGGCGAAACACCTCGACCAGGTCGATATCGTCCTCGATGGGCGAGCAGTTCTGGAAGCCGAAGAATACGCCTACCCGCCCCTCCCGTTGCGCCAGCGTAATGTCCGACGCCTGCCGCACGGGGCGGATCAGCCCGGGCCAGGCCTCGAAGCGGCGATTCCATTCCCCGATGCGCGACAGTGTCTCGCGCGCGGTCTCATGGTAGGCGATCGTCGCGTGCACGGCGCTCAGGCCGCCCTCGCGCATCTGGCGGAACAGCGCCTCGCTCCAGTTGGAATATTGCAGGCCGTCGATCACCAGCATGTCTTGCATGATCATGTTTCCTCAAGGACGGATGTAGACGGTCTTGACCGCCGTATAGAAATCGCGGGCGTACTGCCCCTGCTCCCTGGGGCCGAAGCTGGAATCGCCACGGCCGCCGAACGGCACGTGGTAGTCGGTGCCGGCGGTGGGCAGGTTGACCATGACGCAGCCGGTGCGGGCGCGCCGCTTGAAATCGCTGGCGTGCCGCAGCGACCGGGTGACGATGCCGGCCGTAAGGCCGAAACGCGTGTCGTTGAGCATGGTCAGCGCATCCTCGTAGTCGCGCGCCTTGATGACGCAGGCGATCGGACCGAAGACTTCATCGCGGTTGATGCGCATGTCATTGCGCGTGTCGACGAACAGCGCGGGACGCATGTAGTACCCGGGGCGCTCATCCTCAATGCGCTCGCCGCCGCAGGCCAGTCGCGCGCCCTCGGCCCGCGCCAGCTCGATGTAACGCAGGTTCCGCGCCAGCTGGCCCTCGTCGATCACCGGACCGATGTGCACGCCCTCGCGCAAGGGATGGCCGACCTTCAGCTGCCCGATGCGTTCCACCAGCGCCTGCACGTAGCGGTCGTGTATGCCCTCGGTCACGATCAGTCGGGATGAGGCGGTGCACTTCTGCCCGGTGCCGAAGAACGCGCCATTCACCGCGCATTCCACCGCCAGGGGCAGATCGGCGTCGTCCAGCACCACCAGGGCGTTCTTGCTGCCCATTTCCAGTTGGCAGCGCACGAAATTGGCGGCCGTCGCGGCCGCGACCCGGCGGCCGGTCTCGACCGAGCCCGTGAAGCTCAGCGCCTGGATCGCCGCCGACTGGATCAGCCGCTCCCCGACCTCGGCGCCGCTGCCCATGACCAGGTTGAAGGCGCCTGCGGGCAGGGGCTGGCGCGCGATGATCTCGGTCAGCGCCCAGGCGCTGGCAGGCACGGCGTTGGCGGGCTTGAACACGACCGCGTTGCCAAAGGCCAGCGCCGGCGCGATCTTCCAGGCCGCCGTGGCCATCGGGAAATTCCACGGCGTGATGATGGCGACCACGCCGACCGGCTCGCGGCGCACCTCGATTTCCACGCCCGGACGCACGGAGTCCGCCGTCTCGCCCAGCTGCCGCAACACTTCGGCCGCGTAGTAGTGGAAAAACTGGCCCGAACGATGCACTTCGCCCACGCCCTCGGCCAGCGTCTTGCCTTCTTCGCGCGACAACTGCTCGCCCAGTTCTGCCTTGCGCGCGATCAGCTCGTCACCGATCGCCATGAGCACGCGCCAGCGTTCCTCCAGCCCGCTGCGCGCCCAGGCGGGCTGGGCGGCGGCCGCCGCCGCGATGGCCCGGTCGACCTGATCGGCGTCCGCCTGCGCATAGCGTCCCACCACGTCTTCGGTGTCGGCGGGGCTGCGATTGACGATGCTGGAAGCGCCCTCGACCCAGGCGCCGTTGATGTAGTTGCTGAATATGCTGCTGGCCATGCCTGCCTCCCTATGCTGTTGATCGCATGGTAGGAGCCGGCACATATAAAATAAAGTTAGTTCCAACTATTGTTTGATAAGTGAAACTTACCATGCTGCCAGACCTCAGGATCGTCCAGTTGCGTCATTTCGTCTGGGTCGTGGAACTGCAGGGGTTCCATGCCGCCGCGGAACGGGCGCATCGCACCCAGCCCGCCATATCCCTGTCCATCCGCGACCTGGAAGACAAGCTGGGCCAGCCCCTGTTCGAAAAACGCAATGCGCGCGTCGTCAAGCCGGACCTGACGCCCTTCGGCCAGCAGTTCCTCGCCTACGCCAGGGAATTGATCGACCATCACGACCGCGTGATGCGCGAGATGAACCTGGTGGCGCAGAACAAGTCCGGACATCTGCGCATCGCCTCGGTGCCATCGGTCGCCAGCCGCCTGCTGCCGGATATCCTCACGCGCTTCATCGGCCAGGATGCCGGCCTGCATGTCAGCCTGTTCGACGACAGCTCCGAGGCGGTGCTGGCCATGGTGAAGAACCGCCAGGTGGATTTCGGCATTTCCAGCGTCTGGGAGCCGGAAAGCGATCTGCGCTTCACGCCGATCTGGAAGGACAGCATCGGCGTGGTCTGCCACCGGGACCATCCGCTGGCGGCCAGGAAAAAGCTCGACTGGCAGCAGCTGCGCGGCCACCGGCTGATCGCCAACGGCACGTCCCGGCTGCTCGCGGGGACCAGCGCCGGCGAGCTGATCGCCGAATCGCAGATCTACATCTCGAACATGATTTCACTGCTGGCCATGATCGAGGCCGGCATGGGCATCACCACCCTGCCCCGCCTGGCGTTTCCCGCCGAGCCCGGCGCATTGCGCTTCATTCCGCTGGCCGCGCCCCTCGCCAGCCGCGACATCGGCCTGGTGCGCCTGGCCAATCGCTCGCTGCCGGTGGCCGCCCAGGCGCTGTTCGACTTCATCCTGCGCGACAACGGCCTCGCCTCCCGGAACTGAGCAGCCCCACTCATCAAAAACAGTCTCTCCATAAATTCCGCTTATCAAGCAATAGACCGATCTGAATTGCGCCGCCGGTCAGCCTGTCCCAATATCGACGGCACATCGACGCCTCGCATCCTGCTGTCCGCCATGCTGTCGCGGACGCACGGCGCCATTCCATTGAGAGTCCGAGTATGAACACGCTTAGCACCGGGGAAGCCAGCCAGGCCGAAGCCGCGACCCTGCCCATGCGCCCGGCCGGCCAGGTCATGGATCTGGAACGGCTGGGCAGCCTGCATCAGAGCCGCCTGAGCTTCATGCGCGCCCTGGTGCGCCGGATCATGCGCGAGCGCTGGCGGATCGACGCCTCGCGCTTCGAGCTGGACGCCGATGGCCACGGCACCGCGATCTACCGCATCCACACACCCAACGGCCTGTTCAGCTTCGTGCTGTTCTCCCAATACCTGGCGCCGGAAAAGCGCAACGACCGCGTCATCGCCAGCGAATGGGACCTGACCATGGCGCTGTGCGAAGGCGAGGTCGATCCGGACCAGTTGGACAGCCTGCGCCGCAACGTGCCCTTGCAGGAAGCCGGCAGGCTGGACGCCCGCACGATGGTGCTGTCGCGCGCCAACCGGAGCGTGCGCAACTTCGACTATGTCGTGGACGCGCTGGCCCGAGGGCGGCAGCCCGACGCGGCCCGGATCACGCGCGTCGGCTACCTGTACCGCACCACGGCGGTCTACGGCAGCGGCAAGCTGGGCATGGCCGACTGGGAAAAGATCCGGGACAGGCATCCTGATTTCGCCCGCCCCTTCGCCGCGGAAATGTTCACCTGTTTCATGCTGCGCAACTTCAGCCTGCGGCAGGCCGAGCATATCGCCCGCCATCGCGCGCCCGCCACGGCGGTGGCGCTCGAACCGGCGCTCAAACGCTACTTCGGCATCGGCAATTCGACGGGCCTGGGCATGGCGCCCTACCTGATCAACCATCCGCAGCTCATCAGCCGCTGGGTCGAGATGCGCGAACTGGCGCTCGCCCGCATCGTCGCCGCGCCCGCCCCCGCCGCCGCGCGCGCACGACTGCCGCAGCTGCTGGACCGCGCCATCCGCCATCTCCGGGAGACCCATACCGAGGACGAATGGCAGACCGGCAACAACCAGCGCACCCTCGCGGACATGCAGGCCCTGTCCGGCTGGCTGGAAGGCGCGCGGCTGGAATCCTGGAATCCGCTGCTGGAGTGGGCGACGCGCCATTGCAGCCTGCAGGGCCAGGAACTGCTCAACTGCATCCTGCTGGAACTGCACCCGGAGCGGGTGGATGACCTGGATGAACGCCTGGCGCTGCCCGAACGCCTGGAACTGAGGCCGGACATGCCGGCCGCCGAGCTGCGCGCGCTGATCGAATCCGCCTACCGCTGGGCCCTGGAGATCGACTTCGACGCCGACGGCGCGCAGGCGACATTCTGGTACCGGTCGCAGGAAAAGCAGGAACCCCGGCTCGGCCTGTGCGGCATCGACGCGGGCCGCGAAAAACAGATGCCGCTGGGCATCGCCCTCTTGGCGCAGCAATGCCACCGGCGGCTGGTCCGTGACCTGGCCACGCATCCTCACGACCGGGTCGCGGATTTTCTCTTCCGCCATCCCGAGGATCGCGGGATCGTTCGCCGCATCCAGACCATGGCGGCGACGCGCTACGGCGAAATCCGCGCCAACCTGCTGGACCGCGACGTGCTGCCCATGCACCTGCTGCGCTGCAAGCTGTCCTTCTTCGGAGTGAGCAAGTTCGACCCGCGCTCGCGCCTGTGGGTCCGCAACACCATGTTCCAGGGGGCTCCCTTGCTGGAAGATATCGGACACCCCTTTGACGACGACTGGTTCCTGCCACTCGCACCCGCCCAGGAAACCGCCTGATGCTGATCTCCGCCAACGAACTGGCCGCCCTGCTCAAACGCGTCTTCGAAGGGCTTGGCTACCCGCAAGGCCAATACGAGGATGCCGCCGCCATGGCCGGCTGGCTGCCGCTGCATGGCGAAGACGGCCTGGACGCGCTGGCGTGGCAGGCCGACCCCGCGCTGCCCGCCACCGAACTGAGCGTCCCGGCCCCCGGCCGCCTGGTAGCACGATGCCATGGTCGCAGCGCGCTGGACGCCCTGCCGTCCCTGCTGGACCTGGCCTGCCTGCGCGCGTCCCGGCAAGGCCGGATCCAGCTGGAAATCCTGGACTGCCGCGATCGCAAGTGCGTCCTCAAGCTGCTGGCGGATTGCGCCCGCAAGGGCTGCTGGGCCCAGGCGCGATGGGACGACGGCGATGCGCCAGCGCATCGCCACACCGCCTGGATCGAAAGCGGCGCCGATTATCCGAGCTACCAGACGGCGGCCCTGCCGGAACGCGGCGCTGCGGAATCGCCACGCTCCCTGACGCTGACGCTGGATATCGAGCCCCTGCCTGCTCCCGCCCTCGAGGCCGACGCCGCCCGGATCGCCCGACGGGTCACGCCGGCGGACTACGCACAGGCCGGCCGGCGCGCGCTGGAACACGGTACAGAGGTGTCCCCGACGCTGTGGCAACGCCTGAACCGGCTCGCCGAAGCGGTCTTGGTGGAGAACTCGGAACAGTCGCGCAGCGGCGCGGGCGGTCGATGAGCCTGTAGGCCGGGGAGCGCGAAGCCTTCCTGGTTCTCAGAACCGGATCGAGCAGCGTATCCCCGCCGGGATGGCGTTGCCCTTGTTCTCGACCTTGAGCAGCACGGTGAAGGTGCCGCTGGCGGCGTCCATCACCCGGTCGATGCGCCAGACCTTGGCCTGAAGCGGCTTGTCGCTGATGGCCGCGTTGACCGTGACCTGGGCGCCGGCATCGGCCTTGATCTGGCCGTAAAGGCCGTCGGGCACGACCACCTTGACCACCAGCGGATCGATCTGCGCGAGCTTGACGATCTTGTTGTCGTTGATGCGGTCGCCGGGGCCGGCGTAGCGCTCGGCCACCACGCCGTCGAACGGGCTCTTGATGCTGCGCTCGGCCAGGATGGCCTGCTGCAGGGCGACCTGCAGCTGCGCCTGACGGCTGCGCGACGTCATCTCGTCGTAGTCGCCGGCGGGCAGCAGCTTGCGCTGGTACAGGTCGGCGTTGCGCTCCACCACGCGGCCCAGGTAGGCGGCCTCGGCGCGGCGCAGTTGCAGCGTGGCCTCGTCCACATTGGTGTTCAGCTCGGCCACCACCTGCCCCTTCCTGACCTCGTCGCCGCGCTGCACCAGCACCTTGTTCAGCACGCCGGCCGAGGGACTGCCCAGCTCCGACACCTGGAACGGCTCGATCAGGCAGGCCATGGGATGGCCCAGGCTGTCCGCCGGCGCGCCCAGGCCGGTCAGCGGCGGCAAGGCGGCATCGGGCGGCAGGCCCTGGGCCTGCGCGGCGCAGGCCAGCGCGGCGGCAAGGCCAAGGCAGGCGGGACGGAATGCGGCGGAAATCTTCATCTTCGACGGACCTCAGTCTCCCTGTCCGGAAAATGACAGGGAATTCTCCAATTCTTCGTCCGCGGACACCATGCTGCGGCGTTCGCGGGCCAGTTTTCTTTCGGTGCGCGCCTGCGCGTGGCGCAGCCAGCGCGCCGCGACGGCGCGCCAGCCGGGGAAGCTCATCGCCAGCAGCGCGTCCATCGGCCGCGACCAGAGGCTGTTCCTGACGCTGTCCAGCACGGCGTCCTCCAGCGACAGGATGGCCTCGGCATGGCCGGGATCGCCCTGGCGGCCGCTGCGGCCTTCGAGCTGGCGGTCGATGCGGGCGGACTCGTGCCGCTCGGTCAGGATGACGTGCAGGCCGCCGGCCTCGCGCGCGGCGTCCGACAAGGGAATGTCGGTGCCGCGCCCGGCCATGTTGGTGGCGATCATGATGCTGCCGATCTCCCCGGCGCGCCCGACCAGCGCGGCCTCGTCGGCGTCCTGCTTGGCGTTGAGCACGACCGCCGGCAGCGCCGCCTCGGCCAGCACCCGGGCCACCTCCTCCGACGCCGCCACCGAGCGCGTGCCGATCAGCACCGGCACGCCGCGCGCATGCAGCGCGCGACAGCGTTCGCGCACGGCCGCCCATTTGTCCGCCATGGTCCGGTGCACGCTGTCCGGCGCGTGGATCCGGCGCGACTTGCGATGCGTGGGAATGCGGACCACGGGCAGGTTGTAGACGCGGCCCAGCTCCGCCCGGATCTCGGCGGCGGTGCCCGTCATGCCCGCCAGCAACAGGTAGTGCTTGAAGAAGCGCTGGTAGCTGATGCTCTTGAGCGTGGCGCGCGGATCGCTGAGTTCCAGGCCTTCCTTGTGCTCGATCATCTGGTGCAGGCCCTGGCCCCAGGAACGGTCGGGCATGACGCGTCCGGTGAACTCGTCCACCACCATGACCTTGCCGTCGCGCACGATGTACTGCTCATCGAGCCGGTACAGGTGCAGCACGGTCAGCGCGCTCAGGATCAGCTCTTCGCGCCGGAACGGAATGCCCCAGGGCGCGGGCAGGGCCGCGCAGGCCAGGCGCAGATGCTCGCGCCCGGACTCGGTGAGCGCGGCCCGTCGATGCTCCCGCTGGATCAGGTAATGTTCCTCGCGCATGCCCGCCGCCAGCTCCATGGCCTGGGCGGTGACGGCGCCGCCGTCCTCTTCCTGCACGCCCGAAATGATGAGCGGCGTGCGCGCCTCGTCGACCAGCACGCTGTCGGCCTCGTCCACGATGGCGAAGCACAGGCCGCGCAGGAACAGCTCGCCGACGCGCCCCTCGCCGCCGCGCAGCCGTTCCAGCCGCAGCCGGTCCTCGTCCTTGTCGTCGTCCAGCACGATCAGGTCGCGCAGATAGTCGAAGACGAGGGTCTTGTTCGAGCAGTACACGATGTCGGCCCGATAGGCCCGCCGCCGCTCGGCAGGATCCATTTCCATGCTGACCCAGGCCACGCTCAGGCCCAGCGCCTGATACAGCGGCGTCATGATCTGCGCGTCGCGCTCGACCAGATAATCGTTGGTGGTGATGACATGCACCGGCAGCCCGGCCAGCGCCGCCGTGGCGGCCGGCAGCGTGGCGGTCAGCGTCTTGCCCTCGCCCGTGTTCATCTCGGCCACCATGCCCTGCAGCATGGCCCAGCCGCCCAGCAGCTGCACATCGAAATGCGCCTTGCCCAGCGCCAGCCGGCCCGCCTGCCGCACCAGCGCGAAGGCGCGCGCGGCGCCGGCCTGGGTGATGCCGTTGCAGCGCAGGTCGAACGCCACCTCGTCGGCGCGCGCGCGCACGCCGGCAAGATCCAGCCCGGCCAGCCGGCCGGCCTCGCGATGCACCTGCGCCAGGATGCGGCGGGTGCGCCACAGCGGCTGACGCCGCTTGCGCGCCAGCCAGCGCAGCGCCGCCGTGCCCCAGGCCTCCAGCTTGTTGGCGTGCCGCTCGCTCTCCCTTTCGGGATAGAGCGGGTCGGGCGCCAAAGCAGCACAAATATCCATTTCAGTCATATCCACGAAGTGGAACGTCACAACTTGGCAAAACCGTCACGACCAGGGCCACACGGATCCGGCTATGCCGGTCCGTAGTGGCGCCCCCTTGAGGGGGGCCGCCCAGGTGGGAAGCGCGCAGCGCTGCGGGGGTGGGTTTCCTCCATTAGAGTTTTAGCTGGCGCAGCACCATCTGGCGCACCATATCGTAGGCCTGCAACGCGATCGGCCGGGGCTCGTGGGAGAACTTCACATAGACGCGCGCGCCCACGTAACCGCGCGGCGCGTCCGGCGGCAATTGCAGGTCCATGACGAACAGGTTCTCCGCCGACTTGGCCCGCCCTTCCTGCGACTTGCGCGGATCCACGCCGATGCTGCCGCCGCCCTGCAGGCTCAGCGCCATGCTGGGCAGCTCGTCGGTGGCCGACGGCACCTCGCGCAGCACGCGCGCCTCGAACTCGCGGCCCGCGTCCTGCACCAGCCGCACGCGCACGCCTTCCAGCGAGCGATGGATCCGCTCCAGGCTGGACTGCGGCACCACCACGCGCACCGTCTCGGCCTCGGTCAGCACATAGCCCAGCAGCTCGCCGCGCTGGACGTAGCGGCCGGTCATGTCCTCGGGCTGGGCCGAAACGTAGCGGCCGGCGTGCCGGCTGCGCACCTGTTGCGACTGCACCTGTTCATCGACCGCGCGCTTCTCGGTCAGCAGGCTCTGCCATTGATGGCGCGTGATGGCGGCCTGCACCGGATTCTGGGCATGCGCCTGCACGTAGCGCGCCTGGTACTCGTCGACCTGGGCGGCCAGCATGGCGTCGCGCCGCTGCAGTTCGTCGTTCTCCAGCGCCAGCAGCGGCGCGCCCGCCTCCACGAGCGCATCGTCCGCCGCCTGGCGCTCGCGGACGAAGCCGGCCACCGGCGCGCGCACCTGGGCCGACGGCGGCACCCAGACCACGCCCTCGGTATCGGTCGAGGACGGCATGGGCACGGCGCCCGCCAGTCCGGCCGCCGCCAGCACGCAGAGCGCGGTGATGGCATAGGACCGCCCCCGGCGCGCCTGGATCTGCGGGTCGGTGAACAGCTGCCGCGCCAGCCGCCACAGCGGCATGACAATGGTGTTCAGGATGGCCCAGCAGGCCAGCAGGACGCCGAAGAAAAAGAACTGCCCCGCCACCAGGAAGATGGCCAGGAACATGATGAACATGCGGTAGACGAAGGACAGCAGCGCATAGCCCACGAACCACCACTGCTCGCCCCGGCTGGCGCGCGGCGCCTCGACGGCGGCCAGGCCCAGCACGTAGCGCTTGAACAGATACCCGAGCCAGGCATTGGCGCGCTGCCCCAGGTTGGGAATCTCGATGGCGTCCGACAGCACGTAGTAGCCGTCATAGCGCAGCAGGGGATTGCCGTTCATGAAGAGCGTGGACACGCCGCACAGGATGATGACGTTGTAGGCCACGGACCGTCCCAGGCCCGGCTCCAGCTGCGTCCAGGCGATCATGGCCAGCGCCGCCAGGAACAGCTCCACCAGGATGCCCGCCGCCCCCACCAGCATGCGCCAGCGCTTATCGGCGAAGCCGGCCGCCGCCGACGCGTCCACATAGGGAATGGGCACCAGCAGCAGGAACATCAGCCCGATCTCGTGGACCTCGCCGCCGCGCGCCTTGACCGCGCAGGCGTGGCCCAGCTCGTGGACGGCCTTGACCAGCGGATACACCAGCGCCATGGCCAGCACATTGCCGGCCGAGAACACCTGGTCCCAGACGTTGTGCGTCAGCGCCTTCCAGTGCATGGCGCCCAGCGCAGCGCCGTAGAGCACCACGGCCAGCCACAGCAGCCCACCCACCCAGGTAAACAGCCAGCGGTAGTACGGCAGCGCGGCGCTCAGCCAGCGGTCGGGATCGAGCAGCGGCAGCTTGAGCGCGCTGGGATTGCCGACGTACTGCTTGATCTTCTGCGCGCGCTGGCGGCGGCGGCGCTGCACCAGGTCGCGCACGTCCGGCGCGCGATCGGTCATCAGCACGTCGGCGCGGTGCAGCTGGGACATCAGGCGGATGACCTCGTCCTGCGGCATGGCGTCGTCGTCCAGCTGCGCGCAGGCGATCTCCCAGATCTGCTGCACGCTGCGGCGTCCGTCCATCAGGCTGATCAGCAGGTTGGCCTCGGGCGTGTAGCGGTGGAATTCGCCGTTGCTCTGGTCCTGCATCACATACCAGACCTGCCCCCGATAGGTGTGGCGCTGGATGTGGATGTGCGAGCGCAGGCGCGGCCGCAGCGCGCTGACGCGGTGCCAGGAATTGCTGTAGAGGGCGGTGGCCGTCATGTTCCGCTTCCTACCCGAACCAGGCCCACCACTTCAGGCGCAGCCAGTCCATGAAGCCATGGGTCCAGATCCAGGCGTAGCGGCGCTCGCCGATGTCGATGCGCCCCACGCCCTCCATGCCCGGGCGCAGCGTGGCGCTCTCGCCCGGCGTCAGGCTGGCCTCCAGGCGGAACACCGTCTTGCCTTCCTGGACCTGGGCCAGCGGCACGATGCGCGTGACCGTGAAGGGGATCTGCCGGTCGGGCATGGCGGCCAGCGCCACCCTGCCGGTCTGCCCCACCGCCACGTCGTCGATCTGGCGGTCCTCCACGTCCAGCCACAGGCGGTAGCCGTCCAGCGGCGAGAGCTTGAACAGCTCCTGACCGCGCTTGACCGCCTCGCCCAGCTGCTGGCTCAGGTCGCCGCTGACCAGCACGCCGTCGAACGGCGCGCGCAGGCTGGAACGCTGGATCTGCTGCCGGTAGAACTGGATCTGGGCCATGGCCTGGCGCGCCTGCGCCTGAGCGATGGCGGCGGCGGCGCTGTCGCCGCGCGCCATGGCCTCCTCGCCCTGGCGGCGGTACTGCACCTCCAGGTTGCCGGCGCGCAGCAGCTCCAGCTCGGTCTCGCGGATATCCAGCACGGCCAGCACATCGCCCTGCCTGACCTCGTCGCCGGCGCGGCGGGTGGCCTCGGCGATATAGCCCTCGAACGGCGCCGCGACCACGCGCTGCACCACGCCCTGCACGGTGGCGGACGCGCCGACGCGATAGGGCCCGTGGGCCAGCGCGGCGAACAGCGCCAGCGCCGCCACCGCCAGCACCAGCAGCTTGCGGCCGATGTAGCGCGCGCCGAACAAGCGGCCCGCTTCGCGCAGCAGCGCGTCGCGGCCCTTGCGCCACAGGGGCCGTTCCTGGCGCAGCCGCTGGTACAGCACCCGGCCCGCCAGCAGCGCCACGCTCTGGCACAGCTCAATGTCCTGGCGGTCGAAACCGCGCCCGTCCGGCCGCTCGAACAGCAAGGCGCCGCGCGCCTCGGCGTCGGGCGCGAAGGGCACGGTCAGCACGTGGCGGTTGCCGAACTCGCGCGCCAGCTTGTGGTGGGCGCGCAGCTGGATGGTGCGGCCCTCGTCCTGGGGCAGGCAGAGCGTGGTGTTCTGGTCCACGGCCTCGTCCATGGCCTCGGCCACCGCCTGCACCAGGTTCATGTTCTGCACCAGGCGGCTGCTGTGCGACAGCGCCTGCACCTTGATGCGCCCGTCCTGACGAAAGCCGATGCTCACGCGGTCGCATTCCAGGCGGGTCGCCAGGTCGGTCACCAGCGTCAGCGCCACGTCCTTGAAGCGGCCCTCCTTCAAGGCGCGCGCGACGCTGTTGACGACGTACATCAGCCGCTCGATGGTCAGCGCGCTGTCGTTGCGCTCGCCCTGCAGCAGCCAGGCCTCCAGCACGCCCGCGCCCCAGCGCAGGGCCTGCACCACGGGCTCGGGCGGCTGCGGCGCGGTCTCGAAGGCGGCCACGCCATGCAGGCGGCCGCCCAGCACGATGGGATAGGCCACGGTCAGGGCGCGGCCGTCGGCGGCCACGGCCGTCTCGCGGCCCTGCAGGCAATCATCCACCAGGTTGTAGAAACCCGGCCCGGGACGGCTGCCGGCGGGCGTGGCGGCCGCCACCTCGAACGGCCCGGTGTCCGGCTCGCCCAGGATCAGCGCGCCATGGCGCAGGTCCGCGAGCTGGCTGGCCTGCAGGGCCACCCAGGCTTGCAGGAACGCCTGCCGGTCGGCGCTGGAAGACAGCGCCGACCACCAGGCCAGGTCCGCGCGCTTCACCTGCGCGGCGACGATCGGATCATTCATCCTCGCTCAGGGCCTGCGCCTCCTCCAGCGGCATGTCCTGGCGGATCATGCGCACACCGGTCTTGCGACGGGCCTTGTTCTCCCATGTATTGGTTTTGGAATTGAACACCACCGAGCCGGTCGCGCCCAGCGCGCCGGACAGGCCCAGCACGCCCACGCCCGCCGCCAGGGCCGCGCGCTCGTCAGGCGCCCGATCCGGCGCGGCGAACGGCTGGAGCGCCGCCTCGCCGGCGGACGCCCGCGGACGCGGATCCTGCTCCTGCCCGTCGGCCTGCCGCCCTTGCTGCTGCTCCTCCTGATCCTGTTCCTGATGCGAGCCGTCCCCCGGCGCTTCCGTCCCGGCCGGGCCGGACGGCGCCATGCTTCGGCCCGCGTCCGACGCGTCCGCGCCACCACGCATGCTGACTACGCCAGGCGCGGCATCGCCGGCAGCATAGAGCGAAATGCCGCCATCGTGGCGTTCGATGACGATATCCGGACGCTCCGGCGCCACGCTGACGCGGCCGCCATCCTGCGCGGCGTGGCCGGCGGACAGGAAGGCCACGCTGCGTTGCGTCCAGGCGCGTTCGAAAACCGGATGCGGCGCATGCCCCAGCGTGCCGGGCCAGGAATACAGCGCTTCCAGCGAGCGGGTGATCAGGTCGGGCGAGTTGCCGCCCGGGCCGAAGCGCGTCAGGTTGACGACGCGGCTGCCCGACAGATCGAAGTAGATGGCCGCGAAATCGCCCACCATCACGTCCTTGGAGAAGCTGCCTCGGAACATGTCGGAACCACGGCCGCCCAGCATGAAATTGCCGCCGGTGCCCGCCAGCAGGATGTCGTCGCCGCCATAGGCGATATCCAGTGTCTCGGCGACGCTGAAACGATCGTTGACGAAGGTCACCCTGCCGTTGTCGCCGAACATGACGTTGGATCCCGCGCCGCTTTCCAGCACGTCGTTGCCGACGCCGCCGATCATCACGCCTTCGCCATTGTTGTAGAGCGAATTGTTGCCGCCCTGCGATGGGAAGGTGGAAGCGAAGGACAGGATGCGCCCCGCCGCCGTGTACAGCGCCTGCGCCGCGTTGCCGGCCATCAGGTTGAAGCCGCCGGCCGCCCGGATGCTGTCGTCGCCCATGCCGCCGAACAGCACGTTGCGCCCGCTGCCGACCGAGATGGCATTGCGGCCCGCCGTCGGCACATTGATGGTTTCCAGCGCGAGCAGGCCGGCGCCCGCCAGGTAACGGGCCTCGCCGCCCGGCGCGGCGGGATCGATGAAATCACCCCGATCGCGCAGGTAGTTGACCGGCGTCACCGTCACGATGCGGCCGAAGTTGGCAAACACGATGTTGTTGCCGTCGCCCGCGGTGATGGTGTTGCCGCCGACGGCCAGCCGGTCCGCCGCCGCGCCCACCGCCTGTCCGGCGGCCTGATCCGGACTCAGCACCAGCGTCAGCGCGTACAGCGAACGCAGGTCCGGCGAGCTGCGCATGTCCATGGGCGTCCCCAGGTCGATGTTCAGGCCGGCATTGCCGAACACGATGTTGTTGCCCTGGCCGGCATGGATCGTGTTGTTGCCGCCGCCGCCGGCGATCAGGTCCTTGCCCGAGCCGCCGTAGATCAGGTCGTCGCCGGCGCCGCCGTACAGGATCACGCCCTGGGTCGCCCCGCGCGCGTCCAGCACGTTGTTGCCCGCCCTGCCGAAGGCCAGCGCCTGGCCCGCCACCCGGTGGCCGGGCGTGGCGGTGTAGTAGCGGTCGTCCTGACTGGTGGAGCCGAACAGCAGCACCGGCCGGCTGGCGCCGCCCACGGTATCTCCCTGGACCACCAGCGTGTTGCTGCCGCCGCCGCCCTGCACCAGGGTCACGGTGCCCACGGGCGCATGGCGCACGGTGTAGGTGTCGTCGCCCTGGCCCAGCATGGTGTTGACCGACTGCACGCCGTGGAAGACGATGCCCCGGTCATAGCCATGGATGCCGGCTTCGCTGGCCTGGAAGATGCTGCCCGCCGCCGCGCCCACGCCCGGCGTCATGCCCAGTCCGGTGATGCGGCCGAAGTCGCCCGCCTGCGGGTTGTTATACAGCCTGCCCAGGCCGCTCAGCTGCGCGGCCATGTCCTGCATGCCCACCTGGCCGGTGAGCGTGCCGTCGTCGAACAGGCGGATGCGGTTGTTGGCCGCGGCCGTCGGCGCCTGGCCGGTATTGCGCGCGCCCAGCGGCGCGTCGGTCTCGCCGGGCAGGCCCACGCCGGCGCGCAGCGCGCCGTCGTAGTCCGGCTTGTCCAGCGCGCCGCCCTCGATCAGCAGGCTGCCCTGGATGCCGGACACGTCGTGCGGCTGGTCGGGATAGTTGGCATAGCTCACGCCCGTGACCGGATCCACGACGATCGTTGGCTGGTCGGTGGCGCGCGGCGCGCGCACCTTGCCCGGATCGTTGGGCGGTCCGGCGTGACCCGGATCGGCCACCGGCACGACGATGGATGGCAGGGCCACATCGTGCATGCCGGGCAGCGTGGTGAACAGCGTGGCCGACAGCCGCAGGTCGCGGCCGGCCAGGCTCACCGGCGGCAGGCCGATGCCCGGGCCGTCCTCCAGCTTGACCAACACCTGCCGGGTCGTATCCCAGCCCTGCCCGCCGACGCCATTGGCGTCGAACGCCAGCACCACGCTTTCATGCCAGGTCTGACCGCCGTCGGTCGACAGCAGCAGGCCACGGCCCTGCAGGCCCTGGCGCACGGCCGCCAGCCCATCGGCGGCGGACAGGCCCGTGCCTTGCGTCAGCGAGCCGTAGAGCGCGGACGCCAGCATGGCGCTGGTCAGCGACACATAAGCCTGGCCGCTGGCCGGACGCGGCAGGATGCCCATGTCCAGGCTCACCGACAACGCCAACGGCGCGCCGCCGCTGCCGTTCAGCGCGCCCGGCTGGGCGGTGACGACGACGGGCTGCTTGCCGTCCAGCACGCCGCGCGAGCCGTCGCGGCCGCTGACGATGGTATTGCCCGTCACATCGCCCGACAGGTCGAAGGTATTGCTGCCGCTGCCGCCGATCAGGGTGGTGATCACGTTGCTGCGCGTGGACAGCACATAGATGTGGTCGTTGCCCTCGCGCGCGTCCAGGTTCACCCTCTGGATATTCTGGTAGCGGGTGTTCAGCCCGGCGCCGCGCAGCCCTTCCTGCGTCAGCACGAAGGCATCATCCTCCTCCGTGCCCAGCGTGGTGTACGTGTTCACGCCCTCGCCGCCATCGATGGACAGTTCGCCGTTGAGCACGTAACCGCGCGCGCCGCCCGCCTGCGCCTGATCCTGCTTGAAGGCGTAGACCATGAAGGCGTCGTCGCGCTTGCCGCCATGCAACGCCAGCGGCGCGGCATTGCTGTAGATGCGGAACACGTTGACGCTGTTCTCGGCGCCGTAGATCGTCATGCCATGGCTGTTGCCGCGCGACAGATAGCCCTGCGTGGTGCGCACGGTATCGATCCGGTCGCCCGCCGCCACACTGGGCGGCAGCCGGTCCAGCCCGTACAGCTGGCCGATCTGGAACTCGTTGCGCTTTGCCGGATCGCTGCCGCGGCCGCCGTCGATGACGACCTGCGTGCCGGTGTCGTCGATGTAGAAGCGATTGCCGCCGTCCACCGCGTTCAGGCGCAGCCCGCCCGTGCTGGTCCGGTCGTAGTTCACGCGCTGCACCGCGTCGGCGTAGCCCGCGCCCTGCGGCGTCAGCTTGGCCAGATAGCCGGCGCGCAGCAGGAAGGTCTCGTCCTGCGCGGTGCCATTGATGGTCAGCTGGTTGACGCCCGCCAGGTTCTCGCGGCCCTGCCCGTCGGAATGATGGACATTGATCAGCACGGAGGTCAGCGCCTCGGCCAGATTGACGATGACGCGGTTGGAGCCCGCGCCGCCGTCGACGTCGACGCGATCGACCTGACCGGGAACGGTCTGCCGGCTGGTCAGCGACGGCAGCTTGTCCAGCACGATGAGGTCGTTGCCCGCTCCCCCGGAAATCGACACGCCGCCCGCCAGCGCCCGCGCCGACAGATAGATGTAATCGTCGCCATCGCCGCCCAGCACCGTCGCGCCAGCCCCCAGCAGGATCTGCGACATCCAGATCTTGTCATTGCCGGCGCCGGATTCGACGTGCAAACGGCCCAGGAAGTCCGCCATCGACAGGCTGATGAGATCCTGGCCGTTGCCCGTCAGGATCGTCGTCGCGCCATGCTGGACGGTCTCGGACAGCAGCACGCGGTTGTCGCCGTCGCCCGCGTCTATCCTCAGCATGCCCTGGCCGACGGTCCGCGTCAGCGTGATCTGGTCGGCATCCCTGCCGGTGACGATGGACGTATCGCCGCCCACCGTGACCGTCTCCAGCGCGACGACGTTGCCGCCGTCGCCGGCGTCGATCGTCAGGCCGCCGGTCAGGCCGCCGTTGACCAGCGTGATCTGATCCGCGTCCTTGCCGGTCGTGATGCGCGTATCACCGCCCACCGTCACCGTCTCCAGCTTGACGACATTGCCGCCGTCGCCGGCGTCGATCGTCAGGCCGCCGGTCAGGCCGCTGTTGACCAGCGTGAT
>MCND01000227.1_pt1 | contig 22617 bp, 22 predicted proteins | sample 778211 | NCBI WGS metagenome assembly MCND01 (sample SAMN04296812, study PRJNA304217) | bioreactor metagenome | isolation source: activated sludge enriched with benzalkonium chloride | place: Turkey: Istanbul urban wastewater treatment plant
ATGGCAACGCAGGTAGTTTTTCAACGGCCTGATAAACCCAGGAACGACGAATCGCCCGTCATCCGCGCCAGAGCCATTTCCAACACGGGGTAGAGTCATGACCACAGCCAAAGTCCTCAGCAACCTGTTTCCTGCCGCCAGCGACATCCCCGAAGCCTATCGCCTGCCCGACCCGGTGGAGCAACGCGACTACCTGGTGGATGGCCAGCTGCGTATCTGGAACGGCCCCCTGGCCCAGGTCCGCAGCCCGATCTACCTCACAGGCGCCGACGGCGACCAGCAGGTGATCCTCGGCAGTACCCCGTTGCTGGATGCCGACACCGCACTGCAGGCCCTGGACGCCGCCGTGCGCGCCTACGACCGGGGCCAGGGCGCTTGGCCAACGATGCGCGTGGCCGAGCGCATCCAGCATGTGGAAGCCTTCCTGGCGCGCATGCGCGAGCAACGCACGGCGGTGGTCAAGCTGTTGATGTGGGAGATCGGCAAGAACCTCAAGGACTCGGAGAAAGAGTTCGACCGCACCTGCGACTACTACATCGTCGACACCATCGGCGCGCTCAAGGAGCTGGACCGGCGTTCCAGCCGCTTCGAACTGGAGCAGGACACCCTCGGCCAGATCCGCCGCGTGCCCCTGGGCGTGGCCTTGTGCATGGGGCCCTACAACTACCCGCTCAACGAGACCTTCACCACCCTGATCCCGGCGCTGATCATGGGCAACACCGTGGTGTTCAAGCCGGCCAAGCTCGGCGTGCTGCTGATCCGCCCATTGCTGGAGGCGTTCCGCGACAGCTTCCCGGCCGGGGTGATCAACGTCATCTACGGCAGCGGCCGCGAGACCGTCAGCGCCCTGATGGCCAGCGGCAAGGTGGACATCTTCGCCTTCATCGGCACCAACAAGGCCGCCAGCGACCTGAAGAAACTCCACCCCAAGCCGCACCGCCTGCGCGCGGCCCTGGGCCTGGACGCGAAGAACCCGGGAATCGTGCTGCCCGATGCCGACCTGGACAACGCCGTCAGCGAAGCCCTGACCGGTGCCTTGTCGTTCAACGGCCAGCGCTGCACCGCGTTGAAGATCCTGTTCGTCCACGAAGCGGTGGTGCAACGCTTCATCGAGCAATTCAATGCCAAGCTGCAAAGCCTCAAGCCGGGCATGCCCTGGGAGCCCGGCGTGGCCCTGACCCCACTGCCGGAAAACACCAAGGTCGACTACCTGCAGGGCCTGGTGGCCGATGCCCAGGCCCATGGCGCGCAGGTGGTGAACCCCGATGGCGGCGTGTCCCGCGCCTCGTTCTTCTACCCGGCGGTGCTGTACCCGGTGAACCCGCAGATGCGCGTGTACCACGAGGAGCAGTTCGGCCCGGTGGTGCCCATCGTGCCCTATCGCGATCTGGAGACGGTGATCGACTACGTGCTGGAGTCGGACTTCGGCCAGCAACTGAGCCTGTTCGGCAGTGACCCGGCGCAAATCGGCAAGCTGGTGGACGCCTTCGCCAACCAGGTGGGACGGATCAATATCAACGCACAATGCCAGCGCGGCCCGGACACCTTCCCCTTCAACGGCCGCAAGAACTCCGCCGAGGGCACGCTGTCGGTCCATGACGCGCTGCGCACCTTCTCGATCCGCACCCTGGTGGCCACCAAGTTCCAGGCGCGCAACAAGGAACTGATCAGCGACATCATCCGCAACCGTGACTCCAGCTTCCTGACCACCGACTACATTTTCTAGCAAGGCCCGGGGGCCTGCCTGGCAGGCTCCCCCCCACTCGCTGCCTTTCACCCACCACAGGAGAAACCGGTCTGGGCCCGTTCAAACACCTGCGGGGCACACGCCTGCCCTCCTGGCTGCGCCATCTGCTGCGGCCAGTGCTCGACCCATACCGGCGCTACCGCCATGCGCGGCTGATCCACGCGGTGCGGGTGGCCCTCGGGCTGATCGCCACGATCCTCCTGACCACCGGCCTGAACCTGCCCCACGGCGAATGGGCCTCGGTGACCATGCTGGTGGTGATCGGCGGCCTGCAGCACCACGGCAACATCGGCAAGAAAGCCACCGAACGGGCCATCGGTACCCTGGTGGGCGCCGGGGTCGGCCTGCTGCTGATCGTGCAGCAGGCGTACTTCGGCCAGCCCTGGCTGACTTACCTGGGCATGTCGGCGGTCTGCGGTTATTTCTCCTACCACGCCATCGGCAAGGGTGGCTACACCGCGCTGCTGGCGGCGATCACCGTGTTCATCGTCGCCGGCCATGGCGACAACCAGGTCAGCGATGGCCTGTGGCGGGCGGTGGATATCCTGATCGGCATCGCCCTGGCCCTGGCGTTTTCCTTCGCCATCCCGCTGTACGCGGTGTATTCCTGGCGCTACAACCTGGCCAGCGCCCTGCGCGACTGCGCGCAGTTGTACGGACGGATCATCAAGGGCCAATCGGTGACCGACGACGAGCACCTGAGGCTGCTCGGGCGGGTCAACAGCGCCATGCTGCAGCTGCGCTCGCTGATGCCTTCGGTGTCCAAGGAAGTGCGAATCTCCATGACCGAGCTGGACGCCATCCAGCGCAACCTGCGGATGTGCATCAGCACCCTGGAGATCCTCGGCAATACCCGTCCCGATGCTGGCGACCGCCAGGCCATGGCGCAGATGCAACTGGGCCTCAAGGCCGAGCACCGGCAGATCCGCATGCACCTGGTGGGCATGGCCCGGGCCCTGCAGTCAGGCATTACCCAACGCCTGGAAAAACCCCTGGAGGCCAGCCCGGGCAATGCCCTGGAAGCACCGGCGCACTCGGCGCCGGATGGCTACCGGCTGCTGACCCGGCAGTTGGTGACGACCCTCGGCGAGATGCGCCAGCGCCTGGCCAAGAGCGCCCGGCACTGGAAGATCTAGAACAGCTCGCTGAACGGAATGAAGCGCGCCAGATCGCCGGCCTGCAGGGTCCGCCCTTCGGGGATTTCCACCAGGCCATCAGCCCAGCAGGCACCCAGCAGCACCCCGGAGCTCTGGTTCGGATAGAGCACCGCCCGCCCCTGCTCCAGGCCTGCGCGCAGGTACTCTCGACGGCTGCCGGCCCGGGCCCAGTCGAAGGCCACCGACACCATGACGCCCAAAGGCTCGACCTCGCCCACGCCCTGGATACGCAGCAGGTAGGCACGGGCCAGCAGGCCGAAAGTCACCAGGGCCGAGGCCGGGTTGCCCGGCAGGCCGATCACCGGCACCTGGCCGAAGTAGCCCACGGTCAGGGGTTTGCCGGGCTTGATCGCCAGCTTCCAGAACAGCGGCCGGCCACTGTCGCGCAGCACCTGGCCCAGGCAGTCGGCATCGCCCGCGGACACTCCGCCCGTGGTGAGGATCAGGTCGGCCCCATGCTGCAGTTGCTCGAGCCGTAGCCGGGTCTGCTGCGGCTGGTCTGGCAGGATCCCGGCATCGATCACCTCGCAGCCCAGGGCATCGAGCCAATGCCGGAGCAAGGTGCGGTTGCTGTTGTAGATACAGCCTTCGCGCAGCGCCATGCCCGGCTCCAGCAGCTCGTCACCGGTGGACAGCAGCGCCACCCGGGGCTTGCGCACCACCGGCAACCGGGTACAGCCCTGGGCGGCGGCCACCGCCAACTCGAAAGGCCCAAGGCGCGTGCCGGCCTCGAGCAGCACCTGGCCGGCGCGGTTCTCCTGGCCCTGGGGGCGGATGTTCTGCCCCGGCTTGAGCGTCTGGGTGAAACGCACCCGGCCATCATCCAGCAGCTCGACGTTTTCCTGCATCTCGACGCAGTCGGCGCCGGCGGGCACCGGGGCGCCGGTGAAGATCCGCGCGCAAGTGCCCGGCTGCAACGGCGTACCGGGCCGGCCGGCGAACACCGTTTGCGCCACCAGCAGTGGCTGGCCATCCCAGTGGGCAAGATCCAGGGCGTAGCCGTCCATGGCGCTGTTGGGCCAGGGCGGCAAATCCAGGGTCGCCACCAGGTCGCAGGCCAGGACCCGCTGCCGGGCCTCGTCCAGGGCCAGCTCCTGGCTCTGGTCCAGTTGCCGGGCATCGGCCATGGCCAGCAGGCTGGCCAGCGCCTCCTCCACCGGCATCAGCTTGCCCTGGCTCATCCGCGGGACTCGCAGGCCTGCACCGGCTTGAGGTGCGGAACGAAGTTGCACGGCCGGTGCCGGGCATCCAGCTGCTCGGCGAGGATGCCTTCCCAGGCGGTCCGGCAAGCGCCGGTGGAGCCCGGCAGGCAGCACACCAGGGTGCCGTTGGACAGCCCGGCCAGGGCCCGGCTCTGCACCGTGGAGGTGCCGATATCGAGGATCGAGATCGCGCGGAACAACTCGCCGAAACCATCGATGCGCTTGTCCAGCAGGCAACCCACGGCTTCCGGGGTGCTGTCGCGGCCGGTGAAGCCGGTGCCGCCGGTGATCAGCACCACCTGGATGCGCTCGTCGGCGATCCAGGTCGCGACCTGGGCGCGGATCTTGTACAGATCGTCCTTGAGCAGGTTGCGCTCGCTCAGGGTATGCCCGGCTTCGAGCAAGCGGCTGACCAGCAACTGCCCGGAGGTATCGGTGGCATATTCCCGGGTATCGCTGACCGTCAGCACGGCAATATTCAAAGGTACAAACAACGCATCCGCCTTCACGCTCATGTCACTCTCCGACCGCCAAGATAAAAATCATGGACCCAGGCTAAAGGCCGCAAAGCGCGGCTGTCTAATCGTTCTGGCTGACCGGATTATCGACCCGCTCTATCGTCGCCAGGCCCGTGCCAGGGCCTGATAAGCCAGATCGATCAGCCATTCGAATGTTCTGATTGGACGCCGCGGACAGACAATGAGATCGTGCCCGCCATCGACCTGACATGCCCGTGACCAATGACCCCGACCCGACCTGCCATCGCCACTCCCCTGCCCTGCTCGATCCTGCTGCTGGCAGGCGGGCGCGGATTGCGCATGGGCGGTCGGGACAAGGGCCTGGTGCCCTGGCGCGGCCGGCCGCTGATTGCCCATGTGCACGACGTGGTGCGGCCCTTGAGCGACGACCTGATCATTTCCTGCAACCGCAACGCCGAGCAGTATCGGCCCTACGCCGATCAGTTGGTGGCCGATGCCCAGCAGGATTTTCCCGGCCCGCTGGCCGGTGTCCTGGCGGGCCTGGCCCAGGCCCGGCACCCCTGGCTGCTGGTGCTGGCCTGCGATGCGCCATGCATCGATGGCGCCTTGATCGAAGCCCTGTGGCAAGCCCGCAGCGCGGGCGAACAACCGGTGATGGTGCAGCAGGACGGCCAATGGCAACCCATGTTCAGCCTGTTGCCGACGCGGCTGCTGGGCGATCTACGCCAGGCCTGGGACCAGGGCGAGCGCAGCTTGCTGCGGGCCCTGCGCGTACAGGGCCTGACGCCCCTGCACTGCGCTGCCGACGATCCCCGGCTGAGCAATTTCAACAGCCCTGAACTACTGTCTGAAACACCCCCCGGCTCCCCGGCCTGAAGGCCGGCGGAACAGCCCGGGACGATCTTCGGGTCTTCCCACAGCTTGAACCTCTGCGTTAATACTGACGACGACCCTCCCACGACAGGTGCCATTGTGGACATCAAGCAACTGAAGTTTCTGATCGCGCTGGAACAGACCCGCCACTTCGGCCAGGCTGCCGCGCGCTGCCACATCACCCAGCCGACCTTGTCCATGCGCCTGCGCAACCTGGAGGACGAGCTGGACCTGATCCTGGTGACCCGGGGCCAGCGTTTCGAGGGTTTCACCGAGGCCGGCGAACGGGTGCTGGCCTGGGCCAAGACCCTGCTCGCCGCCCACGACGGGCTGTTCGCCGAAGCCGCGGCCTGCCGCGGGCAACTGGTGGGTAACCTGCGCCTGGGCCTGGTGCCCCTGAGCGGCTTCAACCCCATCGGCTACGTGCAGAAGCTGTCGGCGAGCTTTCCCGAGCTCAAGTTCAGCCTGTCGTCCGGAAGCTCCGACCGCATCATCGAGGAGATCGGCAACAACCAGCTGGACCTGGGGGTCTGCTACCTGGACCACGTCAATCCCAACTACCTGGATTTCTTCGAGATCGGCGAGACCCGGGTCGGCCTGCTGTACGACACCCGGCACTTTCATTTCGAAGGCAACGAGATGAGCTGGGAAGATGCCGCCGAACTGCCGCTGGGCATGCTCAGCACCGGCATGCACTATCGCAAGTCCATCGACTTGAGTTTCCGCAGCCGCGGCCTCAACCCGCAGCCGATCCTGGAAAGCGATTCGACCTACCAGCTGTTCCAGGCCATCCACGAAGGCTTCTGCTGCTCGATCATGCCCCTGGACAGCGGCCTGGATTCTCCGATCGAGAACCTGGCCTTCATCAACCTGCCCGACGCCAGCGTGCTGGCGCCCCTGGGCATGGTGATGCGCAAGACCGAACCACGGTCGGCGATTGCCGAGAAGTGTTTCGCCGAAGCTCGCAAGCTGTTCGCGATCAAGGGCGAATGACCGTTTAGCGCGCCTGCGGGCGCACCAGTAGCAAGAGGTGGATGCATGGTTTGCCGGATCGAACAAGCGGATCAACAGCCCGAGGCCAACGCACCGGCCCCGGCGCCGCAGAGCGTGGCCTATCGCGAATACGGCTCGCCGCAAGAGGCCCATGCGCCCCTGGCCGCCGAGACCGCCCTGGCCATCACCTACAACGGCCTGAGCCAGGCAGTGATGATGGTGTCTCCGGGCAACCTGGAGGATTTCATCCGTGGCTTCAGCGTCACCAACGATATCGTCACCGGCCTGGACGAGATCTACGACATCCGCCTGAGCCATTTCCCCCAGGCCTGCCAGGCCGACGTGCAGATTTCCAGCCGGGCCTTCTGGGCCCTCAAGGACCATCGCCGGCAACTGGCCGGGACCAGCGGCTGCGGCTTGTGTGGAGTCGAGGCCCTGGAGCAGGCCCTGCCCCAGCTACAGGTGCTGGAACCGACGCCACTGCCGCCGGTGGAGCACCTGCAGGGCCTGCGCGAGCGCATCGAGCAAGCCCAGCTCATGGCCCGCAGCAGCGGCGCCCTGCATGCGGCGCTGTACTTCGATGAACAGGGAGAGGTACGCCTGTGCCAGGAAGACATCGGCCGCCATAACGCCCTGGACAAGCTGATCGGCGCCCTGCTCCACGCCGGGATCGATACACGCCTGGGCTTTACCGTGGTCACCAGCCGCTGCAGCCTGGAGCTGATCCACAAGGCCGTGCGGGCACGCCTGGGCACCCTGGTCAGCCTCTCGGCGCCCACCGCCCTGACCGTGCAGTGGGCCAACAAGCACCACCTCAACCTGATCCACGTCCCCCACCGCAGCCCGCCACGGATCTACAGCCCGGTGTGATCGCTGGGCATTATCGTGGCGCGAGAAGTTGCTCGCACTGCAAGGCGCAGCCTTGCCATCCGCTTGGGCAGGCGCTCGATCAGGTATAGCGAGGACTCGGGTTTACGGCCTGCGCTGCCGAGCGGCAGCGACCGCCCTCGCCACCCAAAGTCGGTTCCAGATCTACCGCAGGTGCTCAGGGTTGCTGCCAGCGGCTGGCGGCCTGCTGGTCGCTCGCACGGCCTTCGACCCAATGTTCGCCGCTGTCGGTGACTTCGCGCTTCCAGAACGGCGCACGGGTCTTCAGGTAATCCATGATGAAGTCACAGGCCTCGAAAGCGGCCTGGCGATGGGCGCTGGCCACACCGACGTAGACGATCGGCTCGCCGACCCGCAGCAGCCCGACCCGATGCACCAGCTCGACCCGCAGCAGCGGCCAGCGCTGCTCGGCCTGTGCCACGATGCCCCGCAAGGAGCGCTCGGTCATGCCCGGGTAATGCTCGAGGAACAGGCTCTGCACCGCCTGCCCCAGGTTCAGGTCGCGGACGTAGCCGACGAAGGTCACCACTGCCCCCACTGCCGGATCGCCAGCCTGCAGGGCGGTATTCAAGGCATCGAGGCTGAAGGCCTGTTGCTGGACCTGGATACCCATGCCTCAACCCCCCGTCACTTGCGGAAAGAAGGCGATCTCGTCGAAGTCCTCGATGGGCGCGTCGAGCTTGCACAGGTCCTGGTTCAGCGCGCACATCAGGCTGTTCTCCCCCAGTACCCGGGCCCAGTTCTCGTCCCGGGCCATGAGCAACCGGCGCACATCGCCAACCGTGCGCAGCTCGGCATGCAGCGCCAGCTTCTCGCCGCCGCTGCCCAGCTGTTCGCGGTAGCGGGCAAAGTAGTTGATGAGGATCATGGCTGCTCTCCCGCGATGAATGAACCGGACTTGCCGCCGTGCTTCTCCAGTAGCCGCACGCCCTCGATGACCATGCCGCGATCCACCGCCTTGCACATGTCGTAGATGGTCAGGGCGGCGACGCTGGCGGCGGTCATCGCCTCCAGCTCGACCCCGGTGGCACCGTTGAGCCGGCAACGGGTGGTGATTCGCACCCGATCCGGCGGCGCCGCGGCGAGCTCGACGCTGACCTTGGTGAGCAGCAAGGGGTGGCACAGGGGGATCAGCTCGTGGGTCTTCTTCGCCGCCATGATCCCGGCGATCCGGGCCACGGCGAACACGTCGCCCTTGGGATGGCCGTTGTCCTCCAGCAATTGCAGGGTGGCCGGGTGCATCCGCACCCAGGCCTCGGCCAGGGCCTCACGGTCGGTGGCGGGCTTGGCGGTGACATCCACCATGTTGGCCCGGCCCTGGGCGTCCAGGTGGGTCAACGCGGGACTGGCGACAGCGTCGTTCATGTTCAACCTCAGGCAAGGGAAAGCCTGGCGACCCGGGGCGGGTCAGCTCAGGACGTAGTCCACCGGTTCGAGTACCGGCGGCAGTTCGGTGGCTCCCAGGGCATCGAGGATCTCGCGCTCGATGTTGCGCACGATGGCGTCCAGGGGCAGGTCGTTTTCGTCACGACCGAAAGGGTCTTCCAGCTCGTCGCCGATGGCGTCCAGGCCAAAGAAGGTGTAGCTGACGATGGCGGTGAAGATCGGTGTCAGCCAGCCCAGGGGCTCGGCCATGGCAAAGGGCAGCAGGATGCAGAACATGTAGCTGGTGCGGTGCAGCAGCAAGGTGTAGGGAAACGGCAACGGCGTGGCCTTGATCCGCTCGCAGGTGGTCTGCGCCGTGGTCATGCCCGCCAGCAGGTTGGCGATCAGCATGTAGCGCCACTCGCTCAGGCGGCCCGATTCGGCCAGGCCCGAACACTGGCTAGAGACCAGGCGCAGTACGTTGTCGCTGACGTTCGGGGTCGCCGCCGGCGGCAGCTGGCTGAGCCAGGTGCCTGCGACCCCCAGCTCGTCCTCCTGGCGCAGCCGGGCCTTGAGGGCATGGGCGAAACCGCACAGGTTGCGCAGGATCGCCCCGCGCTCCTGGGTATCGCCGATCACCTGGGTCTCGCGGATCAGCGAGCGCACATCCGTGACGATACTGCCCAGGGCCTTGCGCGCCTCGTACCAGCGGTCATAGCAGGCGTTGTTGCGAAAGCTCATGAAGATCGACAGCGACAGCCCGAGCAAGGTGAAGGGCGTGGCGTTGACCTTGGAAAAGAACGCCGGGTGCAGGGTCTCGATCAACACGATGGCGGCGGCCAGCAGGGTCACCAGCAGGCTGCGCAGGGCGATGCGCTTGGCGATCGAGCCCTTGAGCGAAAACAGCACGCCGAGCAGGTTGGGTTTGGATCTGACGATCATCGAAGGACGGCCTCTGGACGATTCGGGCAAGCAAGGGATGGGGCCGGTCAGCCGCCGGTCATGTTCATGAAGCGCACCACCTGCACCTCATCGTTGAGCTCGAAGTGATGGCGATAGGGCTTGAGCTTCATGGCCTCGACGATGGCCTGTTCCAGGCGCTGGGTATCGCCCGGGTGGGCACGCAGCACGGCCTTGAGGTCCATCGAGTGTTCGTTGCCCAGGCACAGCAGCAAGCGCCCTTCCACGGTCAGCCGCACGCGGTTGCAGGTGCCGCAGAAGTTGTGGCTGTGGGGCGAGATGAAGCCCAGGCGGATCTGCGGTGCCTCGGCCAGGCGCCAGTAGCGCGACGGCCCCTGGGTCGATTCCGCCGACTCCATCAGGGTGTAGCGCTCGGCGATGCGCTCGCGCACCTGGGCGCTGGAGCAGAAGGCATCGCTGCGGCTGTGTTCGCTGATGGCGCCCAGGGGCATCTCCTCGATGAAGGAGATGTCCAGGCCATGGTCGATGGCGAAGGCCACCAGGTCGTTGATCTGGTGGTCGTTGCGGCCCTTCATCACCACGCAGTTGAGTTTGGTGCGGGTAAAACCAGCGGTGTTCGCCGCATCGATTCCGGCCAGCACCTGGGACAGCTCACCGGTGCGGGTCAGTTGGCGGAACAGCTGCGGGTCGAGGCTGTCCAGGCTGATGTTCAGGCGCTTGACTCCGGCATCGAACAACGGCGAGGCCAGCTTGCCCAGTTGCGAGCCGTTGGTGGTCATGCACAACTCGCGCAGGCCCGGCAGCTGCGCAATGCGCCGGCACAGCTCGACCACCCCGGAACGCACCAGCGGCTCGCCACCGGTCAGGCGGATCTTGCGGGTGCCCAGGGCGACGAAACGCTCGGCCAGCTGGTACAGCTCTTCCAGGGTCAGGATGCGCTGGCGCGGCAGGAACTGCATATCCTCGGCCATGCAATACACGCAACGAAAATCGCAACGGTCAGTCACCGACATGCGCAGATAGTCGACCCGGCGAGCAAAGCCATCCACCAATACTTGATCTGCCATCACAGCCTCTGTCGCCGATGCGAACTCATTGAATATTAGTTGAACTCCGACAGTGCAGCCGCGCTTGTCGCGAGTTATTGGCGGCAAGATTAAGAGCCATTCAAAAGTCCGTCCAATCGCTATTAACAACTGGTTGATCAAAAACATCTATCAAGCGCAAAACCATCAAGATAACTCACTCAATACATTGATTTTTAATGAATTAATACCCTGATAGAGGTTCTCGATCAACTGGTCATTAATTGCGATTAGACAGCCTGTACGGACGCCGAATAGGCTTTATTCGTGGCCCGAGAAAGGCTGCGAAAGTTACTCCACGCAAACAAACACAACGGGGCTTATAACCAGTCCCAGCAAAATCGCATTTAGCCTGAGCAGTAAGAAACTATCGACATCCATTGAATGTCGGGCGGTTCCCTGCGTGCGATGTATTGGAGAGATATCATGAGCGAAGTTGATCGATACAAACCCTACAAGGGCGCGGCCGCCGGTTGGGGGGCACTGATGGCGGTGACCCGCAACTGGCTGGGCAGCGAGAACGCCTTCAAGAACATCCGCGCCATGCTCAAGACCAACCAGAACGGCGGTTTCGACTGCCCGGGTTGCGCTTGGGGCGAGTCGCCGGAAAACGGCATGGTCAAGTTCTGCGAGAACGGCGCCAAGGCGGTCAACTGGGAAGCCACCGGGCGCCTGGTGAACCCGGCATTCTTCAATAAATACACAGTCTCGGCCCTGGCCGCGCAGAGCGACTACTGGCTCGAATACCAGGGCCGCCTGACCCATCCGATGCGCTACGACGCCACCCAGGACCGCTATGTGGAAACCACCTGGGACGAGGCCTTCGACCTGATCGCCAGTCACCTCAAGGGCCTGGACTCGCCGAACCAGGCCGAGTTCTACACCTCGGGCCGGGCCAGCAACGAAGCGGCCTACCTGTACCAACTGTTCGTGCGCGCCTACGGCACCAACAATTTCCCCGACTGCTCGAACATGTGCCATGAAGCCAGCGCCGTGGGCATGTTCGAGAGCGTCGGGGTGGGCAAGGGCACCGTGGTGTTCCACGACCTGGAGCAGGCCGACGCGATTTTCGTCATCGGCCAGAACCCCGGCACCAACCATCCGCGGATGCTCGAACCGCTGCGCGAGGCGGTCAAGCGCGGTGCCCAGGTAATCTGCTTCAACCCGCTCAAGGAGCGTGGCCTGGAACGCTTCCAGCATCCGCAGCACCCGCTGGAGATGCTCACCAACGGCTCCGAGCCCACCTCCTCGGCCTATTTCCGTCCGGCCCTGGGCGGCGACATGGCGGCCTTTCGCGGCATCGCCAAGTTCCTCCTGCGCTGGGAGCGTGAAGCCCTGGCCAGCAATGGCGAAGCAGTGTTCGACCGGGCCTTCATCGCCGAACACACCTCGGGCCTGGACAGCTACCTGGCCGAGGTCGACGCCACGTCCTGGAGCCACATCGTCGAGCAGTCCGGCCTGTCCCTGGCCGATATCGAACTGGCCGCCCGCATGTATCGCAAGGCCAAGCGCGTGATCATGTGCTGGGCCATGGGGCTGACCCAGCACACCCATTCGGTGCCGACCATCCAGGAAGTGATCAACGTGCTGTTGCTGCGCGGCAATATCGGCCGCCCGGGCGCCGGCCTGTCACCGGTGCGCGGCCACAGTAATGTGCAGGGCGACCGCACCATGGGCATCAACGAACTGGCGCCCACCGAGTTGCTGGACGCCCTGGAGGCGCGCTTCGGCTTCAAGCCGCCACGGGAGCACGGCCACAACACGGTGATGGCGATCTCGGCCATGGAACAGGGCAAGGCCAAGGTGTTCATCGGCCTGGGCGGCAACTTCGCCCAGGCGACCCCGGACACCCCTCGCACCCACGCCGCCCTGCGCAACTGCGAGCTCACCGTGCACATCGCCACCAAGCTCAACCGCAGCCACCTGGTGACCGGTCGCGAGGCACTGATCCTGCCGTGCCTGGGCCGTACCGATATCGATATCCAGGCCAACGGTCCCCAGGGCGTCACCGTGGAGGACACCTTCAGCATGGTGCACATCTCCCATGGCCAGCTGCGGCCCAAGTCGGCGCACCTGCGCTCGGAACCGGCGATCATCGCCGGCATCGCCAACGCCACCCTGGGCCCGCGTCCCATCGACTGGCTGTGGGTGATCGAAGACTACGGGCGCATCCGCGACCTGATCGCCGATACCATCCCGGGCTTCAGCGACTTCAACCTCAAGCTGCTCCACCCCGGCGGTTTCCACCTGGGTAACCCCGCGGCCGACCGGCGCTGGAACACCGCCACCGGCAAGGCGCAGTTCACCCCCAGCGAACTGCCCGCGGACCTGGTCAACCCCGGGGTGCGCAAGCTCAAGGAGCAGCCGCAGCTGATCCTGCAGACCATGCGTTCCCACGACCAGTACAACACCACCCTGTACGGCCTGGACGATCGCTATCGCGGGGTCTACGGCATGCGCGAGGTGCTGTTTGCCAACGAACAGGACATCCGCAAGCTGGGCTACGAGCCCGGGCAGAAGGTGGACATCGTGTCCCTGTGGGAAGACGGCCGCGAGCGCCGGGTCAGCGGTTTCACCCTGATCGCCTATGACATCCCCGCCGGCCAAGCCGCCGCCTACTACCCGGAGACCAACCCCCTGGTGCCACTGGAGAGCTACGGCGACCGCACCTATACGCCGACTTCCAAGTTCATCGCCATCCGCCTGGAGGCGGCCCAGGCCAGCAACCTGATCCAGTCCGTCGGCGTCTGACCGGGCCCGGGGTCGGTACACCGCCCCGGCCTCCACTCGCAGCCCCCGCCCCCATAGCGCGAGCCCTTGCGGCTCGCGGCGAACGGGCGGCGGCTGCACGGCATCCAGCCTTTACGAGGGTATCGTCATGTTTGATCTACAGGCACTGGACCTGGCGCGCATCCAGTTCGCGTTCACGGTCTCGTTCCACATCATCTTCCCGGCCATCACCATCGGCCTGGCCAGTTTCCTGGCCGTGCTCGAAGGGCTTTGGCTCAAGACCCACAACAACACCTACAAGGACCTGTATCACTTCTGGTCGAAGATCTTCGCCGTCAACTTCGGCATGGGCGTGGTCTCCGGACTGGTCATGGCCTATGAGTTCGGCACCAACTGGAGTCGTTTCTCGGACTTCGCCGGCAGCATCACCGGCCCCCTGCTGACCTACGAGGTACTCACCGCGTTCTTCCTCGAAGCGGGTTTCCTCGGGGTCATGCTGTTCGGCTGGAACCGGGTCGGCCGCGGGCTGCACTTCTTCTCCACGGTGATGGTGGCCATCGGCACCCTGATCTCGACCTTCTGGATCCTGGCCTCCAACAGCTGGATGCAGACGCCCCAGGGCTTCTCCATCGTCGATGGGCGGATCATGCCCATGGACTGGCTGGCGATCGTCTTCAACCCGTCGTTCCCCTTCCGCCTGGCGCACATGGCCATCGCCGCGTTCGTCTCCACGGCGTTCTTCGTCGGGGCCTCCGGCGCCTGGCACCTGCTGCGTGGCAACGACACGCCGCAAGTGCGCAAGATGCTGTCGATGGCGCTGTGGATGGCGCTGATCGTCGCGCCGATCCAGGCGGTGGTCGGTGATGCCCACGGCCTCAACACCCTGGAACACCAGCCGGCGAAGATCGCCGCCATCGAAGGGCACTGGGAAAACCACGGTGACGAGCCCTCGCCCCTGGTGCTGTTCGGCCTGCCCAACATGGACAGCGAGAAGACCGACTACGCCCTGGAGGTGCCGTACCTGGGCAGCCTGATCCTGACCCACAGCCTGGACAAGCAGATCCCCGCGCTCAAGAGCTTCCCCAAGGAAGACCGACCCAACTCGGCCATCGTGTTCTTCAGTTTCCGCATCATGGCCGGGCTCGGCATGCTGATGATCCTCACCGGGGTGCTGGGCCTGCTGCTGCGGCGCAGCGGCGCGCTGTACCGCAATCGCTGGTTCCTGCGCCTGGTCCTGCTGATGGGCCCCACCGGGCTGATCGCCATGCTGGCAGGCTGGATCACCACCGAAGTCGGTCGCCAGCCCTGGGTGGTCTACGGCCTGCTGCGTACCAGCGATGCCGCGTCCAACCACAGCGTGATGCAGCTGAGCGTGTCCCTGGCGTTGTTCGTACTGATCTACTTCTCGGTATTCGCCGTGGGCATCGGCTACATGATGAAGCTGGTGCGCAAGGGCCCGCAGCCCCACCACGAGCACCTGCCCGAAGCCACACAGGCCCAGGAACCAACCCCGCGTCGTCCGCTGTCCGCCATCTCCGAGACGTTCGCGTCCGGCGATCACCACAACTGAAACAAGGGAAACGATCATGGCTATTCAAGGCATAGATCTATCGTTGATCTGGGGCGTCATCATTGCCTTCGGGGTGATGATGTACGTGATCATGGACGGCTTCGACCTGGGGCTCGGCATTCTCTTCCCGCTGATCCCCGATGCCCGGGAACGGGACGTGATGATGAACACCGTGGCCCCGGTCTGGGACGGTAACGAGACCTGGCTGGTGCTCGGCGGCGCGGCGCTGTACGGCGCCTTCCCGCTGGCCTATTCGGTGATCCTGGAGGCGTTGTACCTGCCGCTGGTGTTCATGCTGGCGGGGCTGATCTTTCGTGGCGTGGCCTTCGAGTTCCGCTTCAAGGCCAGCCCCGAGAAGCGGCATATCTGGGACCTGGCCTTCATCGGCGGCTCGCTGCTGGCGACCCTGTGCCAGGGCATCGTGATCGGCACCTATATCAGCGGCATCCCGGTGGTCGATCGCCAGTTCGCCGGCGGCGCCCTGGACTGGCTGGCGCCCTTCCCGCTGTTCTGCGGCCTGGGGCTGGTGGTGGCCTATGCGCTGCTGGGCAGCACCTGGCTGCTGGTCAAGACCGAAGGCATGCTCGAAGCACGCATGCGCCACTACACCCGGCCCCTGGCGTTCGCCCTGACGGCGGTGATCGCGGTGCTGTGCGTGTGGACCCCCATGCTGCATCCGGAGATTGCCACCCGCTGGTTCGGCCACGCCCATATCGTGATCTTCGGCGCGCTGCTGGTGCTGGGCCTGCTGGCGTTCTGGGGCTTGCTCGGAACCTTGCGCCAACATCATTCGCACTGGCCGTTCGTGTTCACCCTGGTGCTGGTGTTCCTGGGCTACATCGGCCTGGCCTTCAGTATCTGGCCGAACATCGTGCCGCCGTCCATCAGCCTGTGGGAAGCGGCCTCGCCCCTGACCAGCCAGTTGTTCATCCTGATCGGCACGCTGTTCATCCTGCCGATCATCCTGATGTACACCTGCTGGAGCTACTACGTGTTCCGCGGCAAAGTGAGGATCGGCGATGGCTACCACTGAGAACCCAACCCTGCACGAAACCCTGGCCCGTCTGCCCTTGCACCGCCAGGTGGCACAACTGAGCCTGCTGTACCTGGGGGCGATACTGACACTGGCCTGCACCACGGCCCTGGTCCTGGAGCTGGCCCATGGATAAGACACAAGTCACACGCCCCGTTCCGGGGTGGCGGCAACTGTTATGGATGGCCGGCATCTGGTTGGCCAGCGTGGTCAGCCTGGGGCTGGTGGCCGGGTTGTTGCGGCTGCTGATGCAAGCCGCGGGCATGCGCAGCCACTGATAGAGGCCCATTACCCACACGCCCCCGGCACGCACTTGCGTGTCGGGGGCGTGCGCGTTCAGAGGGGCGTTGGCTCGCGTTCGGCCAAGTCTTCGAGCAGCTCGGCTGAAGGCACGAAGAACAAGCCGCCGGTCACTGCCGTGCTGTAGTCCAGCAGGCGATCGTAGTTGCCCGCCGGCCGCCCGACAAACATGTTTTCCAGCATCTGTTCCACCGGCTGCGGCGAGCGCGCGTAGCCGATGAAGTAGGTGCCGAACTCCCCGGCCCCTGGCCGGCCGAACGGCATGTTGTCGCGCAGGATCTTCACCTCTTCGCCGTTCTCCTCGAGGGTGGTCAGGGAGCTGTGGGAACAGCTGGGCTTGACCCCGTCGGCCAGCTCGATGTCGTCCAGCTTGGTCCGGCCGATGATGCGCTCCTGGGCCTCCACGGTCAGTTCGTTCCAGGCGCTCATGTTGTGCAGGTACTTCTGCACCAGGACGTAGCTGCCATTGGCGAACGGCGGGTCCTCGTCGCCCACCAGGGTGAAGTCCACGGCTTCACGGCCCACCGGGTTCTCGGTGCCGTCGACGAAACCCACCATGCTGCGCATGTCGAAGTAGCGAAAACCCTGGACCTCATCCACCACTTCGATCGCAGCGCCCAACGGCTTGAGCAACTGGGTGGCGAGTTCGAAGCACAGGTCCATCTGTTCGGCGCGGATATGCAGCAACAGGTCGCCCGGGGTGGACGGTGCCAGCCGCCCCGCTACCCCCACTTCACGAAATGGATGCAGCGCAGCCGGGCGCGGCCCGCCGAACAGCCGGTCCCAGGCGGCGGAGCCGAAACCACAGACGCAGGTCAGGTTGCCCGCCGGTACCCGCTTGCCCACCGAGCGCACTCGCCCGGCGACATCGGCGCACCACTCGCGCAGGGTTTGCGCCGCTTCGGCACCGGGCGCCAGGGTGGCGACGATGAAGATCGCGCTGCGGGTAATGGGGCTGCAGACAGCTTGGGGCTCGGGCAGGCGCCCGGCCGAGGATGAAGGTGTCGTCATGTTGGATTCCACAGGCTACGGTCGAAAAAATCACCCACGGAAATTAGCAGATTGCGGCGCCGTAGCCACCCACTCCTGTGGTCGCTGTCGAGCCTGCGAAGCTGCGCCAAGCTCCGCAGGACCTTCCAAGGGATCGGATGGCCAACCTGGCGGCTAAACGCCCGCGCGCAGCACCCGCACCGGTACCGACTTGTAGGACGGCGTGCCGCTGTCGACGTCCAGGTAGTCCAGCGGCACCAGGCGGTTGGCCTCGGGGTAATAGGCGCCGACGGTGCCCGGGGCGATCTTGTACTCGATGGCGGTGATGTTCTCATAGCGCAGGCGCCGGCCGTCGGTCACCGTCTCGATGTCCACCAGGTCGCCATGGGCCAGGCCCCGGGCCGCCAGGTCCGCCGGGCTGATGAACAGTACGTCGCGACGACCGAAGACCCCACGATAGCGATCGTCCAGGGCATAGATGGTGGTGTTGTACTGGTCATGGCTGCGCAGGGTGACCAGGCGCAGGACATCGGCGCCATCCACTTCCTTGTCTTCGTGCAAGCCGGGGAAGACAAAGAACTCGGCCTTGCCCGAAAGCGTCAGCCATTGGCGCTCGGCCGCCGCCAGGGGCATGCGGAAGCCTCCTGGAACGCGGATCCTGGCGTTGTAGTCATCGAAGCCAGGCACGGTCTTCTCGATCAGGTCGCGGATCTTGTCGTAGTCGGCCACCAGCTCCAGCCACGGCACCTTGCTCGCGGTCAGCGTCGCCTTGGCCATGCCGGCGACGATCGCCGGTTCCGACATCAGGGCTTGCGAGGCCGGTGCCAGCTTGCCGGCCGAGGCATGAACCATGGACATCGAATCCTCGACGGTGATCGCCTGGCGCATGCCGTCCTGCACGTCCATTTCGGTGCGGCCCAGGCAGGGAAAAACGTAGGTTTCCTTGGCCACCAACAGATGGCTGCGGTTGAGCTTGGTGGCGATGTGCACGCTCAGGTCGAGCTGGGCCATGGCCGGGAAACACTGGCCCGGGTCCGGCAGGGCCACGGCGAAGTTGCCCCCCAGGCATAGCAGGGCCTTGGACTGGCCGGCAATGATCGCCTGCATCGCTTGCACCGCGTCGTGGCCATGGCTGGCCGGTGGCTTGAAGCCGAACACCTGCTCGAGCTTGTCGAGGAACGCCTGCGCGGGTTTTTCGGTGATGCCCACGGTGCGGTTGCCCTGCACATTGGAGTGGCCACGCAGCGGGCAGATCCCCGCCCCGGGCTTGCCCAGGTTGCCTCGCAACATCAAGAGGTCGCAGATCAGCCGCACATTGGCGGTGCCCTCGTTGTGCTGGGTAATGCCCATGCCATAGGTGACGATGGTGGCATTGGACTTGGCATAGGCCGCGGCGACCATTTCCAGGTCGCTCTGCTTGAGGCCACTGGCCTGTTCGATATCCGCCCACTGGGTGGCGTGCAGGTCGGCCTCCAGGGCAGCGAAGCCCAGGGTGTGCTGGGCGATGAAGTCGCGGTCCAGCACCTGCCCAAGGCTTTGCTCCAGGGCCAACAAGGCCTTCATGATGCCCTTGACCGCCGCGGCGTCACCGCCTGCCTTGACCTGGAAGTACGAGGAGGCGATGCGCGTGGAGCCATAGGTGGCCATCTCCACCATGTTCTGCGGATCGGCGAAGCGCTCCAGGGCCCGCTCGCGCAAGGGGTTGAAGACCATGATCGGCACTTTGCGCCGTGACGCCTCATGCAGGGTGCCCATCATCCGCGGGTGGTTGGTGCCGGGGTTGTGGCCGATGGAGATGATCAGCTCGCAAACATCGAAATCCTCCAGCGATACCGTGCCCTTGCCGATCCCGATGGACCTGGGCAAACCGACGCTGGTGGGCTCATGGCACATGTTCGAGCAGTCGGGAAAGTTGTTGCAGCCATATTCCCGGGCAAACAGCTGGTACAGGTAGGCCGCCTCGTTGGAGGCCCTGCCCGAGGTGTAGAACTCCACCTGCTCGGGCTTCAGGCCACGCAGGACCTGGCCAATGCGCTCGAAGGCGGCCTGCCAGGGCACCGGTTTGAAAGTATCGCTCGCGCGATCGTAAACCAGAGGCTCGGTAAGGCGACCGAGGTCCTCCAACTGATAGTCCGAGCGCTGCAGCAGCGAGGCCACCGGATGGCTGGCCAGAAACTCGGACGTCACCCGTTTGTTGGTGGCTTCCCAGGTCACCGCCTTGGCGCCGTTCTCGCAGAACTGGAAGGTCGACTTGTGCTCCTTGTCCGGCCAGGCGCAACCCGGGCAATCGAAGCCGTCGGGCTGGTTGGTGCGCATCAGGGTCAGGGGGGCCTTGAGGGTGTCCATCTGCTCGCGTACGGCCGTGGCCGTGGCCTTGAGCGCGCCCCAGCCACCGGCGGGACCATCGTAGTTGCGGATTCCGGGAACCTTGCGTCGAGTGCTCATGATCGCTCCAGGGCCAACCGGCCCTGTGCGGCGCGAGTTGGCAATGACAGGTAATCGACCACCGGGGCGGCGTCAGGCAGGGCCAGGCACCCGGCAATGATCCAGGCACGGATGGCCGGATCGCCAGGCGGCTGGATCAAGAGAAAGTGCATCGCAAACGTTGCGGCGCATGCTGAAATCTAGCGCTGCGCCCCGGGCTGTCAAGGCCAGGTGCCGACCGGTGCAGGCCCGCTCACTGCAAGGCACTGCGTCGCAACTTCGGGCTCCAGCCCTGCTGCATGCCGGCGGCGGCGAGCAGGATCGCACCGACCCCGAGCCACTGCAGCCAGCCCAAGCGGTGACCGAACGCCAGCCAATCGACGAAGATCGCCGCGATCGGATAGATGAAGGACAAGGCCCCGGTCAACGCCGTGGGCAACTTCTGGATCGCACCGTACAGCAGCACGTACATCAGTCCCGTGTGGATGATGCCCAGTGCCAGCAGGCTGGCCCAGGCGCTGGCCTCCCGGGGTGGCGTGCCGAGGTTGGCCCAAGGCGCCAGCAGCAATACGCCGGTGCAGACCTGGATCAGGGCAATCAAATGCGGCGGGGTTCCGCTCAGGCGTTTGATCAGCAGCGCAGCGAAGGCGTACAGCAAGGCTGCGCCCAGGGCCAGGCCGATCCCCAGCAGGTAGTCATCGCCAGACTCGCCCTGCCCTTCATGGGCACTGACGATGGCCAGCATTCCGCCGAACGACAGGCACAGCCAGAATAATTTCTGCGCCGTGATTTTTTCTCCCAGGAACAACGCCCCCAAACCCACCAGGAGGAACGGCTGGACGTTGTACACCGCAGTGCCGATGGCGATCGAGGCCCGGGAATAGGAGCCGAACAACAGCACCCAGTTGCCGACGATCGCCGCGCCGCTGACCACCGCCAGCAGCAGGACCCGGCGCGTGAGAATATCCTTGCGCAGCAAACCCAGGGCAGCGCAGACCAGCAGCAAGGTCGCGGCGCCAAACAGGCAGCGCCAGAACACCACGTCCAAGACCGGTTGCCCCGAGACCAGGACGAACCAGCCAATGGTTCCGGAAATCAACATGGCGGCGCTCATTTCCAGCGATCCGCGACGAATCAATGCATCCATCATCAGGCTCCTCATACCAGTGGCCAGATTATGCGCAGCGTGCTTCAAGGCCTGCCATGGCAAATCCTAGGCTAGACTCGTGCCGTACCTTTTTTTTCAAGGCAAAACTGCCCATCAACCTAACGAGATTGCCATGCTGGATGCTATTGACCAGGCACTGATCAGTGCCTTGATGCAGGACTCCCGACGCTCGCTCAAGGCCCTGGCGCAAATCAGCGGGCTGTCCGCCCCCAGTGTCGCCGAGCGCCTGCGCCGGCTCGAAGAGCGTGGCGTGATCAGCGCCTACACCCTGGAAATCGACCCCAAATTCCTCGGTTATCAATTACAGGCCATCGTGCGCATCCGCCCCTTGCCGGGAAAACTGCAGGAAGTCGAACGGCAGATCCTGGCGATCCCCGAGTTCACCGAGTGCGACAAGGTCACCGGCGACGACTGTTTTTTTGCACGCCTGCAGGTGCGCTCCATGGAACAACTGGACAGCCTGCTGGACCGCCTCAACCAGTACGCCGAGACCAACACCTCGATCGTCAAGAAATCACCGATCAAGCGCCGCCTACCGCCCATGGAGTGAACACCCGCCCTGCTCCGGCCAAGAAAACCCAGGCAATAAAAAAGCCCGCCGAAGCGGGCTTTTTCAAGGCTTGGAACTGAGGATCAGTCGTCGCGGCTCATGATGCCGAACAGCTGCAGCAGGCTGACGAACAAGTTGTAGATCGATACATACAGGCTGATGGTAGCCATGATGTAGTTGCGCTCGCCGCCGTGGATGATGGCGCTGGTCTGGAACAGGATGCACACCGAGGAGAACAGCACGAAACCGGCGCTGATCGCCAGTTGCAGGCCGCTGATCTGGAAGAACAGGCTGGCCAGCACGGCGCCCATCAGGACGAAGAAACCGGCGGTGATGAAACCACCCAGGAAGCTCATGTCCTTGCGGGTGATCAGCACATAGGCCGACAGGCCGCCGAACACCAGTGCGGTCATGGCGAAGGCTGAGCTGACCACTTCAGCGCCGCCCTGCATGCCCAGGTAGCGGTTGAGGATCGGGCCCAGCAAAAAGCCCATGAAACCGGTCAGGGCGAAAGTCGAAACCAGGCCCCAGACCGAGTCGCGGAGTTTGCTGGTGAGGAAGAACAGACCGTAGAAACCGATCAGCACGACGAAGACGTTCGGGTAGCCGACACGCATCTGTTGCGCCACATAAGCCATGATCCCGCTGAAAGCGAGGGTCAGGGCCAGCAAGCCGTAAGTGTTGCGCAGGACGCGGCTAACCTCTAGCTGCTCGGCCTGCACGCCGTTGTTAACTGCGTAATCCTGTTCGCGCATGGCGACACTCCTGTTGGTTGAAACATTTAGTGGCAAGGATGATAACAGAGGCGCTGTAACTCGCGACGCAGAGAGTTTGACAGTGTGTTTCATTCGGGTATTATGGCGCCCGCAACGCGATCTGGAGGTGTGGCCGAGTGGTTTAAGGCAGCGGTCTTGAAAACCGCCGACTGTAACAGGTCCTAGAGTTCGAATCTCTACGCCTCCGCCAAATCTCTACGATAAAGCCCTGATTATTCAGGGCTTTTTTGTTTCTGCTGCTCACGGTCGCTTACCGTCATCAACTGACCGTTTCCGCGTCATTTCTTTAGTTTCCGCAACTACCTGTCGGCGCTGATTGAAAACTGACCCACCCTGCCGATTGAAAATTGACCCAGGGCGGATTGC
>MCND01000229.1_pt1 | contig 22599 bp, 19 predicted proteins | sample 778211 | NCBI WGS metagenome assembly MCND01 (sample SAMN04296812, study PRJNA304217) | bioreactor metagenome | isolation source: activated sludge enriched with benzalkonium chloride | place: Turkey: Istanbul urban wastewater treatment plant
CGTGTTGCCGAGCTGGGTGCGCACGCCGTTGACGTGGGTGGACAGCGTCAGGTTCATGGGGTCCGGGATGTCGTCGCGGTCCACCAGCCAGGGGCCCAGCGGCGTGCAGGTGTCGCGACTCTTGACGCGCAGGTTGGGGCGGTACCAGTTCTCCAGGTAGTCGCGCAGTGCGTAGTCGTTGGCCACGGTGTAGCCGGCCACATGGTCGTAGGCCTGATCTCGGCGCACATTGCGGGCGGTCTTGCCGATAACCACGGCCAGCTCGCACTCGTAATGCATGAACGCCACGTCGGCTGGACGGAAAGTGCGGGCGCGGTGGCCGACGAAGGTGTTGGCGGCCTTCAGGAAGCCCAGCGGTTCGGCAGGGGCCTTGAAGGCCAGTTCCTTGGCATGGTCGGCGTAGTTGATGGCCAGGGTGAAGGTGGTGCGCGGCTCGATGGGCGGCAGCCACTGGACCTGGTCCTCAGCCAGGACGCGGCCGTCCGGCAGGTGCACCAGGCCGGGGCCGGCTTCGGTGGCGGCGTGGACGATTCCGTCCAGGACGATGCGGGCGTGTTTCATGGCGGGTCCGATAGGGGAAGGATTCAGGCCGCCTGCAGGCGGTTGGCCAGCGAGCCGACGCCGGCGATGCGGATCTCGTAGCACTGGCCGGCCCGCAGGCGCGGCGCGCCGGCGGGTACGCCCGCGAGCAGGATGTCGCCCGGCTCGAAGCTCATGAAGGCGGTCACATCGGCGATCAGCCGCGCCACCGGGCGGACCAGGTCGGCGGTGGTGGCGCGCTGCGCGGTCTGGCCGTCAACCAGCACCTCGATGTCCAGCGCGTCGGGATTGGCGACCGATGCGGCGGGCGTCAGGTCCCGGCCGATGGGGCAGAAGCCGTCGCGGCACTGCTGCTTGAGCGCGGGCCGGAAGTAGCTGGCGTGCGGCTCGGACAGGTCGGCCACCACCCGGTAGCCCGCCACGTAGTCGAGCGCCTGTGCCGCGCTGACGCGCGTGGCCGTCCGGCCGAACACGATGCCCAGGCAGGCGCCCACCTGCACCTCGGCCACGTCGGCCGGCACCAGGATGGCGTCGCCGTCCTGCGCGTGGGTGTTGGCGGGTTTGATATACAGCACGGGGGCTTGCGGCGGCCGCTGGTAGGGCGGGGCGTGCGCGGCTTCGCCCAGCGCCTCCAGCTGCTGCCGGTAGTTGAGCGCCGCGCCGACCACGGTGCGCGGCGGCCGCAGCGCGGCCTCGGCGCGCGCCTTCAGGTAGTCGCGGTAGTTGTTGAGCTTGTAGTTCAGCACCGGATCCGCTTCCTCGATCTGCAGCGACAGGCCCAGCGGCCACGCCGCCATCTGCGCCGCCATGGCGTCGGTCAGCGCCCGGAACACGCGTTCCCCCAGCGCGGACTTCTGCGCGTCGCTGCGGCCGTGGCCGATGCGCAGCAGCACATGGACGAAGGCATTGTCGGGATGGCCGTCGACGATCAGGCAGTCGTCGATCCTGACGGCGCGGGTGCGCGCGCCGGCCAGCGGAAACAGCGACCCGTCGCCGATGGCGGCATCCTGCACGGTGCGCATCAGCGCGCGCGTGTCCAGGTCCAGGTTGCCTGAATACTCGATCCAGATATGCGGCATGGCGGTTGCGGGAACGGGGTTCCCCTCCGTGCTAAGTAGTTATCATGTTAATTAATGATAGTGAAAAAGCCCGCCAGCGGCAATGCGCCCGCGTCACGAACGGCCTTGGGGATTTCCCGCTGCGGGCCGCTGGCTGTTGACAGGCCTGGGTCTTCGAGAATAATGTTAACTAGTTAACTAATAAGATATGTCCGACCGCGTGGCGCCACCCGCGCGCCGGTCCGCAGCCAGGAGTCGAGCGTGAGCATCAAGCATTGGATCAACGGCAGGCAGGTCGACAGCAAGGATCGATTTGTTACCTATAACCCGGCCACGGGCGAGGCCATCGCCGAGGTCGCCGCCGGCGGCCAGGCCGAGATCGACGCGGCCGTGGTGGCCGCCGCCGAGGCCTTTCCCAAGTGGGCCAACACGCCCGCCAAGGAGCGCGCCCGCCTGATGCGCCGGCTGGGCGAGCTGATCGATCAGAACGTGCCCATGCTGGCCGAGCTGGAAACGCGCGACACCGGCCTGCCGATCTCGCAGACGCGCAAGCAGCTGATTCCGCGCGCCTCGGAGAACTTCAATTTCTTCGCCGAAGTCTGCACCCGCATGAACGGCCACACCTATCCGGTCGACGACCAGATGCTGAACTACACGCTGTACCAGCCGGTGGGCGTGTGCGCGTTGGTCTCGCCGTGGAACGTGCCCTTCATGACCGCCACCTGGAAGACGGCGCCGTGCCTGGCGCTGGGCAACACGGCGGTGCTGAAGATGTCGGAGCTGTCGCCGCTGACCGCCGACCAGCTCGGCATGCTGGCGTTGGAGGCAGGCATTCCGCCCGGCGTGCTGAATGTGGTGCAGGGCTATGGCGCCGATGCGGGCGATGCGCTGGTGCGTCACCCGGGCGTGCGCGCCATCTCGTTCACCGGCGGCACCGTCACCGGCAAGAAGATCCTGGCCAGCGCCGGCGGCGTCAAGAAATACTCGATGGAGCTGGGCGGCAAGTCGCCGGTGCTGGTGTTCGACGACGCCGACGTCGAGCGCGCGCTGGACGCGGCGCTGTTCACCATCTTCTCGCTCAACGGCGAGCGCTGCACCGCGGGCTCGCGCATCTTCGTGCAGGAAACCATTTACGACGATTTCGTGCGCCGCTTCGCCGAGCGCGCGAACCGGCTGGTGGTGGGCGACCCGACCGACGAGCATACCCATGTCGGTTCGATGATCACGCGCCAGCATTGGGAAAAGGTCACTGGCTACATCCGTCTGGCCGAGGAAGAGGGCGCCCGCGTGCTGGCGGGCGGTCCGGAACTGCCCGCCGGCCTGCCGGCGCGGCTGGCTGGCGGCAATTTCGTGCGTCCCACGGTGCTGGCCGACGTGGACAACCGCATGCGCTGCGCCCAGGAAGAGATCTTCGGCCCGGTCGCCTGCCTGCTGCCCTTCAAGGACGAGGTCGACGGCCTGACGCTGGCCAACGATGTGAAGTACGGACTGGCGTCCTACATCTGGACCCGCGATATCGGCCGCGCGCATCGGCTGGCGCGCGGCATCGAGGCCGGCATGGTGTTCATCAACAGCCAGAACGTGCGCGACCTGCGCCAGCCTTTCGGCGGCACCAAGGAATCGGGCACGGGCAGGGAAGGCGGCGAATACAGCTACGAGGTATTCGCCGAGGTCAAGAACGTCTGCGTTTCCATGGGCAGCCATCACATCCCGCGCTGGGGCGTGTAGGCCGTCCTTCATATCCCCACAACACAAGACCAGAACCAGGAGACAAACACCATGGGCAAGCTCGCGCTGGCGGCCAAGGTGACGCATGTGCCGTCGATGTATCTGTCGGAAATGCCCGGCAAGCATCAGGGTTGCCGAGAGGCGGCGATCCAGGGGCATCGGGAGATCGGCCGGCGTTGCCGCGAACTCGATGTGGACACGATGGTGGTGCTGGACGTGCACTGGCTGGTCAACGCCGGCTATCACATCAATTGCAACGATCGCTTCGAGGGCTGCTACACCAGCAACGAGCTGCCGCATTTCATCAAGGACATGCGCTACGCCTACCGTGGCGATCCCGAACTGGGCCGCCGCATCGCCGAATGCGCCAACGCGGCGGGCGTGGGTACGCGCGCGCACGAAATCGGCAGCCTGGAACTGGAATACGGCACGTTGGTGCCGATGCGCTACATGAACGGCGACGACCGTTTCAAGGTGGTGTCGGTGGCTGCCTGGTGCGCCTGGCACACGCTGGAGGACAGCCGACGCTTCGGCGCCGCGCTGCGCCAGGCGATCGAGCAGAGCGACAGCCGTGTGGCGGTGCTGGCCAGCGGCTCGCTGTCGCATCGCTTCAACGACAACGGCAGCGGCGAAGCCACCATGCACGAGATCAGCCGGGAGTTCTTCCGGCAGGTGGACTTGCGCGTGGTGGATCTGTGGCGCCAGGGCGACTGGAAGACCTTTTGCGCCATGCTGCCGGAATACGCGGACCTGTGCGTGGGCGAGGGCGGCATGCACGATACCGCCATGCTGTTGGGCCTGCTGGGCTGGGATGCCTACGACCAGCCGGCGGAGATCGTCACCGAGTACTTCGCCAGCTCCGGCACGGGCCAGCTGAACGCGGTCTTTCCGGTGCCGGCCTGAGCGCGCGGCGCGGACCGGCGCCCGCCGGCCTTACTCCGCGTCGCGGCGGACCTGCTCGACCATGGCGTCCACATCGCGGTAGAGCCGGTCCAGCAGTTCCTTGCCGATGCGGGCTTCGAGTTCTTCGTACTTGGCGTCGACCTGCGGTCGCATGCGGTCGATCAGCTTGTTGCTCTTGGACGTCAGCGAGATTTCCTGGCGGCGCTGGTCCTGGCTGGAACGCGCGCGCTTGATCAGGCCTTGCTCTTCCATGCCGGCCAGCATGCGGGTCAGGCTGGGGCTGAGGATCTGGCAGCTGCGCGCGATCTGATTGGGCTCCATCGAGCCGACTTCGCTCAGCGTGCGCAGGACCCGCCATTGCTGTTCGGTGACGCCGGCCGCATGCAGCAAGGGCCGGAAATGTGCCATCAGGGTTTCGCGCGCGTACAGCAGCAGATGGGGGAGATTGCGGTGGTGGAAGCTCGGACTCATGGCGGCTATGTTAGCAAGAAGCCGCCGGTTCTTACCCGCAATTTCTCGCCGGACCCGCATGAAACAGGGGTCCGGCGTAAGGAGGATGACAGGTATGGTCAGGCGGCCTTGCGCCGCCCGTGCCTGGACCGGGACGACGGTCAGGCGGGATGCTGCTGGGCCAGTTCCTGCAGGTCGTCCGGCACGGTCAGGTCGGGAACGGCCTGGCGCAGTTCCTGCAGCGCGTGCGCGGCATCTTCCTGTTGATCGTCCTGCATCAGGCTGCGGATATGAGCCAGCCGCGACTCGATCTCTTCGTCGCTCAGGGCCGCCTGCGCCTGGGCGGGTTCCTGCGCGGCCGCCTCGGGCTGGGCGGCGCCAGGCGCTGACGCTTCGGCCGCGGGGGCGGCCTGTTGTGGCGGCAATGCGGACTCCGGCGCGGGCAGCGCGGCGCGCTGCACGGCCGGCGCTTCCTGGGGCTGAGCGACGGCGGACTCGGCGGCGGCGGGGCGATCTTTATCCGTCCCTGATTCGCTGGGCGCCATCAGTTGCGCGATCGGATTGCTGTCCGGCGCGTCGGCGTTCTCGCGCATGTTGGTCCAGGTGAACAGGCCGGCGACCAGGAAGGCGCAGGCGGCGGCGGCCCAGCCTGGGTGCCAGCTATGTCCGGGATGCCAGCTGCGTCGTACCGCCGCGTCCAGTTCCGGACTGCCGGATCTGGTCTTACGGTACAGGGCGCGCAGGTCCAGCTCGTCGTCTTCGTCGAATGGGGGGCGATACGTAGTGCTCATGCGCGTACTCCTCGCGGATGCGCCCGGTGGCAAGGCGCATGCACGTTTGACCTTCGCGTTCGCCGCGCCGGTGGTCCGGCGGTCTCGTCAGGCTTGGGTCGTGTTCCGGTTTAGTGCGGCGTCCTGGAAAGCCGCCCAGCGATCACGCGGCGATTTCGCCATTGCGCCCGGACCAGGACCGGGCGCCGGCACCGCCTTAAAGGCCGGCGGATTGTCGTTGCGTGTGATCGCCTGATTATGCGCGATTTGCAAAAATCCGGCAGTTAATTTCTTGTATCTGGCCCCCAGTTTCTCGAATTCTTGTGGTTTTCGAAAGTCTGTTGAAAGATCCATGCACCAAGCCGGGGCATCCGTGCTGGTTGGTGACGCGAAATCGTCCACATGCCGTGGCCGCGAGCGCCAAGCAGGGGAAGGGATATCGGTAAACTCTGGGGGATGGCAAAGAATCGAACCGTCTACGTTTGCGCCGAATGCGGCGGCACCACCCCGAAGTGGCAGGGCAAATGCCCGCACTGCAATGCCTGGAACACGCTGGAGGAAACCGTGGAGTCGTCCGCCCCGTCGGCGGCGGCCCACCGGTATGCGCCGCTGGCCAGCAGCAGTCCGGTGCGCAGCCTGTCCGAGATCGAGGCCCGCGAGACGCCGCGCCAGCCTACTGGCCTCGATGAATTCGACCGTGTGCTGGGCGGCGGCCTGGTGGCCGGCGCCGTGGTGCTGATCGGCGGCGACCCCGGCATCGGCAAGTCCACGCTGCTGCTGCAGGCGCTGGCGTCCCTGTCCGAGACCACCTCGGTGCTGTACGTTACCGGCGAGGAATCGGCCGAGCAGGTCGCGCTGCGCGCCCGCCGGCTGGGCCTGGCCACCGGCAACGTCAACCTGTTGGCCGAGATCCGGCTGGAGGCGATCCAGGCCGCCGTGTCCGAGCAGAAGCCGACGGTGGCCGTGATCGACTCGATCCAGACGCTGTACAGCGGCGAGCTGACCGCCGCGCCCGGTTCGGTGTCGCAGGTGCGCGAATGCGCCGCGCAGCTGACGCGGCTGGCCAAGCAGACCGGCATCGCCATCGTCATGATCGGCCACGTCACCAAGGACGGCGCGCTGGCCGGGCCGCGCGTGCTGGAGCACATCGTCGACACGGTGCTGTACTTCGAGGGCGACACGCATTCCTCGTACCGGCTGGTGCGCGCGTTCAAGAACCGCTTCGGCGCGGTCAACGAGCTGGGCGTGTTCGCCATGACCGACCGTGGCCTGCGCGGCGTGGCCAATCCGTCCGCGCTGTTCCTGTCGCAGCACGAGCAGCAGGTCGCCGGCTCCTGCGTGATGGCCACGCAGGAAGGCACGCGGCCGCTGCTGGTCGAGATCCAGGCGCTGGTGGATAGCTCGCACGCGCCCAATCCGCGGCGCCTGACCGTGGGCCTGGAAGGCAACCGCCTGGCCATGCTGCTGGCGGTGCTGCACCGGCACGCGGGCGTGTCCACCTTCGACCAGGACGTGTTCGTCAACGCCGTCGGCGGCGTGCGCATCACCGAGCCGGCGGCCGACCTTCCGGTGCTGCTCGCCATCATGTCGTCGCTGCGCGACCGGCCGCTGCCGCGCGGACTGATCGCGTTCGGCGAAGTCGGCCTGGCCGGCGAAATCCGGCCCGCGCCGCGCGGACAAGAGCGTTTGCGCGAGGCCGCCAAGCTGGGCTTCAGCGTGGCGCTGATCCCCAAGGCCAACGCGCCGCGCCAGCCCATCGAGGGCCTGGAGATCTGGGCGGTCGACCGGCTCGACGCCGCGCTGGACAAGTTGCGCTGAGGATCGCTTGTGAATCTGTTCGTCATCGTGCTGTGCCTGGCCGCGGGCGGCCTCATCGGTTTCATGGGCGGCGTGCTGGGCATCGGCGGCGGGCTGATCGCGATTCCGGCGCTGGTGCTGCTGATGGACATGCCGCAGCAGCTGGCGCAGGGCACGGCGCTGATCATGGTGCTGCCCACCATCATGATGGCCGTGCGCAAGTACAACCAGCAGGTGCGGATCGACAAGCGCGTGGCCGCGGCCGGCGCGGCGGGCGCGGTCGTGTTCACCTGGTTCGGCGCGCGGCTGGCGCTGGGCATTGATTCAAGCAGTCTGCGCCTGAGCTTCGCCGTGTTCCTGTTCTTCATCGCGCTGTTCTATGTATGGCAGACTTGGCGCGCCTCGCGGCCGACGGCGGCGCGCGATGCCGGCAAGGGCGCGCACAAGGATCGGAACAAGAACGCAAGCAAGGAGGCTTCGCCGCAGACCGCCGCGCCTGTCTTCACGCCGCGCCGCGCCAGCGCGCTGGGCATGCTGTGCGGCACGCTCGGCGGCTTCTTCGGCGTCGGCGGCGCGGTGCTGGCCGTGCCCATCATCACCTCGGTGTTCCGCCTGCCGCAGACCACCGCGCAGGCGCTGGCCCTGAGCATGGTGATACCCGGCTCCACCATCGCGCTCATCACGTACACCTGGGCCGGGCAGGCCAACTGGATGGTGGGCGCGCCGCTGGCCGTGGGCAGCCTCGCCTTCGTGCCGGTGGGCGTGCGCCTGGCCTATCGTCTGCCTGAACGCCGGCTGAGAGCCTGCTTCGCGCTCATGCTGTTCGCCACGGTTGCGCTGCTGGCATTCGAAGCATGATTGTCACGATCTCATGACCAAGCGTTAGCGCGGGAAAATTTCTGGTTCCGCGCAGAACCTTCGCGCCGGTCTGCATTCCAACGAAGTACGGGGCTTGCGGTGAACACCTCGCCGCACCTTGCTGGAAGAAGGCCCTGGGCCTTTGATCATTCAGGAGTACATGACATGACGACCCACTCCCGTATTGCCGCGTTCCTTTCCACCTCGGCGCTGTGCCTGGGTCTCGCGGCGGCGCCGGCGGCCTTCGCCGCGGACGCGACCGCCAAGCCGGGCGAAACCAAGAGTCAGATGGAACACACGGGCAAACACCACAAGGCCGACAAGACCTCGGCCAAGCCGGCAGCCGCCAAGCCCGCCGCCGCCAAGTCCGACAAGATGGACAAGACCGACAAGGCCGGCGCGATGACGCCGGCGACCACGCCGGCCAAGTAAGCCGGCGCGGGCCACACCCGCAGTTCCTTTGCAAAAGAGATTCCGACGCGGCGCCGTCGCCGCCCGGAAACTCAAAAGCCTCCCGGTATGGGCGCCGGGAGGCTTTTTTCATTCCGGTGTCCCGGCACAACCGCTACGCATCAACTTCGCTTGCAAGAACCTGGTGCCCCCAAGCGGGGCCGCGCGGAGCCGGCTTCGCCGGGCCGCAGCGGCGCCCCTTGAGGGGAAAGCGCGTAGCGCTTTGGGGTGGGCTCACCCTCCGGTCCGCTGCTGCGCCCCTGGGGGGAGCGCGCAGCGCTCGGGGGGGACCTACTCCACCGGCGTCACCACGCGGCCCGTCTCGAAAAACGCGCGCAGATTCTCCAGCATCAGGTTTTCCATGTCCTGGCGCGTTTCCAGCGTGGCGCTGCCGATATGCGGCAGCAGCACGGCCTGGTCGCTGCCCAGCAGCGCCTGCGGCACCTTGGGCTCGTGCTCGAACACGTCCAGGGCGGCCCAGCCGAGCTTGCCCGCTTCCAGCGCGGCGACCAGCGCGGTTTCGTCGATGACCGGGCCGCGCGCGATGTTCACGACGATGCCCTTGGGCCCCAGCGCTTCCAGCACTTCCTGGTTCACCAGATGGCGCGTGCCCGCGCCGCCCACCGTGGCCACGATCAGGAAATCGGCCCAGCGCGCCAGTTCGACCAGCGAGGCTTCGTAGCCGTATGCCACGTCGTCGCGCTGCCTGCGGTTGTGATAGCGCACCTGCATGTCGAAGCCCGCGCCGCGCTTGGCGATGGCGTCGCCGATGCGGCCCAGGCCGACGATGCCCAGCTTCTTGCCGCTGACGCGCATGCCCAGCGGAATGCTGCCGTGAATCTGGCCCCACTGCCCGCTGCGCACGAAGCGTTCGCCCTGGCCCATGCGGCGCGCGGCCGCGATCAACAGGCCCCAGGCCAGGTCCGCCACGCAGTCGGTCAGCACGTCGGGCGTATTGCTGACCTGCACGCCGCGCGCCTGCGCCGCCGCCACGTCGATGGTTTCATAGCCCACGCCCCAGCTGCAGATGGCCTTCAGGTCCGGCAGGGCGTTGATCAGCTCGGCATTGGCGCCGAAGTTGGCCGAGGTGACGATGGCCGTGATGCCCTTGCCGTGTTCGGCCAGGGCGGCCTTGCGGTCGGGGAATTTCCAGAGTTCGACGACGTCGTAGCGGTCGGCCAAGGTCTGGTTGGCGGAGGGGGAACCGGCCAGCGAACCGACCTGGATGATGCGAGGCTTGGTGGTCATGTTGTCGTACAAGTGGGTGGCGAAAGGTCCATGCTACTTGATTCGGGCGCAGTGGCCGGGGGCGGCCTCAGGAGGCTGCTGGCTCCTTGTCCATCTTGGACTGTCGCGCGTCCCATGGCGTGGCGCCCGCGCTGTGTCCGGCCTTGCGAACGACGGGCGCGGCGTCGATGCTTTTCATCGGTTGTTCGGCCCTGCGGGCTATTGAATGCGCCGGGCCCATCGGTCTGGGTTATTGTTCGGGGGGAGGGGAGTCCAGCCATATGGATTCCCGGATATTCAGAATATTTTTGATCTTGGTTTTCCAAAATGAATGCGGCTCCGCAGGGGCGGACAGGCCAATCGGCCTGGTCTGAGTGAGTCGCGTCGCAAGCCGGATATGAAAGATGCGTTGTCTAATATGAAATCCAATAATTTCTTCGAGTTGTATCAGGTTCAGGTATCAGACAACCCCGTAAAGCACGAGTATCTCAAAGAGGTTTTCATCGCCGCGATCGAGGACGGTTACTGGCGCGATGGGGAGAAGTTCCCCACCGAGCAGGAGATGGCGGCGCTGGTTCCGTTCAGTCTCGGAACGATTCAAAAGGCCGTCGGCTCGTTGGTCAGCAGCGGGTACGTCCAGAGAAAAAGAGGGGCTGGGACGTTCATTATTCCCAGAGAGAAGCGCTTGGGGGAGCCATGGATTTATCGAGTGCTCTCGGTTGACGGGACCCGATTCGTTCCCATGACGAGCACGGTGTTGCGGCGGATTCAGGTCGAGTCCGATGCGCTGTGGGCGCATTGGTTGCGTGGTGATGCCAACGATTGCGAGATCGTTCGCCTTGATAGAAAGATCGTCGCCGAAGACTATGCATTCATCAGTCAGTACTTTGCGGACGTAAACAGATTTCCGTATTTCATGGAGGCCGACCTGGACAGCATGAAAGGAGAGAATTTCGTGCAATTGACCAAGAAAATATATAAGGTTTCGGCATCCAATGTCATCAAGTCGGTTCGCACCGTGGCGCTTCCAAAGAGCATCGTCGGCGAGCTCGATATGTCTGGAAAGGTCTATGGCACCCATGTGGAAATAATGGGGAGCACCTCCGCCGGGCAGCCGGTTTTCTACCAGCAGCTGTTCTTGCCCGCGGGCGGGCTGCGTCTGTGCATCTGAATTCCAGCGCCGACGTTTTCTGAGGGGGGCGGCCACCCGGACGGCTGCCCTGGCGCCGGGTCGGATGCGCTGAGGGGGTATTGGCTCGATATCCGCCCAAGGCGATGCCCCACGGCCTTCGACTCCGGCCGCCGGGTCTCTCCGCGCGAATGCGCCGCGCACCATGCTCTGTTTGATGCCTTCCATTATTAGAAAAAGCATCAACAGCAGCCGATCAGTCCATCGCGATATCCCATCTGACGCTCACCATGGTGGCCACCGCGCGCGGCGCCAGCTGATCCATGCATCCCGCGGCCTTGCGCGGAATCGTCCCATGGGGCGGCTGTCCGCCATCGCTGGCCGCGCGGTGGGTCGACCTCCCATGCCATGAGGTTCCGGCTCTGACGTCCGTCAAGTTGGAGGTTCCTTGATACACCATAGTATTGGATTCTTGCTATGACTGTCCGGATGGTCCGCTTCTCTATGGATCTCCTATTTTTTCGAAATATCAGCCGAAAGAATCAGGGAAAACACTGATCTGAAGTCTGACTTTTCCTCTATTACTATATAGTAATTGAACATTAGAGGAGACATCCATGGACGTGCAACGCAAGAAGATCGGCATCGTTGACACCACGCTGCGCGATGCCCATCAGTGCCTTTGGGCGACACGCATGAAGACGGCGCACATGCTGCCCGTGGCGGAAGCCATGGACAAGGCAGGCTTTGCGCAGATAGACCTGGTCGCGCCGATTCAATTCGACGTCAGCGTCCGCTACCTGAAGGAGGACCCCTGGGAGCGGGTGAGGTTGATGCGCAGCAAGGTGCAGAACACGCCGTTGCGCTTTCTTGTCCGAAGCAAGAACCTGATGACGTTCGACACCTTGCCCGACGACATTCTGGAGTTGTGGGTCGAGCGGGCCGTGGCGAATGGCTTTCGCATCGTCGGCGCCTTCGACGGCCTGAATGACGTTGAGAACATTCTGGCGTCCACGCGCGTTGCCAAGCGCTTGGGGGTCACGACGTTCGGCGCCTTGTCGTACTCGCTCAGCCCTGTCCATACGGACGAGTTGTACGTCAAGACCGCGCGCGAACTGGTACAGAGCAAGGCCATCGACGGGATCATGCTCAAGGATGCCGCTGGCCTGCTGACGATCGATCGGATCCGGACGCTTGTCCCCGCGATCAAGCGGGTGATCGGCGACCTGCCGCTGGAGATTCACAGCCACTGTCTGACCGGACTCGCGCCGCTGGTGTACCTGGAGGCGGTGAAGTGCGGCGCGGATATCCTGCATACGTCCATCGCGCCGCTGGCGAACGGCGCGGCTCAACCCGCCACGCAAAGCGTCGCCCGAAACCTCAGGCTGATGGGTTACGACGTGCCGATCGACGACCTGACGGTCGATCATGTGGGCGAGCATTTCAGGCGTATCGCCGAGGCGGAGGGAAAGCCTGTAGGCGAGGTGCTGGAGTATGACGCGTTTCATTACCAGCACCAGATGCCGGGCGGCATGCTGAGCAATTTCAAATCGCAATTGGCCGAGGCGGGTCTTTCCGACCGGTTCGATCAGCTGCTCGAGGAAGTGGCCAGGGTGCGCGAGGAGTTGGGCTACCCGATCATGATCACGCCCTTTGCGCAATTGGTCGGGACCCAGGCGGTACTCAACGTGGTTCACGGCGAGCGATATCGCGTCGTGCCGAATGAGATCAAGAAATATGCGTTGGGATACTACGGGAAGCTCCTGGCGCCTGTCGCCCCCGACGTGCTCGATCGCATCGTCGAGAATGGCTCGAAGCAGATCGCATTGAAGCCGGTCGCACCCGAGCCTGCGGTCGCCGCGCTTCGCAAGAAATATCCGTCGGCGTCGGACGATGAGCGACTGCTGCGATACATGTTCGCGGGTTCTCAGGTCGACGACATGCTGCGCGAGAAAGGGTCGACCACGTATGAGTATCAGCACGAGCATTCCATCGTCGCCTTGCTCAAGCATCTCTCGCAGCGTCCCAAGATCGGTCGCGTGCATATTTCGCACGGCGATTTCCAATTGAACATCGTGGGATCCTGAAATACCCAAATCCACTCCAGGAGAAAATTGAATGACCGACAAGACACTCACCTACCAGGACGTCAGGGAAATCATCAAGCTCGTCGAGGAAGCCGACAAGTTCGGCGAGTTTCGATTGCGCTACAACGACATCGAGATTTCGCTGAGCAAGCATGCGCCGCTTTCCGATGTCGCAACGCAGGCGCAGCGTTCAGCCCCCGCTCCCGAGCTTGCCGTTGCGCGCGCGGAACCGGCGCCGCAAGCGGCGATCAGCGCTCCCGCGGCAGCATCGAACATGGCGGCGGCAAGCGCCGCCAATGCCCGCAAGGAATGGCCCGCCCATTTCGTGACGGTCCGCGCGCCCATGGTCGGAACGTTCTACTGCGCGCCGGAGCCGGGCGCGAAACCCTTTGTCGGCGTCGGAGACACGATTGCCGCGCACGAAACGGTGTGCATCATTGAAGTCATGAAGTTGATGAACGCACTTTCCGCGGAGTCCGGTGGCGTTGTCCGGGACATCCTGGTCTCTGATGGGGACACGGTGGAATACGGACAGCCTCTCATCGTGATCGAGCCTGCCAACTGAGAGGGGTGTGTAGATGGGGTCGAAGATCAAGCGGCTGCTGGTTGCGAACCGTGGCGAAATCGCCGTTCGCATTCTGCGCGCATGTCGCGAGTTGGGCATTGAAACGGTTCAGGTCTTCTCCGAGGCCGACAGGGATTCGCTCGCCGTTCGCATGGCGGACCGTTCGGTGTGCATTGGCGGTCCCAAGCCGCAAGAGAGTTACCTGGACGCACGGCGGATACTCGCGGCGGCGTCGGCGCTGGGCGTGGACGCGATTCATCCGGGTTATGGATTTCTCTCGGAGAACGCCGATTTCGCCGATCTCGTCGAAGCGGAGGGCTTCATTTTCGTGGGGCCGACCGGCGCTTCGATACGCGCGATGGGAGACAAGGCCACGGCGAGGAAGCTGGCCGAAGAGGCCGGCGTGCCGACCACTCCCGGTTCCAAAGGCGTGGTGGCCTCGGCCGCGGAAGCGGCAGCGATTGCCGAGCGCATCGGCTATCCCGTGCTGTTGAAGGCGTCGGCGGGCGGCGGCGGGCGAGGAATGCGGGTTGTCAACGATTCGTCGATGATCGAGAAGGCGTTTCTCGAAGCCTCGCGCGAAGCCACCATTGCGTTCGGCAATGGCGCCATGTATCTGGAAAAATTCCTGACCGATATCCGGCACATCGAGATCCAGGTGCTGGGCGATGGGCACAATATCCTGCATCTGGGCGAGCGGGACTGTTCCTCTCAACGTCGGAATCAGAAGCTTGTCGAGGAGAGTCCGTCGCCGGTATTGAGCGCGTCGCTGCGCGCGCAGATCGGCGAGGCGGCGGTCCGCCTGTGCAAGCACGTGAACTATCGAAGCGCCGGCACGATCGAGTGCATTCTCGATCCCGCATCGCAGCGCTTCTACTTCATGGAAATGAACACGCGGATCCAGGTCGAGCATCCTGTCACCGAAATGGTCTGCGGCATTGACCTGGTCAAGGCGCAGATCCGCATTGCGTCGGGGGAGCGCATCGAGCTGCTTCAGGCTGACGTCCGGCTGCACGGTCACGCGATCGAGTGCCGCATCAATGCCGAAGACCCGGAACAGGATTTCCAGCCCAAGCCCGGCAAGGTGCAGCGGTATTCCCCGCCTGGCGGCATCGGCGTGCGTATGGATAGCCATATTTTCTCCGGCTATGTCGTGCCGCCCTTCTATGACTCGCTCCTGGGCAAAGTAATTTGCTGGGGGGAGTCGCGGGCCGAAGCGATCGCGCGTATGCAGCGCGCGCTTCAGGAGCTTGAAATCGACGGCGTGCAAACGACCCGTGAATTCCATCTTCAGCTGATCGGCAGTCCTGACTTCGCGCAGGCCAAGATCCATACCCGGTATATCCAGGATACCTATCTGAAGCAACTGGCCGAAGCGCGAAAAGCCAGTTAGCGCGCAGAGCGATGCCGCAGGAATGCGGCATCGCTTCCCGAATCAATGGTTCATGCGCCAGCCGCGATGCGGAAAGGAGGCCGTCGGAGGTGCGGCCGAAGTGCGATTTCCATGGGGCGCCGGAAGTCGAGCATTCATATACAAAAAATAAATTCCAGTGCAGGCAATGACGGACGCCGCGAGCGCCCGCGATTGTCTGAAATCCAAAGGAGACAGTTTTGTCTGATAGCCATTCCGTGCCTATTCAGGTAAACAAGGCCGCCGCGGAAGTCTCGCTGCAAATTGAGAAGATATATGCCAACAAGAATTTCTCGAAACTGGTTTCCGGCAGGAATCGTCTTGTTTGCTCGCTGTTGTCCATTATTTTCATTGGGTATTTCGGATTTCTGGGCGTGGTCTGCCTCATGCCGGGATTCGCTGCCAAGCCGTTTTTTGCCGGCAGCGGGCTGACGGTGGGCATTGCCGCCGAGTTGGCCTTGTTCCTGCTGTTCCTGATCATCTCCACGATTTATGTGTCGTTTGCGAACGGCAAGTTCGACCCGATGCTCCGCCACCTCGTGGAGAAGGCTGGTGATGGGAGGGCGCAATGAGCCGCGCCGGAAAGTTCTCGGTTCTTTTCATGGGAACGGCGTTGGCGTCTCCCTTGGCTTGGGCGGATGTCGCGATCGGGGAAACGTCGCGCCAGCCCGTCAACCTGCACGCCATCGCGCTGTTCTTTTGCTTTGTGCTGTTCACGCTGGGAATCACCGTATGGGCGGCGAAGCGGAGCCGTTCCGCTTCGGATTTCTACAGCGCGGGTGGCGGCATAAGCAGCATGCAGAATGGGCTGGCCCTGGCGGGAGACTATATGTCCGCCTCGACGCTGCTGGGGATCACCGCGATCATCTACACGGATGGCATCGACGGCTATATCTATCTGATCGCGTTCTTTACCGGTTGGCCGGTGCTGCTGCTTCTGATGACCGATCGGTTGAGGAACCTGGGTAAATTCACCTTCGCGGATGTCACGTCGTACCGCCTGGCGCAGCGTCCGATCCGCGCCATGTCGGCGCTGGGCTCCCTGGTCGTGGTCTGCTTCTATCTGATCGCCCAGATGGTTGGCGCGGGTCAGTTGATCAAGCTCCTGTTCGGGCTTGAATACAACTGGGCGCTGATCATTGTCGGCTTTCTGATGATGGCATACGTCATTTTCGGGGGGATGGTGGCCACCACGTGGGTGCAGATCACCAAGGCGTTTCTGTTGTTGATCGGTGGCACGATCGTGGCCTTGCTCGCGTTCTCGAAATTCGACTTCGATTTCGAGACGCTGGTTTCCAAGGCCATGGAGATTCACCGGAGCGGGGCGGCGTTGCTGATGCCGGGCAAGCTTCTGGGAGATCCCGTCGCCGCGATTTCGTTGAGCCTTGGCCTCATATTCGGCACGGCGGGGATGCCTCATATCCTGATGCGATTCTTCACGGTGAAGGATGCAAAGGAAGCTAGGAAATCCGTGCTGTACGCCAGTGGCTTCATCGGATATTTCTTCAATGTGCTGCTGATTCTGGGGCTGGCGTCCATTGTCATTGTCAGCCAGGACTTGAGGTTCTTCGAGGCTGGCGACATCAATGGCAAGTTGCTGGGCGGGGGAAACATGGTGGCGATGCACCTTGCACATGCCGTGGGCGGTGACTTGATGTTCGGTTTCCTCGCGGCGATCACGTTTGCCACCATTCTGGCCGTCGTGTCGGGTCTGGCGCTTGCCGGGGCATCGGCGATCGCGCGCGACTTCTATGTTCACGTCATCTGTCGAGGCGTGGCGGACGAAGCCAAGGAACTGCGGCTCACGAAGTTTGCGACGCTGGCACTGGGTGTCGTGGCCATCCTGCTGGGCATCGTCTTCCAGAAAGTGAATGTCGCTTTCATGGTGGCCATCGCATTCGGCGTGGCGGCTTCGGCCAATTTTCCCGTCCTCTTCCTGTCGATGTTCTGGCGAGGCCTCACAACAAGGGGAGCGCTGGCTGGCGGATACACCGGTCTGGTGTCCGCCGTCGCCCTGGTCTGCGCCTCGAAATCCGTGTGGGTCAACGTTCTGGGCTACGCGGACGCGCTCTTTCCGTATGAACAGCCGGCGCTGTTCTCGATGCCCCTGGCATTCGCCGTCGCCATCGTCGTTTCGTTGTTGGATCGTAGCGAAGCGGCGGCATCGGAGCGCGCACGATTCTTCGATCTGTATGTGCGCAGCCAGACCGGGGTGGGCGTGAGCGCTCCCGCTTCGCACTAGCGCGGGCAGTCGATCGCCCTCGCCGACGTTGGCCAGAGCCGGCGGCAGCGAAGGCGATCGTGTCGACAGAAGCCGCGGTGTTTCGATCGCGTGGCGTTTCTGCCTGCACCAATCTTTGAGTCGGCGTGGCCCGCCGGGTCAATCCGACCCGGCCACCGCTGCGCCCCGGGCCGGCCCGCGCGCCCACCACCATGTCATCAGACCGGCCGCCAGCACCACCGGCAGCATGGCCGCGTTCAGCGCTTGCCACCCGAAGGCGTCCAGCGCCGGTCCGGCCGCCAGGGTGGCCAGCGCGGTGGCGGCATAACGCAGCATCTCGGCCGCGCCTTGCGCGCGGGCGCGTTCCGACGGACGGTAGGACTGCGCCAGCAGGGTGGTGCCGCCGACGAACATGAAGTTCCATCCCACCCCCAGGCAGAACAACGCCGCATAGAACGCGGGCAGCGACGGCGACGTCATCGCGATCAGCGAGCACGCGACGTTCAGCAGCATGCCGGCGCCCAGCACCCGCGGCAGGCCGAAGCGCTGGATCAGCGCGCCGGCGAAGAAAGCCGGCGCGTACATGCCGACCAGGTGCCATTGCATGATGTTGGCGCCGTCTCCGATGCCGTGGCTGCACGCCACGGCGGCCAGCGGCGCGGCGGTCATGATGAACATCATCGAAACCGACCCCACCACGTTGTTGGCAAGCGCGGCGACGAACACCGGCTGGCGGGCCACTTCGCGCAGCGGCCGCGCGGGCAGGCCGGCCTGGGTCTCGCCTGCGGCGGCAGGCGCTTCGGCGTCGCGATAGCCGACCCACAGCAACGCGGCCGACAGCAACGCCAGCAGGGCCACCATCAAATACGCGCCGGCGAAGGCTACCGGCGCGAAAAGGTCGCGACTCCAGGCGGCCAATGCCGGGCCGGCAATGGCGGCGATGACGCCACCCGCCATCACCACCGAGATCGCGCGGCTCTTGGCGGCGGGCTCGACCGCGTCCGCCGCCGCCAGCCGGTAATACTGGGCAAAGGCCTGGAATACGCCGACGAGCGCGGTGCCGGCGCAGAACGCCCAGAAATCGGCATGAAACACGGCCCATACCGATAAACCGCCGCCCGCCGCGCCGGCCAGTGCGCCCAGTGTGAACCCCCTGCGCCGGCCGATGCGCTGCATCAGCAAGGAGGCAAACCAGGTGACCACTGCGCCGGCCACCGTGATCAGCGCGAATGGCAGGGTAGACAAGGCCTTGTTGGGCGCGAGCATGTGGCCGGTCAACGCGGTCAGCGTCAGGTCGATGGAAATGGCGGCGACGAACAGGCCCTGGCAGATGGCCAGGACGCGGGCGTTGCGGTGGCCGGTGGTGGGGGAGGCTGACGTGGGCATGGCGGAATCGGTGGGGAGTGATCGGTATGGGGGCGCCGCGGCAAGCGGGGCTGGTGGGTTTGACAGGCCTCACTGTATCGACGCAAACTCTGGCGTAAATGACATAATTCCCTCAAAAATCGCCATGCCACACGACGTCATCTTCCTGCTGGTGCCGGACTTCCAATTGCTGGATATGTCTGGCCCCGCCGCGGTGTTCCAGACCGCCGGCAAGCAGGCGCGCACCGCCGCCGGTCCGGCCTATGCGGTTCACGTCGTGTCGGAGCGTGGCGGCCCGGTGCGGAGTTCTTGCGGGGTCGAAGTCCTGACTCGATCCTGGCGCGACGCGCCTTCAGGCACGCTGGTGGTGCCGGGCGGCGAGGGCGCGCGCGCGGCCGCCGTCACCCCGGCCATGCGCAGGTATCTGCACGCGCATCGCCAGGCCGGCCGGCGCCTGGCCAGCGTCTGCACGGGCGCATTCGTGCTGGCGGCCGCGGGCCTGCTCGACGGGCGGCGCGCCACCACTCACTGGCGTCATGCCGCCGAGCTCGCGCGCAACCATCCGGACGTGCGAGTCGACGCCGACCGGATCCACGTCTGCGATGGCGATACGTGGACCTCGGCCGGCATCACCGCCGGCATAGACCTCGCGCTGGCGATGGTCGAATCCGACCTGGGCGCGGAGGTGGCGGGCGCCACGGCGCGCGAGATGGTGGTCTACCACCGCCGCTCGGGCGGCCAGTCGCAGTTCTCGGCGCTGCAGGACCTGGCGCCCGACAGCGAACGCATCCGCGTCGTGCTGGAGCACATCCGCGGGAATCTTGGCGCGGCGCTGACTGTCGAGCATCTGGCCGACGTGGCCTGTGTCAGCCCGCGCCAGTTCCTGCGCAGCTTCAAGGCCGAGACCGGCGAAACGCCCGCCAAGGCGGTCGAACGCATTCGGGCGGAGGCGGCGCGCGCGCACCTCGAGGCGGGCGCCGACAGTATCGACAGCGTCGCGCGACGGGCAGGCTTTACCGACAGCGAACGGATGCGGCGGACCTTCCTGCGTGTCTACGGCCAGCCGCCGCAGGCGCTGCGGCGCATGGCCAGGCAAGGATAAAAAAAGCGAGCCTTGTTCCTGTCGCTCATGACGCCGGCGCGCAAGGCGCGGCATCCTGCCGGGACAGCTTGTAAAACAAAGATGGGTATTGAGCTTTAACTTGTCAATCAAGTATGCTGTGCCTGCCTTGATCATCCGACAAGCGAACCTGCCCGGAGCCGCCCATGAAAACCTCCCCGGTCACCCACCAGGACCTGCGACGCTCGGTCATCGCGGTGCCGCCGCTGGCGCGCCGCGCGGACCTGTCGCTGAACGAGGCCGCGAACCGGGCGCTGCTGGCGCATCTGGAGGCCGGCGGCGTGCGCAGCGTCATGTACGGCGGCAACGCCAACTTCTACAACGTGGGGCTGGGCGAGTACGCGCGCATCGTGGATATGCTGGCCGCGCTGGCAGGCCCCGACACCTGGATCCTGCCGTCGGCGGGGCCGGACTACGGCAAGATGATGGACCAGGCCGCGGTGCTGCGCACTCGCGCTTTTCCCACGGCGATGCTGCTGCCCATGTCCTTCCCGTACACGGACGATGGCCTGGCGGATGGCGTGCGGCGCTTCACAGACGCGCTGGCCAAGCCGGCCGTGGTCTACATCAAGTCGGCCGGCTACCTGGCGCCGGCGACGGTCGCGCGGCTGATCGAGGAGGGCCGCATCGTGGCCTTGAAGTACGCGGTGGTGCGAGAGGATCCGCTGCGCGACGACTACCTGCGCGCGCTGCTGGGCGAGGTCGAGGCGCGCTGGATCGTCAGCGGCATCGGCGAGCGGCCGGCCATCGCGCATTACCGGCATTTCGGCCTGTCGAGCTTCACGTCCGGCTCGGTCTGCGTGGCGCCGCGGGGTTCCATGCGCCTGCTGCGGCTGCTGGCCGAGGGGCGCTACGACGAGGCCGACAGCGTGCGCCGGCGCTACCTGGGTCTGGAGGACTGCCGCGACGGCATCAGCCCCATCCGCGTGCTGCACGATGCGGTGACACTGGCCGGCGTGGCCGACATGGGGCCGATGCTGCCCTTGCTGACGGGGCTGTCCGCCGCCGAACGCGAACGCGTGGCGCCGGTGGCGCGCGCGCTGGCCGCGTGGGACCGGGAAACCATGGCGGCGTGAGCCTGTGCATCGTCCGTCGGGCTCGCATTTGACGGTACGATGTGCGCTGTCTTTACGCCCGATGCCGAAGGAGATTCCGTGGCCCGAAAACCGACCCCCTCGCCAAGCGCGCTGCAAGCGCCCGCGGACGCGGAAACCGCGCAGCCGCTGGAGCGTCGCCATCGCGTGCGGCTAGCGGACCAGCTCTACGGCCAGATCTTCGAACAGCTCGTCTCGGGCAATCTCAGCGTCGGCGACAAGCTGCCTTCCGAGAACGAAATCTCCGAACGCTACGGCGTTTCGCGGCCGGTGGTGCGCGAGGCGCTGCTGCGTCTGCGCGCCGACGGGCTGGTCACGGCGCATCAGGGGCTGGGCACCTTCGTCAGCCACCAGCCCGCGCCCAGGCTCAAGACCTTCAGCGACGTGGAGCACGTTAGCGCCTATCTGCGCGCGCAGGAGGTGCGGGTGGCGCTGGAAGGCGATGCCGCGCGCCTGGCGGCCCTGCGCCGCACCGACGAGCAGTTGCGCAAGATCGAGGAGGCGCACCAGGCCTTCGCCGAATCGCTGGCGCAGGGGCGCATGTCGGCCGAGGCCGATCTGGCGTTCCACGCCAGCATCGCCGAAGCCAGCGGCAATGACTTCTATCTGGGCGTGCTGGAGAGCATTCACGATTCCATCAGCGGCTTCATGCGCCTGACGCTCAGCCTCACGCGCACCGGCTCGCGCCAGCGCGCCCAGACCGTGCTGGACGAGCACGCCACCATACTCGCGGCCATCCGCGCGCAGGACGGCGAGCACGCGCGCGTGGCCATGCAGTTCCACCTGGGCCGGGCGCGGCACCGGCTGGTGGACCGCGAGCGCGACTGAGCGCGGCAACAGGATTTTCACCACCCAAGCGCGGCACAACAAGCGCAGAGGACCAAGAGCAGACAAATGAGCGATTCTTCCAAACCCAAGACCCGCAAGACTCCCGAGGAACTGCGCAGCCATCGCTGGTATGGCGTGAAGGACCTGCGCGCGTTCGGCCACCGTTCGCGCACGGCGCAGATGGGCTATCACCGCTCCGACTACGCGGGCAAGCCGGTGATCGCCATCATCAACACCTGGAGCGACATCAACCCCTGTCACAGCCACTTCAAGCAGCGCGTGGAAGAGGTCAAGCGCGGCATCTGGCAGGCCGGCGGCTTTCCGGTGGAAATGCCGGCCATGAGCCTGTCCGAGCCGTTCCAGAAGCCCACCACCATGCTGTACCGCAACCTGCTGGCCATGGAAACCGAGGAGCTGCTGCGCTCCTATCCGGCCGACGGCTGCGTGCTGATGGGCGGCTGCGACAAGACTACGCCGGCCTTGCTGATGGGCGCGGTGTCGATGGACCTGCCCACGCTGTTCGTGCCGGCCGGCCCCATGCTGCGCGGCAACTGGAACGGCAACACGCTGGGCTCCGGGTCCGACACCTGGAAGTACTGGGCCGAGCTGCGCGCGGGCAATATCACCGAGGAAGACTGGCAGGGCGTGGAGGACGGCATCGCCCGTTCGCCCGGCCATTGCATGACCATGGGCACGGCCTCCACCATGACCGCCGCGGTCGAGGCGCTGGGCATGTGCCTGTCGGGCTACTCCTCGATTCCGGCGCCCGACTCGCGCCACGCGCAGATGGCGAGCCTGTCGGGCAAGCGCATCGTCGAAATGGTCTGGGAAGACCTCAAGCCTTCGGACCTGCTGACCGCCGCGTCCTATGACAACGCGGTGCGCACGGTGCTGGCCCTGTCCGGCTCGACCAACTCGGTGGTGCACCTGATCGCGATGGCGCGGCGCAGCGGCTTCGGCCTGGACCTGGACCGCTTCGACCATCTGGCGCGCACCAC
>MCND01000231.1_pt1 | contig 22391 bp, 21 predicted proteins | sample 778211 | NCBI WGS metagenome assembly MCND01 (sample SAMN04296812, study PRJNA304217) | bioreactor metagenome | isolation source: activated sludge enriched with benzalkonium chloride | place: Turkey: Istanbul urban wastewater treatment plant
CTGCGCGCCATCCTGCGGCAAGACCCCGACGTCATCATGATCGGCGAGATCCGCGACCTGGAAACCGCGCAGATCGCGGTGCAGGCCTCGCTCACCGGCCACCTGGTGCTGGCCACGCTGCACACCAACGACGCCGTGTCCGCCGTCACCCGCCTGACCGACATGGGCGTGGAGCCCTTCCTGCTGGCCTCGTCGCTGCTGGGCGTGCTGGCCCAGCGCCTGGTGCGCCAGCTGTGCCCGGCCTGCAAGCAGCCGGCCGAACACGAGGGCCGCCGCGTCTACCATCCGGTCGGCTGCGCCGCCTGCAACCACACCGGCTACAGCGGCCGCTCGGGCATCCACGAGCTGTTCAGCGTGGACGACGAGGCGCGCCGCCTGATCCACGAGGGCCGCGACGAGCGCGAACTGCGGATCGCGGCGACGGCCGCCGGCATGCGCAGCATGCGGGAAGACGGGCAGCGCTGGGTGGATGAGGGGCGGACGTCGCCGGAGGAGATCTTGCGGGTGACCAGGGACGCGTAGGGAGGGATGGCGGCAGATGCCGCCGTCGCCTCAATGACTCTCCGCCTGGCTCGCCGCCGCGATCACCGCGCGTTCATCATGCTGCGCGCCGTTCAGGAACAGGTTCAGCAGCACCGCCGTCACCGACGACAGCAGGATGCCGGACTCCACCAGCGGATGCACGGAATGCGGCATCCATTGCTTGAAGTGGGGCGCGATCAGCGGCACCATGCCGATGCCGATCGAGACCGCCACGATCATGGCGTTGTTGCGGTTGGTCTTGAAGTCCACGCCCGACAGGATGCGGATGCCGGTGGCGGCGACCATGCCGAACATGACGATGCCGGCGCCGCCCAGCACCACGGTGGGCAGCGACTCGACCAGCGCCGCGATCTTGGGCAGCAGGCCCAGCACCAGCAGGATCAGCCCGCCGGCGGCGCAGACATAGCGGCTCTTGACGCCGGTCACCGCCACCAGCCCCACGTTCTGCGAGAAGCTGGTGTACGGGAAGGTGTTGAAGATGCCGCCCAGCAGCGTGCCCAGGCCGTCGGTGCGCAGGCCCCGGGCCAGGTCCTTCTGGGTGATTTCGCGCGACGTCATGGAGCCCAGCGCCAGGAACATGCCGGTGGACTCGATCATCACCACCACCATGATCAGCGACATGGTCAGGATCATCATGATGTCGAAGCGGGGCATGCCGAAGTGGAAGGGCAGCACGATGTCGAACCAGGCGGCCTGGTCCATTTTCTCGAAGGTCATGATGCCGGCGGCCGAGGCGGCGATGGCGCCGACCACGATGCCCAGCAGCACCGAGATATTGGCGACGAAGCCGCGCGCGTACTTGACGATGAGCAGGATGGACAGCAGCACCACGGCCGCGATGCCCAGGCCGACCGGGTCGGCGTACTTCGGGTTGGGCACCGAGGGCTGGATGGCGAAGCCCTGCGGCAGGGGGGGCGCCTGGCCGCCGGGCGCGGTCACGTCGGCCAGCCACTTGGCGTAGGCCGGGTCGACGATGGCCGGCGCGGTCGGGCCGACGGGGTTGCCGAAGATCCAGTTGATGCCCACGCGCATCAGCGTGATGCCGATAACGGCGATGATGGTGCCGGTGACCACCGGCGGAAAGAAGCGCAGCATGCGGCTGACGGCGGGCGCGATCAGGATGGACACCACGCCCGCGCCGATGATGGAGCCGAACAGCAGCTGCGCGCCCGCCGGCCCCGGCTCGGCCGTGGCCATGGCCGCCATGGGCGCGACCGAGGCGAAGGTGACGCCCATCATGACGGGCAGCTGGATGCCGAACCAGCGCGTGGCGCCCAGCGTCTGGATCAGCGTGATCAGCCCGCAACAGAACAGGTCGGCGGAGATCAGCATGGCCACTTCCTCGGCGCTGAGCTGCAGCGCCCGGCCGATGATGAGCGGCACCGCGACGGCGCCGGCGTACATCACGAGCACGTGCTGCAGGCCCAGGGCGGCCAGCTTGATATTGGGAAGGCGTTGGTCGACGGGATGCCGGTCTGGCGGACACCCCTGGGAGTAAGCGGACGGCGTGGACGGCATGCGTGGTCTCCTGGTGGATACAACTGCTGCGTTACGTATGTGCCTAGTCTGACTTCTGGCTGGCTTGGTTTGTGTATTCGGAAATGGGAATTCGACGGTGAATCGCGAGATGCCGCGCGCGCCCGAGGCCGGGGGGCTGCGGGGCGCGGATCAAGGCTTGGGGACAGGGGCTACTGCGGCTGCAGCAGGTCGGCCAGCGCGCGGGCGATGACCTTGGTGGCGCGGCGCAGGTCTTCCAGCGCGACGCGTTCGTCGTTGCGCTTGGCGTGGGACTCCAGCACCGTGCGCGGGCCGGCGCCGTAGATCACGCCGGGGATGCCGGCCTCCGCATACAGCCGCACGTCGGTGTAGAGCGGGGTGCCCAGCGCCGGGATGTCCTCGCCGAAGATCTCCCGGCCGTGCCGCTGGATGGCGTCCACCAGCGGCTTGTTGCCGGGCAGCGGACGCATGGCGTTGGCCAGCAGCAGCCGCTTGATCTCGACGCGGATGCCGGGAAAGGTCGCGGCGGCGTCTTCGATGACGCGGTGGATGTCGGCTTCCACCTCGGCGGCGTTTTCCTCGGGGATCATGCGGCGGTCCAGCTTGAAGCTGACCTTGCCGGGCACCACGTTGGTGTTGGTGCCGCCTTCGATGCGGCCGACATTCAGGTAGGGGTGGGTGATGCCCGGCACCTGCGAGCGGACCTCGCGATAGCGCGCATTCTGCGCGTACAGCGCGTTCAGGACCCGGACCGCGCCCTGCAGCGCGTCCACGCCGGTCTCGGGCACGGCCGCGTGCGCCATTTCGCCGTGCACGGTGACTTCCATCTGCAGGCAGCCGTTGTGCGCCGACACCACGGCGTAGCTGAAGCCGGCCGCGATCAGCAGGTCGGGCTTGGTCAGGCCCTGTCGCAGCAGCCAGCCCGGTCCCAGCAGGCCGCCGAATTCCTCGTCGTAGGTGAAATGCAGCTCGACCGCGCCATGGCGGGGCGCGGCCACGGCCTCCAGCGCGCGCACGGCGAAGGTGAAGCTGGCGAAGTCGCTCTTGCTGACGGCGGCGGCGCGGCCGTACAGATTGCCATCCTCGATCTGGGCGCCGTAGGGGTCGTGGCGCCAGCCTTCGCCGGGCGGCACCACGTCGCCGTGGGCGTTCAGGGCCACGCGGCGGCCAGGGCCGTACTCGCGCCGCACGATCAGGTTGGTGATCGATTGCAGGCCGTAGTCGCGTACTTCCTGTTCGGGCACGGGGTGGGCCTCGGCCTGCATGCCGAAGGCCCGCAGCAGCTCGGCGGTGCGTTCGGCATGCGGGGCATTGTTGCCCGGCGGGGTGTCGGTGGGCACGCGCACCAGTTCCTGCAGGAAGCGCACTTCCTCGTCGAAGTGGGCGTCCACCCAGGCGTCGAGTTTCGAATAGTCTGTCATCTTGTGTGTCTCCGGGTTCAACGTGTCATCTCATGCGCCAGCGCATCGAGCAGGTGGCGCAGGGCCTGCGCCGCCAGCTGCATGTCGTTGGCGGTGGTGGATTCGAGCGGATTGTGGCTGATGCCGAAATTCTGGCCGCGCACGAACAGCATGGCTTGCGGCATGGCCTCGTGCAGCTTCATGGCGTCGTGGCCGGCGCCGCTGGGCATGCGATGCACGGGCAGGCCCAGCGCCTCGACCGCGCGTTCCCAGCGCACCTGCCAGGCCGGCGCGCTGGGCGCGGCGGCGGCGCGCAGGGTCTCTTCCAGTTCGCAGCGCAAGCCCCGGCGCTGGCAGATGGCGGCCAGCTCGACCAGCACGTCGGTCGCCAGCGCGTCGCGCTGGGCGTTGCCGGGCGCGCGCAGGTCCAGGCTGAAGCGGCATTCGCCGGGCACCACGTTGATCGAGCCGTTGGGCACGTCCAGCATGCCCATGGTGCCGACCGAGTCGCCGTCGCGCGCCGCGCGCCGTTCCAGATACAGGGCCAGCTCGGCCGTGGCGGCGGCCGCGTCGCGCCGGCGGTCCATGGGGGTGGTGCCGGCATGGCTGGCCATGCCGACGATGCGGCCACGGTAGCGCACGCTGCCGTTGATCGAGGTGACCACGCCCAGCGGCAGGCCCATCTCGAACAGCACCGGGCCTTGTTCGATGTGCACTTCGACGAAACCCAGGTAGCGCGCGGGATCGCGGCGCAGCGTGGGGATGTCGTCGATGCACAGGCCGGCGTGCTGCATGGCCTCGCGCATCGTGGTGCCCTGGGCGTCGCGCTGGTCCAGCCATTCCGGCTTGAAGTCGCCGACCAGCGCGCCCGAGCCCAGGAAGGTGGCGGCGTAGCGCTGGCCTTCCTCCTCGGCGAAGCCGACCACTTCCAGGTGATAGGGCAGGCGCCGGCCCTGGCGGTGCAGTTCCCGCACGCAGGCCATGGGCACGAAGATGCCCAGCCGGCCGTCGTACTTGCCGCCGTTGCGCACCGTGTCGTAATGGCTGCCGGTCATCAGCGTGGCGGCGTCGGCCCGCTCGGCGCGGTAGCGGCCGACCACGTTGCCCACGGCGTCGATCTCGACTTCGTCGAAGCCGCAGTCGCGCATCCAGTGGCTGATGCGCTGGGCGCAGGCGCGGTGCGCGTCCGTCAGGTAGGTGACGGTGAGCTGGCCCTGTTCGGCGTAGCCCGGATCGCTGTGGACGCTGAGCCGCTCATGCCAGTCCCAGATGTCGTTGCCCAGTGTCAGGTCCAGGCCGAACTTGTCGGCCAGGCGGATCTCGACGATGCGGTGGATGTTGCGCAGCGCCTCGCGGAATTCGACATCGGGCGGATTGTCCAGCCGGCGTTCGAAGGTGGCGATGATCTGGCCGCGCGTCAGGCCGATGCCGCGCGGACCGCGCACGGCCAGGATGAAGGGAAAGCCGAAGCGGGCCAGATAGTCGGCGTTGAGCTGCCGCAGCCGCGCCAGTTCCTCGGGCGAGCAATGGGTCAGGCCGGCCTTGTCCTGCTCATTGGTGGATTCGGCCGTCAGGCTGTTGTCCTGCATGGCGCGGCCGGCCAGCTCCGGGTGGGCGCGGATCAGCGCCAGGCCGGCCTCGGCGTCGGCCTCGTCCAGCACGCGCCGCAGCGCGTCCTGCAGCTGCGGCAGCGAGCGGAACGGCCGCGAGGCCAGGGCCTGCCGGGCGATCCAGGGCGAATGCTCGTACAGGCCGTCGAGCATGGCCACGGCCTCGTCGGTCGTGGCGGCATTGAGCTGTTCCAGGGTGTAGGCCATGTGGGTCGGAGTCGACATCAACGGGTGGAGGGGAAGGGATGGATGGCGCGCCAGTGGCGGGCGATGTCCAGCCGGCGGCAGATCCAGACGCGATCGCGCGCCGCGATGTAGTCCAGGAAGCGCTGCAGCGCCACGATGCGGCCCGGCCGGCCCAGCAGGCGGCAATGCATGCCGATGCTGAGCATCTTGGGGGTCTCGTCGCCTTCGGCGTAGAGCGCGTCGAAGCTGTCCTTCAGGTACTGGAAGAAGGGCTCGGCGTGCGAATAGCCCTGCGGCAGCGCGAAGCGCATGTCGTTGCAGTCCAGCGTGTAGGGCACGATCAGCTGCGGCACGACCTCGCCGTCGCTTCTGCGCACCTGCATCCAGAACGGCAGGTCGTCGCCGTAGTAGTCGCTGTCGTACTCGAAGCCGCCATAGTCGGCCACCAGCCGGCGCGTGCGGGGGCTGTCGCGGCCGGTGTACCAGCCCAGCGGGCGCGCGCCGGTCAGCTGTTCGATGGCCTGCATGCCCAGGAACATGTGTTCGCGCTCGGTGGCCTCGTCCACGTCCTGGTAATGCACCCAGCGCCAGCCGTGGCAGGCGATCTCGTGGCCCAGTTCGACGCAGGCCGTGGCCAGCTCGGGATGGCGCTGCAAGGCCATGCCCACGCCGAACACCGTCAGCGGCAGCCGCCGCTTCTCGAACTCGCGCAGGATGCGCCAGACGCCGGCGCGCGAGCCATATTCGTAGATGCTCTCCATGGAAAGGTGGCGGTCCGGGTAGCTGGCCGGATTGAACATCTCGGACAGGAACTGCTCGGAGCCGGGGTCGCCGTGCAGCACCGAGTTCTCGCCGCCTTCCTCGTAGTTCAGCACGAACTGCACGGCGATGCGCGCGCCGCCCGGCCACCGCGCGTGCGGCGGATTGCGGCCGTAGCCGGCCAGGTCGCGGGGGTAGGGCAGCGTGGCGTCGTAGATGGGCATGAAGGCGAGGGAGGAAGGATGGAAGGGGAAGGGGCGGAACGGGAGCGGCAACAGGCCGCTCCCGCGGGCGGGCCTAGCGCGTGGGCGCGCCCGCCTTGAACCAGGTGTCGATCAGCGCGCGTTCGTCGTCGGTCATGCCGGTGGAATTGCTCATCGGCATCACGCGCGACACCACCACCTGCTGGTAGATGGCCTGCGCGTGGCTGGCGATTTCCTGGGGCGAGTCCAGGCGCACGTTCTTCATTTGCACCTGCGCGCCGTGGCACAGCAGGCAGCGCTGTTCCACCACCTTCTGCACCCGCCCGAAATCCGCGCCGGGGGCCGGGGCGGCGGCCGCCGGCGGCACCACCGAGGCGGCCAGCGTCGCGGCGGCCGAAGGGGCCGGTGCGGAACGGTCGGCGCGGATCTCGGGGCGCGGCTCGGGACGCATCCACATCAGCGTCAGGCCCAGCACGGCGACGCCCAGCAGCGCATAGCCCAGCGGATTGCGGGCGTTGCCCAGCTTGAAGCGGTGGCGCACCACGAAGAACTGGCGCACGGCCGCGCCGCCCAGCATGATCAGCAGCAGCACCAGCCAGTTCTGCGGATGGGTGTAGGTGACGCTGTAGTGGTTGCTCATCATGGCGAACACCACCGGCAGAGTGAAATAGGTGTTGTGCACGCTGCGCTGCTTGCCGCGCTGGCCGTGCACGGGGTCCACCGGCAGGCCGGCCTTCATCGCGGCGACGTTCTTGCGCTGGCCGGGAATGATCCAGAAGAACACGTTGGCGCTCATGGTGGTGGCCATCATGGCGCCCACCAGCAGGAAGGCGGCGCGGCCGGCGAACCAGTGACAGGCCAGCCACGAGGCCGCCGCGATGAACACCGCCACCAGCGCGCCGACGACGACGTCGCCGTGCCTGCCACGGCCGAACAGCCGGCAGATGCCGTCGTAGACCAGCCAGAAGACCACGAAGAAGGCCAGCGCGACGGCCACGGCGGTGCCGGGCTGCCAGTCCATCTTCGATCGGTCTATCAGGTAGGTGCTGGCGTTCCACAGGTAGGACACGGTGAACAGCGCGAAGCCGGTCAGCCAGGTGCTGTAGCTTTCCCAGAACGACCAGTGCAGATGCTCGGGCAGCCGCTTGGGCTGCACCGCGTACTTCTGCATGTTGTAGAAACCGCCGCCATGCACCGCCCATTGCTCGCCGCCGACGCCCTTGTCCAGCGACTCCTGGTCGCGGGGCTTTTCCAGGCTGTTGTCCAGCATGACGAAGTAGAACGAGGCGCCGATCCAGGCGATCGCGGCGATGATGTGGGCCCAGCGCAGCAGCAGATTGACCCAATCCAGGTAATAGCCTTCCATTTACGCTCCCGCAGTGGGCAGAGCCGGCCATGGGCTCTGCCGCACTGCTTACCACCGCGGGCGCTGTAAGCAGAAAACAGATCGCGCACAAGGTCCGCAGGACCCCGCACCGCTGCGATCAAGATACGAAAATTGTATGCAAAGTGTGGCGGCAAAACTACCCCCGCAGGCGTCCCGACGGCATCAGGAATACCCTGATCCGGGGCGCCTGCCACCCGGCGTCATGAGCCGCGATAGGTGGAGTAGCTCCAGGGGCTGACCAGCAGCGGCACGTGATAGTGCTGGTCCGTGTGCGCCACGCCGAAGTCCAGGCTGACCCGGTTCAGGAAGTTGGGTTCGGGCAGGGCCACGCCCCGCTGCCTGAAATAGCCGGCCACGTCGAAGACCAGCCGGTAGGTGCCGATCTTCAGGTCCTGCGCGGTGTACAGCGGCTGGTCGCTGCGGCCGTCGTGGTTGAGCGCGAAACGGCGGATCAGCGTGGCGTCGTCGCCTTCGGTGGCGTAGAGCGCCACCTCCATGCCCTGCGCGGGACACCCGTGCATGGTGTCGAGTACGTGCGTGGTCAAGCCCATCTTGTCTCCTTGGCTGGCCGCGGGATCGCGGCGCGAGCCATGTTTATATTTGATTTTTCAAGCGGTGGCGATGCGCAGCAGATTGGTGGTGCCGGCCTTGCCGAAAGGCATGCCGGCGATGATCGCCAGCGTCTGTCCTGCGCTGCAGAAGCGCTCCTGCGTCGCGACGGCGCAGGCCAGGCGGGTGGACTGCGCGATGTCGGCCACGTCGTCCACATGCACGGAATGCACGCCCCACACCAGCGTCAGCCGCCGCGCGGCCGCCAGGCTGGGCGTGAGGCTGAGCACCGGCGCCTCGGGCCGTTCGCGCGCCGCCCGCAGGCTGGTGGCGCCGGAACTGGTGAAGCAGACGATCGCGGCCGCCTTGAGCAGCGCGGCGGCGTGGCGCATCGCGCAGCACACGGCCTGGGCCGTGTCCGACTGGCCCGGCACGGCGGGGGAATGCGAGGCGTCGATCAGCTGGCGGTACTGCGGATCGGCCTCGGTGCCCTCGATGATGCGGCTCATCATCGCGACCGCGGCCTGCGGGTGCTTGCCGGTGGCGGATTCGGCCGACAGCATGACGGCGTCCGCGCCGTCGTAGATGGCGGTGGCCACGTCGGAGGCCTCGGCGCGCGTGGGCACGGGGCTTTCGATCATGGATTCCAGCATCTGCGTGGCCACGATCACCGGCTTGCCGGCGCGGCGGCAGCCGCGCACGGCGCGCTTCTGGATCGCGGGCACCTGTTCGGCCGGCAGTTCCACGCCCAGGTCGCCGCGCGCCACCATCAGCGCGTCGGCCTGGGCGATGATCTCGTCCAGCCGCTCGACCGCCGAGGGCTTCTCCAGCTTGGCGATGATGCGGGCGCGGTCGCCGATCCGTTCGCGGGCCTCGATGATGTCCTCGGGCCGCTGCACGAAGGACAGCGCGATCCAGTCGGCGCCCAGCGCCAGCGCCGTGTCCAGGTCGCGCAGGTCCTTGGGCGTGAGCGCGGAGATCGGCAACACCACGCCCGGCACGTTGACGCCCTTGCGTTCGGACAGTCGTCCGCCCACCAGCACCTGGGTGTCCGCGCTGGCCGCGTCGCAGGCGTCGACGCGCAGGCGCAGGCGGCCGTCGTCCAGCAGCAGCTCGGCGCCGGGCGCCAGCGCGGCGAAGATCTCGGGGTGGGGCAGGCAGACGCGCTCGGCGTTGCCGGGGCGCGGGTCCAGGTCCAGGCGGAAGCGCTGGCCGGGCTGCAATTGCACCGGCCCCTGCGCGAAGGCGCCCACGCGCAGCTTGGGGCCTTGCAGGTCGGCCATCACGCCGATGGGGCGGCCGGTCTCGGCCTCGATCTCGCGCAGGATGGCCATGCGGACCGCGTGATCCTCGGCGCTGCCGTGGCTGAAGTTCAGCCGGAACACGTCCACGCCGGCATGGAACAGGCTGCGGAGGGTATCGCGGTCGCTGCTGGCCGGACCCAGCGTGGCGACGATCTTGGCGCGGCGATTGCGGCGTAGGGACATGGCTCAGGTTCTCTGTGTGAAAGCGGGGGCGGGGGCTTGCGCGGCGTCGGGCCAGGGGTCGCCGGGCTTGGCGTCGATGAGGATGGCGCGGAAATCATTGACGTTGGTGCGCGTGGCGCCGGTCACGATCGAGGCGCCCAGCGCCTTGAAGAAACCGTGGCCGTCGTTGTCGGCCAGGGACTGCGCGGGCTTGATGCCCAGCGCCCAGGCGCGCGCCAGCGTCTGCGGGCCGATGCGGGCGCCGGCGATGTCCTCGGCGCCGTCCACGCCGTCCGTGTCGGCCATCAGGGCGTGTATGCGCGGATGGCCGCGCAGCGCCAGCGCCAGCGACAGCAGGCATTCGACATTGCGTCCGCCGCTGCCCTGGCCGCGCACGGTCACGGTGGTTTCGCCGCCCGACAGCAGCACGCAGGGCGGGCGGAATGGCTGTTCGCGCTCGGCGGCCTGCAGCGCGATGCCGGCCAGCACCTTGCCGACGTCGCGCGCCTCGCCTTCCAGAGCGTCGCCGAGGATGTGGGCGTCATAGCCGGCCTGGCGCGCCACGGCGGCGGCCGCCTCCAGCGCCATCTGCGGCGTGGCCACCATGCGGATCTCGGCGCGCGCCAGGCGCGGATCGCCGGGTTTGACGGACTCGGCGCGGCCCGAGCGCAGCGCGTCCAGCGCGGCCTCGGGCAGGGCGATGCCGTAGCGCTGCGCGATGTCCAGCGCGTCGGCGCAGGTGGTGGGATCGGCGCAGGTGGGGCCGGATGCGATGTCCAGCGGCCGGTCGCCCGGCACATCGGACATCAATAGGGTGATGACCCGCGCCGGATGGCAGGCCGCCGCCAGCCGGCCGCCCTTGATCGCGGACAGGTGGCGCCGCACGCAGTTCATTTCGCTGATGGTCGCGCCGCTGGCCAGCAGCGCCCGGTTGACGGCCTGCTTGTCCCGCAGCGTCAGGCCGTCCAGCGGCAGCGGCAGCAGGGCCGAGCCGCCGCCCGAGATCAGGCACAGCACGGTGTCTTGCGGGCGCAAGCCGCTCACCAGGTCCAGCATGCGGCGGGCGGCGCGCAGCCCGGCCTCGTCGGGCACCGGATGGGCGGCCTCGACGATCTCGATGCGCGCGCAGGGCGCCGCATAGCCGTGGCGCGTGACCACCAGGCCCGTCAGGGGCCCGTCCCAGCGGGATTCGACCGCCTGGGCCATCGCCGCCGAGGCCTTGCCGGCGCCGATGACGATGACGCGGCCGCCGCGCAGCGTGTCCGGCGCGGGCAGGTGCGCGGCCACGCAGCGCTCCGGCTGGGCGGAGGCGACCATGGCGTCGAACATGCGGCGCAGCAGGGCGTCGGGGCTGTGCATGGCTCAGGCCTGCTGGCCGATCTCGAAATTGGCCAGCTGCTCCAGCGCGCGCACCAGCGCCGAATGATCCCAGGCCTTGCCGCCGTGCGCGGCGCAGGCGTTGAACATTTCCTGGGCCGTGGCGGTGTTGGGCAGCGACACGCCCAGCGCGCGGGCGCTGGACAGCGCCAGGTTCAGGTCCTTCTGGTGCAGCTCGATGCGAAAGCCCGGGTCGAAGCTGCGCTTGATCATGCGCTCGCCGTGCACTTCCAGGATCTTGCTGGACGCGAAGCCGCCCATCAGCGCCTGGCGCACGCGCGCCGGGTCGGCGCCGGCGCGCGCCGCGAACAGCAGCGCCTCGGCCACCGCCTGGATGTTCAGGGCCACGATGATCTGGTTGGCCACCTTGGCGGTCTGGCCGTCGCCGTTGCCGCCCACCAAGGTGATGTTCTTGCCCATCAGCTCGAACAGCGGTTTCACGCGCGCGAAGACCGCCTCGTCGCCGCCGGCCATGATGGACAGCGTGGCGTTGCGGGCGCCAACCTCGCCGCCCGAGACCGGCGCGTCCAGGTAGTCGCAGCCCAGCGCGCGGATCTTCTCGGCAAAGCGCTTGGTGGCGATCGGCGAGATCGAGCTCATGTCGACCACGGTCTTGCCCTCGGCCAGGCCGGCGGCGATGCCGTGCTGCGCGAACAGCGCGGACTCCACGTCGGGCGTGTCCGGCACCATGATGAAGACGATGTCCGAGCGCTCGGCCACGTCGCGCCCGTTCAGGCAGGGCACGGCGGTGGTCTCGGCGATCTCGCCGGGCATCTTGCCCAGCGTGTGCACGTAGAGCGGGTGGCCGGCGCGGGCCAGGTGCCCGGCCATGGGCGCGCCCATGATGCCCAGGCCGACGAAACCGATCTTGAGCGGCGATGCAGTCATTGCTTGTCTCCTGCGGAAGGGAAAACGCGTGTTGTTGTGAAGGCGGAGCCGGGCGGGCGTCACCGCGCCAGCGCTTGCCGCCAGCCCAGGCCGGCGGCCGTGGTGGTGGCGGGCTTGTATTCGCAGCCGACCCAGCCGGCGTAGCCGAGCCGGTCCAGCAGGGCGAGCAGATAGGGATAGTTGATCTCGCCGGTGCCGGGTTCGTTGCGGCCCGGGTTGTCGGCCAGCTGCACGTGGCGGATCAGCGGGAAGTACTGGCGCAGCGTGGCCGCCAGCTCGCCCTCCATGCGCTGCGCGTGATAGATGTCGTACTGCAGGAAGGCGTTGTCCGCGCCGGTCTCGGCCAGGATGGCGGCGGCCTGGGCCGTGCGGTTCAGGTAGAAGCCGGGAATGTCCAGGGTGTTGATCGGCTCGATCAGCAGGTTCAGGCCCGCCTGTTTCAGGGCGCCGGCGGCATGGCGCAGGTTGTCGATGAAGGTGGCGCGCAGGCGCGCGTCCTCGACGCCGGCGGGCGCCTTGCCGGCCAGGCAGTTCAGCTGCTTCACGCCCAGCGCCTGGGCGTACTCGATGGCGCGGTCGACGCCGGCGCGGAATTCCTCGACCCGGTCCGGGTGGCAGGCGATGCCGCGCTCGCCGGCGTCCCAGTCGCCGGCCGGCAGGTTGTGCAGGACCAGCTCAAGACCGTAGTCGTCGAGGCGGCGGCGGATCTCCGAGGCGGGCCAGGCGTAGGGGAACAGGAACTCGACGGCCTCGAAGCCGTCCTCGGCGGCGAGGGCGTAGCGGTCCAGGAAGGGGACTTCGGTGTACAGCATGGTCAGGTTCGCGGCATAGCGGGGCATGGAACTCTCACTGAAGCAAGATGGCGGGAAACGGAATGCGGCCGTCCTTGGAGGCAGGCCGCGACCGGACGGCGCTAGGCCAGCAGGCCGGCCTCGGCCAGGCCCTTGGCGCCTTCGGGATGGCGGCAGTCGATGTCCTCGAACTCGATGATGTTGTCGATCTCGGTGCCCATGGCGATATTGGTGACCCGTTCCAGGATCACTTCCACCACCACGGGCACGCGGTGCTTGCGCGCCAGCGCCTGCGCCTCCAGCAGCGAGGCCCGCAGCTTGCCCGGGTCGGTGACGCGGATCGCCTTGCAGCCCAGGCCCTGGATCACCTGCACGTGGTCCACGCCGTAGCCCTGCAGCGCGGGGTCCGATACGTTCTGGTTCTCGAAGGCCAGCTGCACGCAGTAGTCCATGTCGAAGCCGCGCTGCGCCTGGCGGATCAGGCCCAGGTAGCTGTTGTTCACCAGCACCTGCACGTAGGGCAGGTTGAACTGCGCGCCCACCGCCAGCTCTTCGATCATGAACTGGAAGTCATAGTCGCCGGACAGGCCCACCACCATCCGCGACGGATCGGCCGCGACCACGCCCAGCGCGGCCGGCACGGTCCAGCCCAGCGGACCGGCCTGGCCGCAGTTGATCCAGCGGCGCGGGCCGTAGACGTGCAGGAACTGCGCCCCGGCGATCTGCGACAGGCCGATGGTGGACACATAGATCGTGTCGCGGCCGAACGCCGCGTTCATTTCCTCGTAGACGCGCTGCGGCTTGATCGGCACGTTGTCGAAATCCGTCCGGCGCCGCATCAGCCGCTTGCGCTCGGCGCAGCGCGCCGCCCACTCCGTGTAGTCGCGCAGCCGGCCGGCGGCCTTGCGCTCGCGCGCCACCTCGATGAACAGCGCCAGCGCCGCCCCGGCGTCCGACACGATGCCCAGGTCCGGGTTGAAGACGCGCCCGATCTGCGTGGGTTCGATGTCCACGTGCACGAACTTCCTGCCGCGCACATAGGTCTCGACGGAACCGGTGTGGCGGTTGGCCCAGCGGTTGCCCAGGCCCAGCACGAAATCGCTGGCCAGCAGCGTGGCGTTTCCGTAGCGGTGGCTGGTCTGCAGGCCGCACATGCCGGCCATCAGCGGATGGTCGTCGGGTATCGCGCCCCAACCCATCAGCGTGGGGATGACCGGCACGCCGGTCAGCTCGGCCAGCTCCACCAGCAGCGCGGACGCGTCGGCGTTGATGACGCCGCCGCCGGCCACGATCAGGGGGCGGTCGGACGCGGCCAGCATGTCCAGCGCCTTCTCGACCTGCTTGCGCGTGGCGCGGGGCTGGTACACCGGCAAGGGTTCGTAGGTGTCGATATCGAAATCGATCTCGGCCATCTGCACGTCGAAGGGCAGGTCCACCAGCACCGGGCCGGGGCGGCCCGAGCGCATCAGGTGAAAGGCCTGCTGCAGCACGCGCGGCACCAGCGCCGGCTCGCGCACGGTGACCGCCCACTTGGTCACCGGCTTGGCGATGGACTCGATGTCCACCGCCTGGAAGTCCTCCTTGTACAGGCGGGCGCGCGGGGCCTGGCCGGTGATGCACAGGATGGGGATGCTGTCGGCGCTGGCCGAGTACAGTCCCGTGATCATGTCGGTGCCGGCCGGCCCCGAGGTGCCGATGCACACGCCGATATTGCCGGCCTGGGCGCGGGTATAGCCCTCGGCCATGTGCGAGGCGCCCTCGACGTGGCGCGCCAGCACGTGGGCGATGCTCTGCCGCTCGCGCAAGGCCGCGTAGAACGGGTTGATGGCGGCGCCCGGCACGCCGAACGCCTGCGTGACGTTTTCCTTCTCGAGAACCAGCACGGCGGCCATTGCCGCCCTCATCTTGGCCATGCGCATCTCCTGCGGTGCCGACTAGGGGTGGGACAGATGGTCCCAAGTCGGGCCCGGCGACGGAAGACGGGTATGGCGAATGACGCATATTCCATGGTGGAATACCGGATCGAAGGCGACTCGGACTCTAATCGCGACATGGATCGGATCAAAGCGCTACGCCTGTTCACCCGGGTGGTGGACCTGGGCTCCTTCAGCCGCGCGGCGCTCGAGCTGGGCATCGGCCAGCCCGCGGCGACCAAGCAGGTCGCCCGCATGGAGCAGGAACTCGGCGCGCGCCTGCTGCATCGGTCCACGCATGGCGTGTCGCCCACCGACGTCGGCATCCGCTACTACGAGAAATGCAAGCTCATCGTGCACCACGACGAGGAAGCCCGCTCCGTGGCCGCGCTGACGCAGTCGCAGGTTCAAGGAACGCTGCGCATCAGCACCTCGGTCGCCTTCGGCCGTCGCGTGCTGGCGCCGATGGTGCTGGACTTCATGCGCGACCATGCGCTGCTGACGGTGGACCTGAGCTTCGACGACCGCTACGTCAATCTGGTCGAGCAGGGCGTGGACGTGGCGGTGCGCATGGGCCGGCTGGCCGATTCCTCGCTGGGCGCGACCTACCTGGGCAACAGCCCCTGGGTCGTGGTCGCGTCGGCCGCTTACCTGGAACGGCGCGGCGCGCCCGCCCGGCCCGAGGCGCTGGCCGATCACGAGGCGCTGGTCTACAGCACCGCGCAGGGCGACGCCATCTGGCATTTCGCCGGCGGCGGCGCGCAGACCCTGGCCATTCCGGTGAGGGAACGGCTGCGCTCGAACAACCTGTCCGTGCTGTTGGACGCCGCCCGCGACGGTTTCGGCATCGCCGTGCTGCCGCGCTATGTGGCCGACGAAGACCTGCGCCGGGGCGCCATCCTGCCGCTGCTGGAGGACTGGCGCCTGCCCGGCCAGGAGATCCACGCGGTGTATCCGTCGCCGCGCATGGTGCCGGCCAAGGTGCGGGAACTGGTCGCGTGGCTGAAGGGCAGGTTCAGGGACGAGTGGTGGCGCGCGGACATGCGCGGCGCGGCGGCTGGCCCCGCAGCCGGAGCAGGTATAGTCCGGGGCAGTTGAAACAACGCCTGGAGCATCGATGGCTGGATTGGACGACACGCGCGGCGGCGCCGGCGCGACCTGTGACTTTCTCGCGGCCTTGCCCGTCTCGGACGGCAGGGTCAGCATCCGCCCCATGTCTGTCGAGGATGCGCCGGCATATGCCGCGGGCACGGATGACGAGCTGGTGCAGCGCTACGCCCATCTTCCCCTGAAGCAATACACGCCGGAGCTCGTGCGCGATCTGATCGACGGCGTGATCGCGGACGGTCTGCGCGAGGGAACGCTGGCGGTGCTGACCATCGCCGACGCGGCATCGGAGGCGTTCCTGGGCAGCCTGGTGATCTTCGACGTCAGCGCCGAGGACGCCGAGGTCGGCTATTGGATCGCGCCGCAGCATCGTGGACGGCAGGCGTCGGGGCGGGCCCTGGCGCTGGCGATGGAATTGGCGCGCGGCCTGGGCCTGAAGCGCTTGCGCGCGCGCACTGTACGCGAGAATCCCGCGTCCGAGCGCGTGCTGGTGCGGGCGGGATTCGCGCAGGCGGGCGAGGCGCGGCCGGCGCTCACGCCGTCGGGCAAGACCGAGATGAGCGTGAGCTATGGCGTTGAACTGCGAGCGTGAGTCGCTCTGTCGGGCGGAGCCGGGATCAATGGGACACCTCGGGCATGCCGGCCGAGCAGCAGGCGCCTGAGCAAAGTCAGATGCGGAAACTCCACCAGCATGCCGATGATGAGCGCGGCGTAGATCAAAGGCTGGCCGGGCAGGGCGGCGATGGTCACCGCCAGCATCAGCGGGGCGTTGCGGGCGGCGATGCTCATCGTGAGCAAGGCGTGGTCGGGATAGGGCAGGCGCGCCAGCCGGCTGATGCCTTCGCCCAGGAAATACGTCAGGACGAAGAACAGGAAAACGGCCAGCAAGATCCAGGTGAACAGGTCGCGATGCTCCAGGATGACCGCGACATGGGCGGCGAAGATCTGCATGACCAGCGCCGCGATCAGCCAGGGCGTCAGGCGGTCCGCGCAGGCAAGCAGGAGTCCGAGGCGCGCCTGGCCGAGCAGCCGGCGCAGGCCGAGATGCGCCAGCACCGCCACGGCGAGGGGGACGAGGAACCAGTGCAGCAGCGTGTCGGCCATGACGCCGGCGCCCACCTCGGCCGCGCTGTGCGTGTAGAGTTGTAGAAAGACGGGGTACAGCAGCAGCTGCATGACGATGTTGACGGGGATCAGCGCCGCGCCCAGCGCCACATTGCCGTGGGCCAGCCGCGTGAAGCCGAGGAACCAGTCGGTGCAGGGCGCCATGAAGTAGATCATCAGCCCGGTCATGAACAGCGGCTGGGACGGCAGCGCGACGGACGCGATGATGTGCCCGATGGCGGGGACAAGCAGGTAGTTGGTCCCCACGATCAGCGCCATGCCCCTTGCGTAGCCCCGCAGGCGCGCCAGGGCGTCGAAGCGCGCGCCGAAAAAGAGCAGGCCCACCAGGGCGAGCAGCGTGCGATCGACCTGGTCGCCCAGGGCGGCGCCGGCCTCGGGCCAGGCATGGCCGACGAGCGCGCCGGCGAGAATGGCGCCGGCCAGCAGCAGCGAAATCCATCCCGAACGCAGCAGGCGCGCGTACGCCATCAGCATTCGCAGCCCTCGCAGCATTCGCTATTGCCGAAGGGGCCCCAGGCGCCGCCGGGGGATTGCAGCGCGCCGATGTCCTTGTCCAGGCATTGGGCGATGCCCTGCGCGATCATGGCGAAGCGCTGGCGGAACTTGTAGATGAAGCAATAGATGCGCCGGTCGTGCCGCACTTGCGGGCCGACCAGGAACAGGCCGGGCGTGATGGTGGATTCGTCGGCTTCCGTCAGCAGCACCCGGCCATCGTCGTCCCAGGCCCACAGGCCCGCGATCTGCCGCGCGCCGCCGCCCTTGGCGAAGCCGGTGCCCAGTATCGGCGCCTGTCGCTCATCCCAGTAGCGGCCATCGCCCGCGTGGATGCGGAAGCCGCCTTTCTCGTGCCGCGTCACGCCGATCACATCGACGCCAAAGACGATCTCCAGCCGGCCGCTGTCGGCCGCGTCGTAGAGCCGCTGCCGGCTGTAGGGCGACAGCGACAGGCTGGGATCGTGAGAGGCCTGTTGATCCCATGTGGATTTGCGGACCAGCAGCCGGACCTCGCGACCCAGCCTGGCCAGGTTGATGGCCGCGTCCACGCCGCTTTCATAGCCGCCGATCACGGTGTAGCGGTGGGCATCGAAGTGGTTCCAATCGGCCACCAGCGCATAGTGCGGGCACCATGCGGCGCCGGGAAAGGGCGTCAGATCGGGAAACTGGAATTCGCCGGTTGCCCAGATCAGGAAGCCGGCCCGCAGCGTGCCCTTCGGCGTATCGAGCAGGAAGCCGCCGCCCGGAACGGGGTGGACGGCCGCGATCTTGCAATAGCTGGCGACAGGCAGCGCATGCCCCTGGGCGACGAAGGCCAGATAGTCGGCGTACTGGGCGCCGCTCGGGTGCTCGGCGCCGCTGTGGATCGCGGGCGAACTCGGTTCGTTGACGGCGTTCAGGTCCGCCAGCCCGAAGGGATTGCTGTGAAAGGATGGCGTGATGAAGCGCGTTTGCGCGGGCCAGCGCCGGAACGACTCGCCGATCCTGCCGGCCTCGAACACGCCGAAGTTCAGTCCCGGCACCTTTTGCAGCGCCAGCGCCATGCCGATGCCGGCCGCGCCGGCGCCGACGATGGCCACGTCCAGGTCACGCATCAGGCGTTCCGGTTCCTGGCGCCGCCCTGGCGGGCCTTGAAGCGTGGATTGGATTTGCAGATGACGTAGATCCGGCCGCGACGGCGCACGACCTGGCAGTCGCGGTGGCGGGTCTTGGCATCTTTCAGCGAGGACAGCACTTTCATGAGGGGCTCCTTTTTGTTCGGGTCAGGGAAAACGGGCTACAGGAGGGCTTCATGAAATGTGTGTCCCGGGCCGTCGGCCAGGCGGGCATTCGTTTGTATTATTAATGTTATAACATATCAAAAATGATCGGGGCAGATACCGGGAGCAAGCAGCGATGATTCCCCAGACGTTTGAACAGTGGCGGCATTGCATCGTCGTCGACTGCGGTCTGGCCCTGAGCCAGGCTTATGTGTCGGAGCGTATTGCCGCGTGGCGCGATGGCGGCAGCGTGGAGACCGCCCGGTTCCGGCGCCTCTATGGAGACGAGCACTGGCGTTCGGTCCTTGGTTGGTTCGAACGCGCGGCCCGTGAGCTGGGCCACGACGTTGCAGGGCCGTGACAGGCTATCCGGCCGGGCCGTTCAACCGCCCGTCCCGAACGTCACCACATCCTCCGACCGTCGTCCCAGCGCGGACAGCAGGCCGTCCAGCGCCGCGCGTTCGGCCACGTCCGCCTTGGCGGCATAGGTCGCGCGCCCCTGGAACTTCGCGCCGCGCGGGCTCAGGCTGCCCTGGCCGCTGACGTCCAGCAAGCCGCTTTCCGTGCTCAAGGCCAGCGCGCCGCCGGACTTGCCATCGCCTTGCAGGCGCAACACGTAGCTGCCCACCGGATTGACCGGCGCCAGCGCGGTGGCGGCGTCGCGCCAGCGCAGTTCGGCCAATGGCCCGGCGGGCAGGCGGCCGCCCAGCGGCAGCGTCTGCCACTTGAGTTCCAGCGTGCCTTGCGGCGCCAGCGTGTTCCAGGGCGCGCCCAGCGCCGACAGCGCGGCGGCCGGCGCGCGCAGCGACTGCGCCGACAGCGTGGCGCCGGTCCAGCCGGGGCTCAGCCGCAGCGGGCCTTGCAGCCAGGGATGGCGCAGTTCCATTTCCAGCGTGCGCCAATGCCATTGCCATTGCAGGGCCTGCGGCAGCACGCGGCGCGCGCCGGGCGGGCCCAGCGCGATCCAGGCGCTGCCGTTCCAGACGGTGCCGCTGGCGTCGGCCAGGCTGACGATGCCGCCTTGCGGCGCGGCCAGCAGCAGCCAGCGGGCGGGCAGCGCGGCCAGCGCCGCCAGCAGCGCGGCGACGGAACAGGCCAGGGCCAGGAGGAGGCCGCGCCGGGACGGGCGGGGCAAGGCCATCAGGATGCCTGCCCGGCGGCGGGCGCGAGCGTGACGCGGCCGTTGACCAGGCCCGGCAGCGGACGGCCATGGGGATTGGCGGCGCGCTCCAGTTCCGCGCCAGCCACCGTCAGGCCCCAGTCGCGGCTGGCGCCGTCGAGCCAGTTCATCAGCACCGACGACGGCGCCTGACGCACGATCAGGACCAGCGCGGGGGATTTGCCTTCGGCCGGCTCCAGCTTCCATTGCTCGGCCGACAGGCCCGCGCGGGCCAGGCTGGCGGCCAGCTCCTCGGCGGCGGGCATGGCGCTGGAGGCGGCGGGGGCGCGGCGGCGCAGCAGCTCGGCCTGGGCGGTCAGGTCGGCCACCTGCGCGGCCTGGGCGCGCAGCTTCGGCAGTTCGTCGCGGTATTGATTCAGCGTCTTCAACGGCGGCTCGATCAGCAGCGTCCAGACCAGCGCGGCGCCCAGCACGGCGCCGGCGCACTGGACCAGCCGGCGTTCGCGCGGCGCCAGCGCCTGCCAGCCTTGGCGGGCGCGGTGGACGGCGGGGGCGTAGCGTTGCTGGCTGGCGCGCCAGGAAGCGTGGAGTTTGTCGATCAGGTTCATGGTTGGGCGGGCGTGATGCGCCAGGTGGCGTCCTTGTCGCCGCGTTCGAGTTTCAGGCCCAGCGCGGCGGCTTGTTGCACCAGTGCGGGCGTTTCGGCCACGCGCTGCGCCTGCTCGCCGGCATCGGCCAGGGTCAGCGTGAGGGCGTGGTCGGCGTAGGACAGGCGCGCGACGCGGTCGGCGGCGAAGGGCATGGCCTGGGCCGTGGCGCGCGCCAGCGGCAGGAAGTCGCCGGCCGACGACGAACCCTGTCTGGCGAGCAGCGCGTCCAGCTCCTGGCGCGCCTGGCGCGCGGCATCCAGCACCACGGGCAGCCTGGGGTAGGCCTTCTGCACTTGTTCGCGCATCTGTGTCTGCAATGAGCGGGCTTCGCCGCGCAACTGCGCGGCATACAGGTTCAGGCCGCCCAGCCAGATCGCGCAGGCGATCGCGGTCCAGCGCCACACCGGACGCCAGCGCGAGACGCGGGTCGGCGCCCATTGCGGCGTGGCCAGCGACCAGGATGGCGCGGCAGCCTGCCAGCGCGGATCGCCGGGTTCGCGCAGCGGCGCGTCGGCCACGGGTGCCAGCGTCTGTGGCGCGATCAGCGCGCGCACGCGCAGCCCATGTTCGCCCAGCAGCGCCCAGGCGCGCCGCAGCGGCTCGCGCGGCGTCCAGGCCAGCGCCACGCTGCCATCGGCCGCGCGCGGGCCGTGGCCGATGGCCAGGTCGTCCATGTCGCCCAGGATCATGGGTTCCAGCACGCTGCGCACGGCGGCGGCCTGGCGCGCCTTGGGCAGTGCGGGGATCTGCAGCGAGGACGCGATCACGTCCTCGGGATGCAGCACCGCCTCGCAGGCCGGCTGCGCATAGGCCTGGCCGAGCGCGCGCAGCGCCAGCTCGCCCTGCCGCGCGCAACGGCCGCGCCGGTCGAACCAGGCATAGGGCAGCGGCGTGTCCGCGCCCAGCGTGGCCAAGGGGGGAAGGGCGATGCGTAAGGTGTTCTTCAATTGTCTTCTCTCATCCAGACGGTCGCGGGCGCCGCGCCGGGCGTCGCGCGCAGCAGCGCCTGCGCCGTGAGGCGGGCGCGTTCGTAGACCACCACGCCGCGCGCCATGAACCAGCCGCTGGCCGTGACGACGGCGGGCGGCGTGCCCTTGAAGCCGGCCCCCGCCAGGCGGTTGGCGAAGTCGCCGCTATTGTTGAAGGCGTTGCCCCGGTCGCGCTCGCCGGCGATGGCGCGGGCCTGGCTGATCGACAGGCCAGGCGCCAACGCGGCAATGACTTCGGGCGGGGCGGTGTTGACGTTGACCTGCGTGTTGGCGGGCAGCAGCGTCATGGTGCGTTGCAGTTCGTCGCGCACGGCGGGATCCAGGCCCAGCGCGGCGCCCAGTTCCTGCACGCCGCGCGGCAGCGGCGCGCGGGCGGGCGGCTGCGCTGCGGAGGGCGGCGCTTCGGCGGGCTGCGCCGGCGGCTGGCCCATGGCCACGATGTCGATGATGCGCGGCGCCAGCGTGTCCGGCAGGCGCAGCAGGCCCAGCAGCCGCAGCAGCACCTGTTCCTCGGCAGGCTGCGGCACGCCGGCGCGCGCCAGGTTGTACAGGTTGTACTTGCCCTGTTCGTCCTCCAGCCCGCCGGAGAACACGGCCACGCGCTCGTCGCCGGGACGCTCGATGCGCGTGTCCAGGATGGGGGTGGCCCAGATCTGGTCCTTGCGCGTGACCGCCTCGCGCTTGCCGTGGTCGCGCACCACCAGCCGCGCCCAGTCGATGCCGCCGGCCAGCAGCATGCGGGCCTGCAGGCGCGACTGCTCGTTCTCCAGCCGGCGCACGCTGGCGGTCTGGCGCTGGAACAGGCTGGTGGTCAGCGCCGCCACGATGGCGACGATGATGAGCGCGCTGATCACGGCGGCGCCACGCTGATCGCGCCGGGGCGAGGCGGGGATGGGGCGAGAAATCGGGCGAGAAATGGGGCAGGTCATGGCAGCTCCATCACGCGCGAATAGCGTTGCGGGGCCTGCGCGTCGCCGCGCTGCACGGTGACTTCGAGGCCGGTCGCGGCGGTGGCCGACGCGGCGCGGGCGGCCTCGGCCCAGCCGGTGCCGGGAATCCAGACGCGCAGCGTCATGC
>MCND01000232.1_pt1 | contig 22378 bp, 18 predicted proteins | sample 778211 | NCBI WGS metagenome assembly MCND01 (sample SAMN04296812, study PRJNA304217) | bioreactor metagenome | isolation source: activated sludge enriched with benzalkonium chloride | place: Turkey: Istanbul urban wastewater treatment plant
ATCGACGGCATGGGCGCGGCCACCTCCAGCACCAGCAAGACCGTCATCATCGGCAAGAGCACCCGCCCCGGCCACGACGTCGACTACCTGTTCGGCCAGGTCTCCATCGACCAGGCCTTCGTCGACTGGAGCGGCAACTGCGGCAACCTGTCGGCCGCCGTCGGCCCCTTCGCCATCACCAACGGCCTGGTCGACCCGGCCCGCGTGCCGCGCGACGGCATCGCCACCATCCGCATCTGGCAGGCCAATATCGGCAAGACCATCATCGCCCATGTGCCGATGACGAACGGCGAAGTGCAGGAAACCGGCGACTTCGAGCTTGACGGCGTGACCTTCCCCGCCGCCGAGCTGCAGCTGGAATTCATGGACCCGGCCGAGGATGGCGACGGCGGCTCGATGTTCCCAACCGGCAAGCTGGTGGACGACCTGGACGTGCCGGGCGTGGGCACCTTCAAGGCCACCATGATCAACTCCGGCATTCCCACCATCTTCCTGGACGCCGAGGCGCTGGGCTACACCGGCGCCGAACTGCAGGAAGACATCAACGGCGACGCCGCCGCGCTGGCGCGCTTCGAGGCCATCCGCGCCCACGGCGCGCTGCGCATGGGCCTGATCAAGTCGCTGGAAGAGGCCGCGTCCCGCCAGCACACGCCCAAGGTCGCCTTCGTCGCGCGCCCACGCGACTACGTGGCTTCCAGCGGCAAGAAGATCGGCGCGGGCGACGTGGACGTGCTGGTGCGCGCGCTGTCCATGGGCAAGCTGCACCACGCCATGATGGGCACCGCCTCGGTCGCCATCGCCGCGGCGGCGGCCGTGCCCGGCACGCTGGTCAACCAGGCCGCCGGCGGCGGCGAGCGCGACCAGGTCTGCTTCGGCCACCCCTCGGGCACGCTGCGCGTCGGCGCGCAGGCGCAGTTGGTGGATGGCGAATGGAAGGTCACCAAGGCCATCATGAGCCGCAGCGCCCGCATCCTGATGGAAGGTCGCGTGCACGTGCCTCGCGCAGGCTTCTGATCCTCGGGAAAAAATCGTCCCCGCCCGCGCCCGGCAAGAGGCGCGCAATTCCCGGCATCCTCGCGGGCCGGGCGAGGCGGGCCTCGTGCCCGCCCCGGCTATGCGTCGCGCGTCCTACAGATAGGACAGCGTGACGACATAGTGCCTGGTCTTGCCCTGCGCGCCTTCACGCGCCGGCAGCGGATCCACGCGCACCTGCACATGCCTGGCGCTGCGCGTGGACGCTTTCACAGGCTGGCCCGCGGCGCGTGCCCGCTCGGCTTCGCACTCGACGCTGACCTGCAGGCTGCCCGGACGCGTCTTGGGCGAGCAGCTCGCAGGCTCCACGATGGCGCCGTAAAAACGGATCTCTCCGCCCTGGGCATGGACCGTGGAGACAGCGCCGGCGACGCCGAGGAGCAAGACCGGTAGACAACGAAGTGGCGTAATCATGGCGCCTCCTGACAACGAAGCGCCGGCATTCGAAACCGGCCGGCCTTCATTGTCTTAACGACCTACGCACATCGAATTTAATGGCCTGTCCTAGGACTATGCGCCTGAGACTTTCCCTTAATTGCGCCGCAATAGCGCTGCCGGAAATGGCGCGCACGAACGACATCACGGTGCCGACCATGCACCGCAACACACTGGGTGGGATCGAGGTTCGAGGCTATTTTTCGGCCTGCTGCGCCGCACTAGAGACTATTACGTCGAATTGCCGATCCAGTCCGTCCAATGCCTGCTGTATGTGCAAACGGCGCGCTTTGATCCAGGCATCCTGCTCCGCCAGGCGCGCGTCCGCGTCCTTCAGCATGCGCGCCATCTCGGCGGGCTGAGGGCCGCCGAGGGTGGCGCGGCTGTTCACGATGGCCACCGGATCCAGCGCGGCGCGGAACTCGGCCTCGCTCATCGGCAGCTCGGTCCCGTACTTGGAATCCTTCTGCGACTCGGCATAGATGCGGCGCGCCTCGGCGTAGGGAAAGTCCAGCGGCTTGATGCCGTGGGTCTTGGCATAAGCCACGACTTCCGACGCGAAATGATGACCATCGCGGAACGGCAGCTTGTACTTGCGCATCAGCAGGTCCGCCAGCTCCTGCGAGGCGGTCCAATCGCTGTTCAGCTCCTCCAGCGCACGATCCGGGCTGATGACCAGGGCCTTGAGCACGCGGTCCCAGCGCTTGAGCGCCGCGATGCCGCTGTCCACCATCGCCGAATTCTGCTTCACGTCCTTCGGATCGCTCATGCCCGGCGTGATGTTGTGCGTCTGCAGGAGCGGCCCCATCGCCAGCGTCAGCGCCGTGGACGCATCGCTGCGCGTGTCGTTGAGCAGGCCCGGGTTGCGCTTCTGCGGCATGGCGCTGGACACGTAGGTATTGCCGCCGCCCTCTTCCAGCAGAATCCACGGGCGCGACTGCGCGTACTGCGTCAAGACGTCCTCGACGAAGTTGCCGGTGCGCAGCGCGATGCTGGCGACGATCGATGCCACCTCCACCGGCTGGTCCATGGACGAGATCTGCGCGGCGTCGTAGGCGTTGTCCACCAGCGCCTCGAAGCCCAGATAGCGCGCCATGCGCTCGCGGTCCAGCGGCCAGCTGGTGCCATTGAGCACCGTGGTGCCCATCGGCGAGCGGTCGATGCGGACATACGCCTCGCGGATGCGCTGCGCATCGCGCTGCAGCCCCGCCGCCTGCCCCAGCAGGTAGTGGCCGTAGCTGTTGGGCTGCGCGGCCACGCCGTTGGTGTAGTTGGGCACGATGGTGGCGGCATGGCGGCCTGCCAGCGCCACCAGCGTCGCGCTGGTCTGGTTCAGCTGATCGGCCAGTTCCAGCAGCTTGTCGCGCAGGATGGCGCTGCGGTAGGTGGCGTGCATGTCCTGGCTGGAACGCCCGGCATGCAACAGGGTCACGTCCTCGCCCGCCGCCTTGATCAGCAGCGGCTCGAACGAGATCACCGTCGACGGCCTCCTGGCGCCGGGCTGGGCGCCCGCCTCGAGCACCTTGGCCAGCCCCGCCGCCAGCCTCGGCGCCATGCGCTTGTCGAGCAGGCCCTGGTCGGTATTGATGACCAGCGTGGCCTTGTTGATCTCGCCGAGCCAATAGAAGGGATCGCGTTGCTGGACGGGTTTGGACTCGGTCTGCGCGCTCGCGCAGGCAGCGGTCAGGACGAGCGCAAGCGCAAGGACGGGGCGTGTGAACATGGCGGTCTCGGCGAAGGCAATGCCGGCCAGTGTAGTCAGCCCCGGGCTTGCGCGACATCCAGGCTTGCGCTTATACGCAGATCCTGTCGGCCGCGCGAAAGCGCGTCTTTCTCAGGCGGGCGGCGGGGCGCCGTCCTCGGTCGGCCAGTAATAGGAATCCGGCGTGTTGCGCGCGCCGAAGATGGCCTGCCCCACGCGCACCACGGTGGCGCCTTCCTCGATGGCGATTTCATAGTCGCCCGACATGCCCATCGACAGCTCGTCCAGCCCGACGCCGGCGGGCGCGTCCTGGCGCAGCCGGTCGCGCAGCGTGCGCAGCAGCACGAAACACTGGCGCACGCGCCCGGCCTCGGCCGAGAACAGCGCCAGCGTCATGAAGCCGCGCACCCGCAAGCCGGAATAGGCCGGCATCTGCCGCAGGAAGGCCGCGGCCTCGTCGGGCTGCAGGCCGTACTTGCTGGCCTCGCCCGAGGTATTGATCTGCACATACACGTCCAGCGCGCGGCCCTCGGCCTGCAGGCGGCGGTCCAGCGCCTCGGCCACGCGCAGGCTGTCCAGCGCCTGGAACTCGGCCGCGTAGCGCGCCACCAGCTTGGCCTTGTTGGTCTGCAGATGGCCGATGACCGACCAGCGCAGGTCCGTCAGGTCGGCCATGGCCTCCCATTTGCGCGACACCTCCTGCAGCTTGTTCTCGCCCAGGTAGCGGCAGCCAGCCTGGTAGGCCAGGCGGATGCGCGCCTCGTCCACCGTCTTGCTCACCGGCAGCAGGCGCACGCTGTCCGGCGCGCGCCCGGCGCGGCGGGCCGCGTCGGCGATGCGCTGGTTGACCGTGGCCAGGTTGCGGCGGAAATCCTCCACCGACTCGGCGCGCGGCCAGCGGCCGTGCTGGTCATGCTGGGTCTGGGTTTGCACGGGCGCGCCGCCCGCCTCCTGATCGATTGCTTCGCTCATGCCTGAACCTCGCGCATCGAAGCGGCGCGTTCCTGGCGTCGCTTCATTTTTGTCATAGGTCAAATATTATCACGCACGACGAACCGCGATGCATGAATGACATGACGCCAACGCGGGCCTGTTCCGGCGCGTGCGCCGGCTGCGTTACTCTCTCTGCCTCACGCGCGCCGCGCCCACCGGGCCGGCCGCCCCACTTCCGTCGCTGGACGCCGAATGAACTACCTGCTGTGGTCGCTTCCCATGCTCGTCATCGCCGGCGCGATCGCCATCGCGCGGCTGAACGCCACGCAGGCCGCCGCGCTGGGACTGCTGGCCACGGTGCCCGTGGCCATCTACGCCGGCGACACGGCCTTCGGCGGCGCGCAGCTGGCCCTGGCGCTGGAACGCGGCGCCTGGATCGGCGCCACCATCGCGCCCTACATCCTGGGCGGACTGCTGTTCTGGCAAGCAGCCGCGCACGGCGCCAGCGCGCCTGCGGACGGCGGCGCGGCAAGCCCCGCCGATGCCCGCGACCGGCGTCGCCTGCTGTTCTTCGCCTGTTTCCTGGTCGGCCCTTTCGCCGAGGCGGCCACCGGCTTCGGCGTGGGCATGCTGGGCACCGTCGCGCTGCTGCGCGGCCAGCGCATCGCGCCGCGCCACCTGATGGTCTTCGCGCTGTTGAGCCAGACGCTGATCCCCTGGGGCGCGATGAGCAGCGGCACGCTGCTGGCCTCGGCCTATGCGCGCATGACCGGCACGGAACTGGCGCTATATGCGATGGTTCCCACCGCCGCGCTGATGGCGCTGGTATGGCTGCCGCTGTATTGGCGCACCGCCAGCCGGGCCGGTTTCGATCCGCAAAGCGGTGGCAAGACCACGGAGCGCCTGCGCGAGGCCGGCTGGATCGCGGCCGCGCTGGCCCTGCTCGCCGCGTTCACCGCCTGGCTCGGCCCCGAGACCGCGCTGCTGGCCTCTTACGGCCCGCTGATCACGCTGCGCTATCTGCTGGACCGCCGGCCGGACCGCCGCGCTTTCGCCGCGACCGCGCGCCGCATGCTGCCCTATGCCGCGCTGATCGCGGCGCTGGCGCTGACACGCCTGGTTCCGGAATGGCGGGCCGCTCTGGCGGCCGTCGGCCGTGTCGCCCCCTACGCCGATCTGCCGGCCTGGTCGCCGCTGCTGCATGCCGGCTCCTGGCTGATCGCGGCCGGCGTGTTGACCGCCGCGCTGCGCGGCCAGGCCGCCCGGCTGCCGAGCGAGGCGCGCGCCGCCTGGACCACCGGCCGCCACGCCGTGATGACCGTTTTCCTGTTCGCCATGATGGCCGAGATCCTGGCCGCCGCCGGCATCTCCCAGGCCTTCGCGCGCGGCATGTTCGACGCGCTGGGCCAGGGCGCCGTGGTCGTCGCGCCGCTGTTCTCGGCCGCCTTCGGCGTGCTGACCAACAGTGGCAACATGCCCAACAGCCTGTTCATGCCGGCGCAGACCGCCATCGCCGTGCAGGCCGGCCTGAGCGTGCCGGCGGTGGCCGCGCTGCAACATGTCAGCGGCACCGCCATGAGCCTGTTCTCGCCGGTGCGCATGTCGATCGCGGCCAACCTGGCCGAAGGCCGTGGCGAGGAACGCAAGGTCTATGCGGCGCTGCTGCCCTGCGCGCTGGCCGCGCTGGCGCTGTTGCTGCTGATGGCGCTGGCGATCGTGCTGTCGCCCCGGCATTGAGCGGCAAGCCGCGCACAACACCTGCAAGCCCGCCGCGTCGCCAGCCGCGTTAGTCCCGATCGCGCGGCCGGCAAGCAGCCCGTATCATCGCCGGGTCCGCACAAGAGCACGAGGGGAACGGGATGGAAACCATGGACAGGCAGCTGCGCTATTTCATCTGCATCGCGGAACTGGGGTCCCTGTCCCGCGCGGCCGACGCGCTGGACCAGACGCAATCGGGACTGAGCCGGCAGCTGGCCACGCTGGAGGCCCGCATCGGCCAACCGCTGTTCCTGCGCACCGGGCGCGGCGTGGAGCTGACCGAGGCCGGCAAGCTGCTCTACGACGCCACCCAGCCGGCCTATCGCGGCATCGACCTGGCGGTCGAACGCATGCGGCACCAGGGCGTAACGCAGGGCACGCTGCGACTGGCCGCCGTGCACACCCTCAGTTACTACTACACCGCCGATCTGGTGGCCGGCTTCGTCAGCGCGCATCCCTCGGTGAACCTGTCCATCATGGGCCGCAGCTCGCCCGAAGTGGTGGCCCTGGTGGAAAGCGGCAAGGCCGACCTGGGCCTGGTCTACGACTCGGCGGTGGATTCCGGCACGCTGGAATCCTGTCCCCTGTTCGACGACGACATGGCGCTCATCGTGCGCCACGACAGTGCGCTGTCCGGCCCGCAGGACCTGGCCGCGCTGTCGCTGCGGCTGGTCGGCTTCCCGCCGCACTACGCGCTGCGCCGCATGATCCAGAGCGCCGGCCTGCAACCGGATTTCGCCGCCGAGGCCGAGACCATCGACGCCATGCTCAGGCTGGTGTCCTCGGGTGTGGGCGACTGCATCCTGCCCGCCCGCATTCCGGACAAGCTGCTGGACGACTACGGCCTGCGCAAGCTGCCGGTGACCCGGCCGCTGCTGCGCCGCCGCGTGGTGGCGGTGACGCAGGCGGGCAAGCCGCGCACGCCCTTGCTCAAGGAATTCCTGAGCCGCGTCGAACAGCTGGCCGGCGAGCTGCGCGGCGGCGCCCCGGCATAGCTGCTATGAGCTGAGGTGCATGGCTGCCGGCGGCGGCCCTCTCCACAATACGGTCAGGTTGCGCGCATGCCGCGCCAACACAGAACCATAAAACGGAGACGCCCCGCATGAACCCCGCCGCCCTCAGGGAAAAATCGTATTTCGACCAGCGCGCCACGCAGGAGATGCAGCAGCACCTGCGCGCCGTGCCCCGCAGCATCCAGGAGACCATGGCGCATGCCTGCCGCATCCTGGCGATGACAGAACAGGAGGCCGGACTGGCCGGCCAGATCAGCGTGCGCTCTGAACGCCCCGGCGCCTACTGGACGCTGCGCTTCGGCCTGGGCTTCGACGAGGCCACGCCCGCTGATTTCATCGAAGTCGACCGCGACCTGCACACGCTCACCGGCGAGGGCATGGCCAACCCCGCCACGCGCTTTCACCTGTGGGTGTACGAGGCGCGGCCCGACGTGCAATCCATCATCCACACCCACTCGCCCTGGGCCTCGGCGCTGGCCGCCGCGCGCCAGCCGCTGGTGATCGCGCAGATGGACATGACGCCGCTGCACGACGACTGCGCCTTCCTGGGCGAATGGCCCGGCGTGCCGATCGCCGACCAGGAAGGCGTGCTGATCTCCGAGGCACTGGGCGCCAAGCGCGCCATCATCCTGGCGCACCACGGCTATCTGACCGCCGGCGCGTCCTGCGAGGAAGCGACCTATCTGTCGGTCTACCTGGAGCGCGCGGCGCGCATGCAGATCCGCGCCCAGGCCTTCGGCCCGCTCACGCCGGTGGATGACGCGCTGGCCCGCGAGGCGCACGACTACCTGCTCAAGCCAGCCATCGTGCGCGCCACCTTCGACTACTGGGTCCGCCAGACGCGCGGCATCCCCGCCCTGCCGGCCTGAGCGCCGTCCCTTTCGCACTCTTTCAAGGACGTCGCCATGACTACGCCTGCAAAGCAGGCGGCGCGCTCGCGCCGCCATTACGTCACGGCCGGGCTGGCCAGCATGATGGGCACCACCATCGAGTGGTATGACTTTTTCCTGTACGGCACCGCCGCGGCCCTGGTCTTCAACAAGATCTTCTTTCCCGCCATCGATCCCATCAGCGGCACCCTGGCCGCCTTCGCCACCTATTCCGTCGGCTTCTTCGCCCGCCCGCTGGGCGGCGTGGTGTTCGGCCACTTCGGCGACAAGGTCGGACGCAAGTCCATGCTGCTCATCACGCTCTTCATGATGGGCATCCCCACCATCCTGATCGGCCTGATCCCCTCCTACGACAGCATCGGCTACTGGGCCGCCGTGCTGCTGGTGCTGATGCGCTTCCTGCAGGGCGTGGCGGTCGGCGGCGAATGGGGCGGCGCCATCCTGATGGCCGTCGAGCACGCGCCCGAAGGCAAGAAGGGCTTCTTCGGCAGCCTGCCGCAGACCGGCGTGGCGCCGGGCCTGATCCTGTCTTCGCTGGCCATGGGCGCGGTCGCCGCGCTGCCCGAGGCAGACATGCTGTCCTGGGGCTGGCGCATTCCGTTCCTGGCCAGCGTGGTGCTGCTGCTGGTGGGCTGGTTCATCCGCGCCAAGGTCGCCGAATCGCCCGACTTCGAGCGCATGCGCGAACAGGGCGACAAGGTCGAGGTGCCGGCGCTGGTGGTGCTGCGCCGCTATCCGCGCGAAGTGCTGATCGTGGTCGGCGGCCGGCTGGCCGAAGTGACCTGGTTCTACACCGTGGTCACCTTCTCGCTGGCCTACGCCACCGGCACGCTGGGCATCCCGCGCGCCACCATGCTGGACGCCACCGTCTGGGGCGCGACGCTGGCGCTGTTCACCATGCCGCTGTGCGGCGTGCTGGGCGACCGCATCGGTTTCAAGTGGATCTTCATGGCCGGCGCGGCGGGCATCCTGCTGTTCGCGCCCATGTTCTTCTCGATGCTGCAGACGCGCGATCCCGCCACCGTCACGACGGCGGTCGCCGTGGCGGTGGGCCTGGTCTACGCCGCGCTGTACGGCCCGCAAGGCGGCCTGTTCTCGGCCCAGTTCCCGCCCGAGGTGCGCTACAGCGGCATCTCGCTGGCGGTGCAGGTGTCGGGCGCCATCGGCGGCGGACTGGCGCCGCTGGTCGCCACGTCGCTGCTGGCCTACGGCGGCGGCGACCCGCGCTACATTGTCTGGTACCTGAGCGCGCTGGGCCTGGTCGCCATCGCCAGCGCGTTCTTCATGCACCGGCCCACGCGCTTCGCGCTGCCGGCCGGCGCCCGCCTGGAGGCCCGCCCATGAAACCGTCGCACCTCGACTACTACTTCTGGCTGAATTCCGACTGGGCCTACCTGGGCGCCGACCGCCTGGAGGCGCTGGCGCGGCGCCAGAACGTGGCCATCCGCTACAAGCCCGTCGACCTGCCCGACGTCTACGCGCGCACCGGCGGCGTGCTGCTGGGCCAGCGCTCGCGGGAACGGCAGGACTACCGCGTCGCCGAGCTGCGCCGCTGGTGCCGCAAGCTGGGCATCCCCGTCAACCCGCACCCCGCCCATATGTGCCCGAACGCCGACCAGGCCTCGCGCCTCGTGATCGCGGCGGACCTGCAGGGGCTGCCGGTGGCGGCGCTGTACAAGGCCATCCTTCATGCCGAGTGGTGCGAGGACCGCGATATATCGTCTGAACCCACGCTGCGCGAGATCGCGGCCGCGCAGGGGCTGGACGCCGACGCCCTGCTGCGCGCGGCGGCCGCGCCGGACGTCGAGCGGCGCTACCGCCAGTACACCGACGAGGCGGTGGCCGCCGGCGCGTTCGGCTCGCCGTCGTATGTCTATGCCGGCGAGCTGTTCTGGGGCCAGGACCGGCTGGAGATGCTGGAAGAGGCGATCGCGGCGGCGTGACGCGGGATCCCGTGGCAGCGCGTGACGCTGCTCCATGCGATTCCCTGCTCAGGCGATGCTCTGGCGCAGGTCCCGCGCCAGCTGCGCGCACTGTTCCGGCTCGATATCGGAAAGAGTCACGCGCAGCCCGGGTACGGGATCCTGCACGCAGAAGGCCTCGCCATGGCGCAGCAGCCAGCCTCGCCGCGCCATGGCCAGCGCCACGGCCTGATCGTCCGCCGGCAGCGGAATCCACAGATTGAGTCCATCGCCCTGCGCCGCATGCGGCAGGCCCTGCGCGCGCAGCGCGTCTTCCAGGGCGGCGCGGCGGCGCACGTAGTCCTCGCGCGCCCGCGCCATCAATTGCGCCACCTCGGTCTGGCCCAGCGCCGCCTCGACCATGTCCTGCAAGACATGGCTGACCCAGCTGGTGCCCGAGGCCAGCCGCAAGCGCAGCTGCCGCGACGTGGCCGCGTCGCTGGCCACCAGCGCCACGCGGATGTCCGGCCCCAGCGCCTTGGTCAACGAGCGCACCAGCGCCCAGCGCGGCGCGCCCGTGGGCAGCGCCGAATGATAGGCTGCGTTGGACAGCAGCGCGAAATGATCATCCACGATGGCCAGGACCTGCGGATGGCGCGCCAGCACCCTCGCCAGCGCCCGCGCGCGCTTCTCGCTCAGGCTGCATCCCGTGGGGTTGTGCGCGCGCGGCGTGATCAGCACCGCCCTCGCGCCCTTTTCCAGCGCGGCTTCCAGCGCCCGGGGCAACATGCCCTCGTCGTCCATCGCCACGCCGATCGCCGCCATCCCGGCCGAGCGCAGCGTATTGATGCTGCTGAGAAAGCAGGGATTCTCGACCGCCACCTTGTCGCCCGGCACCAGGTGCGAGACCAGCAAGCGCTCGATCGCGTCCACCGCCCCGTGCGTCACGTTGATGTCGAACAGCCCCGGACAATCCGGCGCCAGCCAGCCGCGCCCGTAGGTCTCCAGGCCCGGATTGACCGTCGGCTCGCCGTAGAGCCGGGGCCGGTACGGTCGGGCGGCGAACGCCCGCGCCATGTCCGGCAGCCATTCCCGCCGGGGATTGCCGCTGGCCAGATCGGTCAGCGGCGTATCGGGCAAGGCGCCTTCCTGCTCGCCCGCGCCGTAGGGATCGCGGATCACCGTGCCCAGCCGCCCCTGCGTCAACGCGATGCCGGCGGCCGCCAGCCGCTTGTACGCCGCCGCCACGGTATTGCGGTTGATGTCGAGTTCCGCCGCCAGCTCGCGCACCGGCGGCAGCGCCTGGCCCGGCAACAACTGCTGCGACTGCACCAGCGCGCGCACGCAGTCCACGATCTGGGCAGCGGTCTTTCCTTGTATCTTCATATCGTCCCAGGACAATAGGGCTGATTGGCTGGCCATTTTGCCAGACAGGAAAGTCCGATGCCGGAGTGTGGCACGATAGACGACTGCGGCAAAATGCGGACGCCCCCCGCCGCCCGGCCTATCCCTTCCAGAGTTTGATCAGCGCGCGGCGCGCATGCCGACTGCCTGCCGGGACTCAGTCGGAGAGCTTCTGCGCCTGCGTCTCCTCTACCTGCCGCCCCGCCTTGTCTATGCTCTCCCAGGACTTGCACTGCACGCTGGAGTGTTCCCCGGCCGGGTACTGGACGCAGTCCATCCCCACCTTGGCCCTGCCGTCCCGGAACGGAAAGGCAAAATCATAGCGGGCGGGAATCACCACCTTCAGGGCTTCATCGTGGAACCCCATCTTGCCGTTCTCCACGTGACGCGCCAGCCCGTCCTGGAAAAAGTCCGGACCATTGTCGTAGATGAACGGGCGCAGCACCGGGCGATCCTGGCGGTCCACGTAGACCAGGCCTTGCTCGTCCACGGCCAGCGTATGGCCATGGACGTCGTAGCTCGGCGGCGCGTCATCCTGCTCCTGCGCCGGCCAGTATTGCAGCGCCTGCGCCGGCCCCAGGGCCGCGCCCAGCAGAATCGCGCCGATGACGCGGCGTTTCACATGCATTCTTTTCTCCTTGGCCGCGCGCTTGCGCCGCGCGCCGGCCCGCTTCAACTCCATTCGAACGTCAGCAGGGCCACGCGGGTCTGCGGATCATAGAACAGCAGGATCTGGTCGGCCCCGCCATCCCGGTAGTTCCAGCCCGGCACCGCCGCCACGAAGCGGAACGGCCGGCCATCCTCGGTCAGCGGAAACGCATCTTCCCAATCCATCTCCGGGTTGTCGACGAACTCCAGCGGAAACAGGTCGGGATCGGCCCAGTTGCCCGCGCCCTGCGATTCCTTCCAGTCTTCCAGGAACGCCAGCCGGTACTTGAGCATCTGCGCCTCGCCCTCGCGCTTGCCCAGGTCCACGTTCATCAGCAGGCCGCGCTCGGCATAGGCCGCCTTGACCTCGTCGAACGACTGCTGCTGCTTGCCGTAGTGTTCGAGCAGCTCGGGATCCTGGCTGCGCGTCTTGTCCTCGCTCATCGCCTGAAAGCAGCGCCAGTCGCCCAGCAGCTCATAGCGGCTGTCCTCGCCCAGCCTGAAGCCGATCCAGTTCCTGCGCGTGTAGTAGGAGTGATAGGCCTCGGCGCCATCGGCGAAATAATCGTCGTAGGGTTCGACCGGGCTCAGCAGGTGGATGCGGCCGGACCAGGCGGGGTCGACGGCGGACAGGTCGATGGAGACCAGCGGATGCAGCAGCTTCGCGGCCTGGGCGGGGTCGGCGGCGAAGACATCGGCCGGATCGGGGAACGGATGCAGGAAGGGCTGGGGTTGGGTGAAGTCGATCTTGTCGGGGGATGCGCTCATGGAGATGCTGTCCTGGAAGGGCCTTGACCATTACTTGGGAAAACCGCTGTGGCGGCGACAGCCACAAGCATGCTGTTTGCCTGCCGGAAGGAAAGATAGCAAGTATTTGGATCCTTGCCGAATCGCGCCGGAGGCCCAAGGCCTAACAGAATGCCCAACCGCCCCTAAACTGAAACCGCCCGGCGCAGATAACTTAAGGATGTCGTGGCGCGATACGCGCGCCGTTCAATCTGCCCTATTGATCCATGTCCCGTGAAATCCAATGGCTGTGGCCCACTCCGATCATGCACTACAACCTGCGCGAGAGCGGCCAGGTCGGGACGGATCTGCACACGGCCTTGCAAGCCTATTCCGAACAAAACCAGAGCCGCCTGCTGAACGACGAAAGCCGGTCCGCGACGCTGGAAACCCTGTACACCCGCTACGACACGGGTGTTTTCAAGCGCACGCGCGATCCGCAGCTTAAAGCCATCCGGGAACTGTTGTTGACGGAATGCGACAGCTACGCCCAGGAAGTCTACGGCGAGCAGATCCATCAGGCCAAACGCCATCACACCATGTGGTTCGTGGTCCAACGGTCGGGCCAGGCCAAGGACGCCGTGCATGCACACTATCACGAAGGCTCGGATCTGGCCTTTGTCTATTACCTGACTATGCCGAAGGACGGCAGCGGCCAGCTCGTGCTGATGGACCCCCGGGGCACAGTCGGGCGAGGCGGTTTCGTGGTTCCCCGCCACGCCCTGGTGAAGATCATCCAGCCCAGCGAAGGCGATCTGATCATGTTCCCGCGTTACCTGATGCACTACACCACGCCCAATACCGATGATGTGACGCGGCGGGTCATCGCAGGCAGCGTCAAGTACGAACGGCCCGCATAGCATTCCTCAGCGCTACCCTTGGCCTTCCTCAGCGGCATTCATGTATTACCTGTTTCGCCCGATCAAGCATCTGCATCCCATCCGTGAATGGGCGCTTGCTCATGACGCGGAGATGCTGATCGCGCCCGAGACGTTCGAAATGACCATTCGTTTCGCCGGCCGCCAGATCGTGCTGGTGCCCCGGTTCGTCCGGGAGCACAACGGCCAGACGATCTATCAGCGCGACTTCGCCGGCGATGGCGATTTCATCGGGTGGATGCCATATCCGGTCAAGTCCTGGCCCTTGTCGACGGACAAGACCTTGTTCAAGGAGTATGCGCTGGCCAATGGCCTGCGGGTGACGGCCAGCTGGACCGAAGGCCCTCCATTGGCGCCCGACTACATCGTCAAGCCCGCCATAGGATCATTCGGCGTGGGCATCCGAGGGCCGTTCGGACCGCTGGCGCCATTGAACAGCGACGATCCGCTGCAGGCAGGGAATTTCTGCGAGCAGTTCATTCGCGGCCGCAGCGCGAAAGCGTGGTTCTGGAATGGCGAGCCCGTCGCGCTTGAAGTACTGACACCTCCGCAGATCACCGGCGATGGCCGCCGGACGCTGCGCGAGATCGCCACCCAGCCCCGTGGCAATTTCGATCTGACGATGGACCTGGATGATTCGGTCCAGATCCTGGCATGGCAAGGCTATCACCCGGACGAAGTTGTGCCCGAGGGCGTGAACGTCATGCTCGATTTTCGCTACATGACACCGCACGACCGCGTCACGCTCAAGAACCGCGATGTCTGGCAGCAGACGACCGCGGCAGTCAAGGCGCAGTTCTGCTTTGCCGGCCCGCTGCTGTATCGAGGCATTCCGGATGCCATCCGCCGTCACTCCGTATTCACGCTTGACGCCGTCATTGACGACGATGATCGGGTCTGGCTGTTGGAAATGAACAGCCATCCCATGATTCACCCCAATGTGTATCCGCATATGCTGGCGTCCGTGTTCACGGAAGAGACGCCGGCAGCCGAAGCGCCTGAAGACGGGTTGAAGGCCGAGGCCGAACATACGGCCTGACCTTCTTCAGGTGGGCCTCAAATCTCGGCCAGCGGCGACAGCCGCATGTTTCCGACCAACGATTCCGCCAGTTGCGCGCAGTGCAGGGCGTCGCCTCCACTGACTGCGAACATGGGCCAAGCATGGCCAAGATCGAACGGACGGCCAGAATCGTAGGCAAGCTCGCCAATCAGGGAGATGCATCCCTCGCCGAAACTGGCCTTGCGACGCCCATGCTCCAGCGGCAGCACCACCCGCCGGATGCCGACATAGGGAGCGTTCCAGCTGAAGTCCAGCGAGGCCGTCATTCCCAGCATGTATGCGAGCGCAGCCTGGTAGTACGGCAGACCCAGGCCGTGGAACGCGCGGTCCGGCATGGTCCCCGGTCGCAGATTGATGTCGATGGCGCAAAGCTGCCCATCCTTTTCCACGCATTGGATGTATATGACGGACTGGCGCAAGCCCACGTCATACAGCGCCTGGATCATCTGCGTGATCTGGTCGTGGTTCGCGTGGCGCTCGCCCAGCAGCATCCATTCGCATTGCAGGGTGTCGCGGGTGAAGCGCAAGCGCCCGCCCTCATAGACGGCGACGCCATCCGGGCCGGCGACCGCCGCGGCGGTATAGATGTCGCTATCGCCGATGTACTCCATGGTCAGATAGCGTCCATACCAGGAATTGGGATCGTTCTGATAGGCCAGGAACGCCTCCAGCAATTGGCGTTCCGCCAGCCAATCATGGAAATGGCGCAGGCTGTCATAGCGTTGATACGCCCAGGGATGCTCGGCGAATGACCCGCTGCCCTTGTCCGGCTTGACGATGATGGCATAGGGTAGATCAAGCATCAGGTCCTCCACGCGCAACGGCGCGTGCGCCCATAGCGTGGAGAAGCCGCGTTGCGCGAGAAATCGATAGGCCAGGGACTTCTGCGTGGCGATCGTCGTGGCAAGCACCTCGGGACCCGCTACCTGATGCAGAGCCGCCAGATTGGCGGCATCCACGCTGCGGAAGTCGCTGCAGGCGAATACACCCAGGGTGCCGGCATCGGGATAGTCGGCGACCGCCAGGCCCAGCGCGTCGGCCGCCGCCCGGTATTGCTTCTCCTTGGCGGCGCTTTCGCGGCTGTGAGACGAGAGCAGGACGATGTTCTTCTTCATGCTTGGGCCCTCAAGGCGGAATGCAGTTGTCCGTTGCGCAGCAGATCGAAGGGATGGGTCTTGCCGAAGTGCGCATTGACGCGCCAACGATCTTCCCCGGGGTCGTGGTCGAACCAGGGCGCAAAGCCCAGCACCAAATGGATCCTGGGCTGGCTGCTGGGTTCTTTCACGTACACCCGGTGGGGGATGTTGGTATTGAAGGTATAGGCATAGCCAGGCTCGAGGAAATGCTCGGTCATCGTGTCCGAGTCTTCCTGTGGCCTGTCCTTTTCATGCTCGATCTGCAGGCGATAGGCGGGGTCCGAGGTCAGGGGAATGTTCAGGCGCAGGTTCTCGAACACGGGTTCGTCGCGATGCCAGCCATCCATGAAATCCGAGGTGATGCCGCGCTCGCCGATCAGCACGGACAGGCGGGAACGAATCAGGGTCAGGCCGCATTGATCCAGGAACCTGCCCAGCTCGCCCAGCCTGGCCGCCGGCGTTCTCACGCGAAATCCGTAGGAATCGAAGTACGTATTCTTCAGGCCTTGATGCCGTTGCACCGAGTTGTAGAAGAACTCATTGATCGGGTTCAGGGACGTACCCAGCGTGGACTGATGCACATCGTCCATCCCCGGCTCATGCATGTCGGGGTTGTAGACCAGCGAAAGAGATTGATAGTTGTGGTCGTGATGACGCCCTTCCGCCGACAGCCACCCGTGCAGGCCATGGGCCTCTATCGCCTGATAGGCGGCATCCTGCAAGCCTTCATATAGCCCCGCCGGCAGCGGAATCGCCAGCAACTGCGATGAAGTCTGGCTGCTCAACGCATCGCTGGCCTGCTGAAATGCAGTTTGGGTCTTCAGATGCTGAACGAGTGTGAGCGCGTCGGGCGCCTCTTTAACCAGGAACGATGACATGGTCCTTACCTATCAATTGAAGGGATGCGGAAAACCGGGGCTGCGCCCCCGTCCCGCGTAAAGCTGGCGCATGCGTTGATAGACCGGATGCCCGGCGGGTTCGTTACCCGCGCCGAACTTGATGGGGACCAATCCGGGAATAAACGCCTTGACGGTGGGCGTGCGCAATGGCGCGCCGTCGCTCAAATCGACGGCAATCAGCTGCTGGCCGTCTTCGCGCAGGCGTTGGACCAGGCCTGCCCAGTCCCTGGACAGGCGCCGTTCGGCCGGGGCGGCAGCCGGCGCGGCGACCAGGTGGTCGGCCCGTCGAAAATAGGCCTTCTGTTCATAGAGCGCCGCATGGTCTTCCGCTGCGCGCGCCTGTCCGGGCCGGAAGGCGGCAGGCGCTGGATTGTGCAGCGTGATGTAAATCTGCGCTTCCAGCTCCATCAGGGCATGATCCATGGCGGTCACGAAGTCATAGCTCGCGCAGCTGGACACGCGCGTGAAATGCCGGGATTCCGATTGGCCATGGCAGAACGCCACCGGGCAGTAGGCGTGCCCGATATCACGCAGCGTCACCTTGATGCCCGCATCGCGCAGGCGGCGCAGCCGGGCCTGCAACGAAGCGGGCAGCGCGTCTTCGATGACGGCGATGGCGTCGCCGCCCAACCACAGGCGCATGAACGCGTCGCGCTCGATGAGTTCCAGCACCGCGTTCTCAAGCGCGGAGTCCATGGATGCATGCGAGGCGGCGCCGGATGTATTGGCATCGGTATAGGGCAGCTTCCGGTCCAGATCCGACAAGCCGGCCTGCAGATAGACCAGGTCGGCCAGCATGAAGCACGGCGCGCCATCCAGCACATTGCGGGCAGCCTTCCACCAGTATTCCGCCGTCGAGTCGAAAGGGCGGTATGGAAAGTCGGCGCGCTGATACTGCGCCGCGCCGTAGCGGAGGATGTCGCGGGGATCAATGGCGCCTGGCAGATCCCCATGACGCGCGGCGGTCAGCCCTAGCGGCCGGCATAAGGCCGCGCGCTCATGGCTTTCCATGGTCGCTTTCAGGCGCGCGCGCGCGGGGTCGGGATCGCGGCCCCAGGACCATGGATGGGCGGCATTGTCGCGGGCGCGGCACAGAAAGAACGGGCGTTCACCGTCGGCGTCCCTGATGTCCACCCATTCAAACTCGCTGGCGGCCGCCACCGCCGGAGGCGCCGCGACGGTCCCGAGTATCACCGTCGTGATGGGAACGATGGCGTCCGCGCATCCCAACAACGTCGCCAGCTCCCGTTCCATGAATCCGCCGATCTCAACGGCATGGCAATCGCATGCCGCCGCCGCAAGCAGCGCGTTCTGCGCGGCATGCCCGGCTTCCAGCGGCACATACGACAACGCGCGGGGTCCGTACTTGTTCGCGCTCGCCGCGAAATCGGCGGCGATCACCAACACTCCTTGCGCATCGGTCAGCAGATCCGGAGAGGAGAACGCTGCTTCAAGCGTGGTCAGATCCTCATTGATCAAGGAGTAGTGCAAGCGCCCTTCGCCGCTTGCCGACAGCGCATAGGCGCCAGGCGACAGCGTGCCGGTGGCGCGCAGGTTCAAGTAGTAGTGACGTAGCGGATAGAGCGCGCCGGCCGACGGCGTGACGGTGCGCAAGCGATCTTCATCATCAACCACGCCGGCCGCCGCCCACAAGACCGCGGTCAGGATCTGCGGCGCAAGCGCCATTTCTCCGAAATGGCGGCGAGAGGCCCGCAGACGCAAGAGCTTGTGCAGCCCGTCGGCGCGCGGATCGCTTTCAAGCGTGATGGCATGGCAGCCTGGAGCCGCTTTCAGGCGCGCCTGAGCCTCGTCCATCAAGGCCACGATCCGGGCAGGCTCAGGGGCAGTTCCCATTGATCTGGGATTCAAGACATGCGACCAGAGTTGCCTGGGCATATCGGCGGCGCTGACCAGCACCCCCTCGGCAATCAGCGTGGTCATCAGCCCGGTTGCCGCCTGCGCGTCCCACCCGCGCTCGGCGCAGGCATTCAGCCACTGCCGGGGCGTCAAACCACCGTCAAAGTCGCGCAGGCTGCGCAGCACGGCTTGCGGCGCGCGCAGCGACAACGTGCGCGAGGCCTGCCGGCATTGCAGGGAGGAACCATGCAGCAGGCTTCCGGGCATCAACACGTGAGGAAGATCCAGTTGCATGGCGTATCGCCGGGGCGGGAGGGGCCCGCCAGCCGGCTTTCGTGCGCTTCTTCCTTGCGTTTTACTTCCCGCCGCTGCCCGCCGGGACAGGCAGGGGCTGGCTGCGGCGCTGCTGGCTGGACACGCTCCAGGTGAAACGCTTGGGATCGTTCTGGGGGGTGCCGGGCTGCGGCGTGGTGACGGGGGTCTGGCTCATGGTTGCTCCGATGTCGGTACCTGGGCTGGCCTGAAGGGCCAACCCTGTGTGTAGAGACCGGCCATTTACCGGCTCAAGCAACTTTTCCAGGTGGGGGGATGGTGGTTTAGGGCGGTGGTTCTCGCCGTTTCGGTTTGCCGGTGGATGCGGCAGCCGCGTGGTGAGGCGATTGACGACTTATGTATTCCGTTTGGTCGTAGCCGCTGTAGTTCACGTTGTGGCTGCTCGACAGCCCCGCGCGGGTCATCTTGACGAAGCGCGTGCTGAGCAGCCGACTCCGCTAGATGTGTTGGTCGAGACTGCTTGAGCAACCACCGGTTTGGGGACCGGTGTCAGGTGAATACCATCTCAGTACATTCGTATCGACAACTAAACACCCAGCCCATTCCTATTATTCGACATCCTAGTGTGACGTTGCGACCAGCCCCACCCCTAAACGGATTGTTACCAGAAGACCGCCAGAGCTCCATGTATGCCACGAGCTAAATCGCTGACTCCCCCTGATCAAGGACAGTAAAGTAGATTGATATTACCAAGCCCCTCACAGATCAATCCTTCGGGATGCCCACTCCACCCCATCCTTACTCAACATTAGATGCGAGTCACGTGTTCCCGAAAATTCGCTCGCAACACCCAACCAGCCAAACAGAGGGTCGTACTGAACTTTCCAAATGGTTGAATCTCGGTGCAGCCCTTGCACATTCAGATATCGTGGAACGCCGTCCGCTGAAATACAAATCATGGAAGCCACATCAGAGCCATGTCGGTTCTTCTGATCCTGAAAGTATGAAACCTGATTACCTTTGACACCCCCTGCCCCAAGGTATCGAACCCCTTCTATCCGAGTTGGTTTCACCGCCCCCGTCTTGGGCCACGGCACAACCCAGAAGTTCTCGTGATCGGTAGCCCCGGGACTAGGGTCCCACTCAAAATCGTACATAGTTAATGGGGGCGGACTCTCGGAGCAAATCAACGTTGCGCTGTGATTACATGCAAGCGCCGCCATGATCCCCTCAATGCTTGCTCCAACATCAAGTGTTGCATCTTGCACCATGAACCGGTCAGCCTTCGCTGACGCTATTAGCGGCTGGCCACTCTCGCCAAGATCAGAACGCAGACTCTGTCCAAATAGAAAATACTCTGCGTCAGAAGATCCGAATCCGCAATACAAATGCGCACTGATTGATAATGACTCTTCCTCAACAACGCCGTTTGATACTCGCAAGACAAAAACGGTCGGGGGCATACACACGACGATTATGTCAGCGGAGCCAGCCTGAAAAGAAAATATCCGATTGTAGGCGCTCCCCCCCGAAAACAACCCCTCCGGTCGCTCTTTTGCCCAATAAGTACCGTCAAGAAACCTGATGATTAACGCCACATCCGTAAGCATCCACCGGCAGAAATCACCAACACCATTTGTTTGAACCCTCCCAAAAGCGACATCTGGTGAAGGGAATTGTTGATCAAAAACCCTAACCTTCCTGGACGGATCAATGACGCAAGTGAATCTCACAGAGTCCCCAATTAAGGGAAACTGGAGCAATTCCGCGCAAGCATCATATTTTGAGGACATTATTAGTTCCTATTTTTTGATCCAATCGTACAACTCTATTGACAATCGGCTGCCTGCCCAATAACCGGAAGCCCCTCCGATTAATCCACCTACAACACCGCCAATAGCAACACCAAGCACATTCCCCACGACAGGCACTGCTGTGCCGAACGCACCGCCTAGCGCAGCGCCAACAGTTGCCCCAACTCTTCCCACCCGCCAAGCCGCAGTCCAGCCAGCGGCAATTCTACCGCCTTCCCGGTAGGTATTATCAAAATTTCCGGTTCTAACGCTATCACGAACCTCGGACCCGAAACTGACCGTATCCGATGCGACCCCGACTACTGTGGCTACGCGGCCAACAGTAGTGCCAACACTGCGAACTATGCCGGCTATTTTCACACGATCAAATGCCTTCTGAGTTGCGACTGCGTTTGGACGACCGCTCGATTCTATTATTTCCCTATAAACATCATCAACCTGTGCATCTAATCCTTTTGAAATTAACTTTTCCTGCGTATATGGAAACAATTTCTGATCCACGTACCTATGCAGGGCTTCAGTGCTCGAGTTGCGCTCGATCACCACCTCTGTTGTTTTATCGGGGCGCGTGACAGAAATATTTCGCAGCATTTCTGGGGATGTAGACGTCTGCCGTATTCTCAGGGTTTCTCCATCTCTGAATGCCACCGCTTCGTAGGCGCCTTCTCTTACGGAAACAACACCTTCAGAAACTCTCTTCAATACATCAACTGAGTTCTCTCCTGTTGTCCTGATGTATTCCTTACGCCCAGCTTCATCTATGAGTCTGTTGCCAAAAGAGTTATCAAAAAACCCTTGAATGGTGGGGCTACTAACACTCTTGAAGCTGGGTTCGAAGGCTCCAAACGCAGCACTTCGAGTACCGGCGGCCGCTGCTTGCGTGAGCGGCCCATACCCATTCGCAAGCGCACTACGCTGATCATTATTCAGCGCGAACTCGGGGGACAAGGACAACTCGAGAGAGCCATCTCTGTTATATGACTCAGCGATGTCATCGAACGGCGTACGACTTGCTTCAACGCGTACGACACCATCACTGTTCTGATATGTACGCTCATAGGGATATCCACCATCGTCCCGACCTCCGCTCACATCCGTAGTTGCGCCAAGCCGGCCGGACAACGCGGGTTCATTGGCAGCGAGCAGTACAGGGAACCCATTTGCTGCATACATAGGTCTTGGTGCGGAGAATGCCTCAACAATCTGGTTGTACGCTCCATCGCTATCAAAACCACTGTTCTTCGCCTGTAATGTCGTCAATCCCCTTCCACTCTGCTCCAATGCCGTGACTACTGAGTTCCCTAGCGCATTGCCGAACGCATCCGTGGCGATCTGCACATAGTTCGCCTTGCCTCCAGACAAGACGGTAGCCACTACTCCCGCTCCCGTCCCGGCGACAGCACTTCGTACCAGCTGACTACCCGGACCATTCCACCCCCGAAATGCCGTATCGCTGATGCCATAACCAACCGCCGCCCCAACACCAGCCGCCGCCACGCCGCTCCAACTGAACTTGGACTGCAGGCCGACCGCCATGGAGATCCCTTGACTGATGGTCGAACTCACCACCGCGCGTCCGGCGACTTCCAGCATCTTCTGGCCTAAGGTTCCCTGAATTGCCGCAGCGCCTCCGAAGCTGTTTGCCACGCCGGCAGACACCGCCGTCGTCAGACCGCCCAAGGCGACGCCGCTCCAGCTGAATTTGCTCTGCATGCCCATGGCCATGCCTACGCCCTGGCTGACGATGCTGCCTACGGCGCCAGCCGCCAGACCGATGCCTACGCTGGCAGCGAATCCCGCTCCGCCCAACAAGACGGAAGAACCTGCAGCCAGGGTCGCCCCCAGCGCAGTCGTCGTTCCTGCCGCCGCAGCAGCAGAGGTTGCTAAGGCAGCAGGAGCCAACGCCCCCGCCGTAAACACCGTCGCCACCACCGCAACCACCGCCAGGATCAAACTGCC
>MCND01000235.1_pt1 | contig 22308 bp, 20 predicted proteins | sample 778211 | NCBI WGS metagenome assembly MCND01 (sample SAMN04296812, study PRJNA304217) | bioreactor metagenome | isolation source: activated sludge enriched with benzalkonium chloride | place: Turkey: Istanbul urban wastewater treatment plant
GTGCTGCGCGGCGGCGACGTGGACAACGTCGACATCAAGCGCCTGCGCGCCCTGCCCAAGGTGGAATACACCACCGCCGGCTGGGAGATGTTCTCGCCCCAGGCCTACCTGATCTTCAACATGCGCAAGCCGCCGTTCGACAACCTCAAGGTGCGCCAGGCGGTGATGGCGGCCATCAACCGCAACATGGTGGTCAACAACATCTTCTTCGGCCTGGGCAAGGTCGCCACCAGCCCCTTCGTCACCACCGAGATGTTCTACGACAAGAACATGCCGGCCATGCCTTTCGACATGAAGCAGGCGCGCGCGCTGATCAAGGAATCCGGCATCAAGCCGGGCGACTACACCATCCGCCAGCTGAGCTTCCCCTACGGCTCCACCTGGGACCGCCTGGCCGAATACACCAAGCAGGCGCTGGAGCAGCTGGGCTTCAAGGTCAACCTGGAGTCCACCGACGCCGGCGGCTGGGCCAGCCGCACCGGCAACTGGGACTTCGACCTGACCACCAACTTCACCTACCAGTACGGCGATCCGGCGCTGGGCGTGCAGCGGCTGTACATCTCGTCGAACATCGTCAAGGGCTCGCCCTTCGCCAACGTGCAGGGCTACAGCAACCCCGAGACCGACAAGCAGTGGGAAGCCGCCGCCTCGGAGATCGATCCGGCCAAGCGCCAGGCGCTGTACAGCCAGCTGCAGACCACGCTGGTCAAGGAAGTGGCCAACGGTTTCCTGGTGGACATGGAGTTCCCCACGCTGTACCGCGCCAACGTGAAGAACCTGGTCAGGACGGCCATCGGCCTGAACGAGTCGTTCGACGACGTCTACATCGAGAAATAAGTCCAGAAGCAAGCGTCTTGGGCGCCGCCGCGCGGGGCGGCGGCGCCGGGACCGCGCGGCGGCCAGTCCGCCCACGGAGGACCCGAGCATGAAATTCCTGTCTTTCCTCGTCTCGCGCATCGGCAAGGCCCTGGTGGTCGTGCTGGGCGTGGTCATCATCAATTTCTTCCTGATCCGGCTCGCGCCCGGCGATCCGGCCGCGGTGCTGGCCGGCCAGGCCGGCGCGGGCGACGCCGCCTACGTCGAGCAGCTGCGCGCGGCCTTTGGCCTGGACCAGCCGCTGCTGACGCAGCTGATGCTCTACCTGAAGGGCGTGGCGCAGCTGGACCTGGGCTTTTCCTACCGCAACCACGTGCCGGTGCTGGACCTGATCGTCGAGCGGCTGCCCGCCACCTTCCTGCTGATGTCCTGCGCCTTCGTGTTCTCGATCGTGTTGGGCGTGCTGCTGGGCGTGGTCGCCGCCAAGGCGCGCTACCGCAACAAGCGACGTTGGATCGACAGCAGCGTCATGACGGGCGCGCTGCTGCTGTACGCCACGCCGCTGTTCTGGCTGTCGCTGATGGGCATCCTGCTGTTCTCGGTGGTGCTGGGCTGGCTGCCGGCCTTCGGCATGGAAACCGTGGGCGCGGGCCTGACGGGCTGGGCGCGCGCCGGCGACATCGCGCAGCACCTGGTGCTGCCCACCGTGACGCTGGGCTGCTTCTTCATGGCCGTGTACGTGCGCCTAACGCGCGCCTCGATGCTGGAGGTGATCGGCATGGACTTCGTCAAGACCGCGCGCGCCAAGGGCGTCGGCCCGGGGCGCGTGATCCGCGCCCACGTGCTGCGCAACGCGCTGCTGCCGGTCATCACCTTCGCGGGCATCCAGCTGGGCCAGATGGCCGGCGGCGCGGTGCTGACCGAGACCGTGTTCGCCTGGCCCGGCATCGGCCGGCTGATGTTCGACGCCCTGTTGCAGCGCGACTATCAGCTGCTGCTGGGCATTTTCCTGGTCACTTCCATCATGGTGGTGGTCTTCAACCTGCTCACCGACGTGCTGTACCGGCTCATCGATCCGCGCATCGGCGCGGGAGCGCAACAGGGAGCCGCCGCATGAAATCCTTCGCGCGCCGCTATATGCGCAATCATGGCGCGGTGGCCGGCCTGGTCATCGTGCTGCTGGTGGTGGCCGTGGCCCTGGCCGCGCCGCTGCTGTATGAAGAATCGCCGTGGATGATGGTGGCCGATCCGCTGATCCCGCCCTTCACCAACGCCGACTATCCCTTCGGCACCGACATGCTGGGGCGCGACATCACCGCCGGCCTGGTCTGGGGCGCGCGCGTGTCGCTGTTGGTGGGGCTGCTGTCCACCGCCGTGGCGCTGGGCTTCGGCATCGTGGTCGGCGCCATCGCCGGCTACTGTGGCGGCCGCATCGACGACGCGCTGATGCGCTTCACCGAGTTCTTCCAGACCATCCCGCAGCTGGCGATGGCGGTGGTGCTGGTGGCCATCATCGGGCCCTCGGTGTATTCCATCATGGGCGCCATCGCGCTGGTGTCGTGGCCGCCGGCCGCGCGGCTGGTGCGCTCGGAGTTCATGACGCTCAAGCAGCGCGAGTTCGTGCAGGCGGCCATCGTGATCGGCCAGGCGCCGGCCCGCATCGTCGGCACCCAGATCCTGCCCAACGCCATGTCGCCCATCATCGTGTCGGCCTCGTTCATGGTGGCAACCGCCATTCTCACGGAGTCCTCGCTGTCCTTCCTGGGGCTGGGCGACCGCAACGAGATGAGCTGGGGCTTCATGATCGGCGCGGCCCGCACCATGATCCGCGAAGCCTGGTGGATGAGCGTGTGGCCGGGCGTGGCCATCCTTCTGACCGTGCTGGCCATCAACCTGATCGGCGAAGGCCTGAACGATGCCCTCAACCCGCAGCTGCGCAAGCGCGGCGAATAGGAGCCCAGCCATGAACCCCCAAGGCATGCCGGCCGCCGCGCCGGCCACGGGCGACGCCCCGCTGCTGTCCATCCGCAACCTCAGCATCGCCCTGCCCGCCGGCGGCGACCGCGCCTATGCGGTGCGCGACGTGTCCTACGACATCCGCGCCGGCGAAATCCTGTGCATCGTCGGCGAATCCGGTTCCGGCAAATCCATGAGCGCCAACGCCATCATGGGCCTGTTGCCCGACTACCTGACGCCGCAGCAGGGCAGCATCCTGTTCCGAGGCACGGACCTGCTGCGCCAGGACGAGGCCAGCCTGCAGGCCATGCGCGGCAAGGACATGGCGATGATCTTCCAGGAGCCGCTGTCGGCGCTGAACCCGCTGATGACGGTGGGCGAGCAGATCAGCGAAGTCATGCGCGTGCACGACGCCTATCCCGGCCCCGCGCGGCTGGCGCGCGCGCTGGAACTGCTGGCCTTCGTCGGCCTGCCCGATCCGGCCACGCTGTACCACGCCTATCCGTTCCGCCTGTCCGGCGGCCAGCGCCAGCGCGTGATGATCGCCATGGCGCTGGCGCTGGAACCGGCGCTGCTGATCGCCGACGAGCCCACCACCGCGCTGGACGTGACCACGCAGGCGCAGATCCTGGCGCTGATTGCCCGCATCCAGAAGGAAAAAGGCATGGGCGTGATGTTCGTCACCCACGATTTCGGCGTGGTGGCCGAGATCGCGCACCGCGTCGCCGTGATGGAAAAAGGCGTGCTGGTCGAACAGGGGCCGGCGGACCAGGTGCTGAATCGTCCGCGCCATCCCTACACCCAGCGCCTGATCGCCGCCGTGCCGCATCGGCGCGGCGAGGAACGCGCGGCCGGTGGCGGCGAGCCGCCGGTGCTGGACGTGCGCGACCTGCGCAAGACCTATGTGATCGGCCATGGCTGGCTCGGCGGCCGGCGCGAGGTGCACGCGGTGGACGGCGTCAGCTTCAGCGTGCGGCGCGGCGAGACGCTGGGCATCGTGGGCGAGTCCGGCTCGGGCAAGTCCACCATCGGCAAATGCCTGCTGAAGCTCGTCGGCATCAATGGCGGCCAGCTGCTGTTCAACGGCCAGGACATCGCCGCCATGCCCGAATCGCGCTTCCGCCCGATGCGCAAGGACATCCAGATGATCTTCCAGGATCCCTTCGCCTCGCTCAATCCGCGCCACACCGTGGGCCGCATCATCAGCGATGGCCCGCGCGCCAACGGCGTGCCGCAGGCGGCGGCCGAGGCGCGGGCGCGCGAACTGCTGGCGCTGGTGGGGCTGGAGCCATCCGCCTTCGACCGCTACCCCAATCAGTTCTCCGGCGGCCAGCGCCAGCGCGTGGGCATCGCGCGCGCGCTGGCGCTGGAGCCCAAGGTGCTGGTGGCCGACGAGTCGGTCTCGGCGCTGGACGTATCGGTGCAGGCCCAGGTGCTGGAGCTGCTGCGCGAGCTGCAACAGCGCCTGCGCATCGCCCTGGTCTTCATCACCCACGACCTGCGCGTGGCCGCCCAGATCTGCGACGCCGTGCTGGTCATGCATCGCGGCAAGGTCGTGGAACACGGCACGCCATCGCAGATCTTCGACCGCCCGCAGCACGCCTATACGAAGCAATTGATCGCCGCCGTGCCCGGCCAGCACTGGGATCCGACCCAGGCCCGCGCCCAGGCGGCATGACGCCCCCCCCCACACCACACAGGAGACGCATCCATGCAACGCCCCCAGGCCGTTCCCACCGTGCAGATCGACAACGAATTCGTCACCGTCACCGAGTGGCGCTTCCCGCCGGGCAGCGAGACCGGCTGGCACCGCCACGGCATGAATTACGTGGTGGTGCCGCAGACCACCGGACCGCTGCTGCTGGAAACGCCCGACGGCCCGGTCACCAGCCAGCTGACCGCCGGCGTGTCGTACTATCGCTCGATTGGCGTGGAACACAATGTGATCAACCCGGGCGAAGCCGAGTTCGTATTCGTCGAGGTCGAGATCAAACAGGCATCGCACTGACGGGAACCCCATGCAAGCCTTTTTCTCCGACGAACAACTGCTGCACGAGCCGCGCCAGTTCATGCGGCTGGGCCGCATCAGCGCGCCCACCGATCTGCCATCGCGCGCCGGCAGCCTGCAGGCCGCGCTGGCGGCCCGAGGCATCGCGGTGCAGGCGCCGCCCGATTTCGGCCGTGAACCCTTGCTGGCGGTGCACAGCGCCGATTATCTGGACTATCTGGAACACGCCTACGCCCGCTGGCAGGCCTTGAAGGGGCCCGGCGTGGATCCCGGCCCGGAAGTGCTGCCCAACCTGTCGCCCTACCTGAACGGCCGCGTCGAGGCGGACGGCCGGCCGCCCTGCCCCTCGCCGTCCATCGTCGCCCAGACCGGCTATTACCTGAGCGACCTGTCCTGCCCCATCGGCCCGCACACCTGGCGCTCGGCGCTGCGCTCCACGCACAGCGCGGTCGCGGCGGCCGACCACGTCGCGGCGCACGGCGGCGCGGCCTATGCGCTGTGCCGCCCGTCCGGCCATCACGCCCACCGCGACCGCGCCGGCGGCTTCTGCTACCTGAACAGCAGCGCGGCCGCCGCAGCCCGGCTGCGGCGCACGCATGCCCGCGTGGCGGTGCTGGACGTGGACGCGCACCATGGCGACGGCACGCAGCAGATCTTCTACCGCCGCGCCGACGTCATGACGGCGTCGCTGCACGCCGACCCGGCCGGCTACTACCCGTTCTACAGCGGCTATGCCCATGAACGCGGCCATGGCGAAGGCGAAGGATTCAACCTGAACCTGCCGCTGCCACACGGATCCGGCAACGATCCCTTCCTGCGCGCGCTGGACACGGCGCTGGCGGCGCTGGCCGGCCACGCGCCCCAGGCCCTGGTGCTGGCGCTGGGCTTCGACACCTACAAGGACGATCCCATCAGCGTGCTGCGCCTGGACATCGATGCGTACCGCGACATCGGCGCGCGCATCGGCGCCCTGGGACTGCCCACCGTGGTGGTGCAGGAAGGCGGCTACATGGTCGAGGCCATCGGGCCGGCGCTGGACGCCTTCCTGCAAGGCCTGGGCCGGAGCTGAACGCCGCGATGCCTCCTCCCGCCCGCTCCGAGGCCCTGTCCTCGCCGGCCGCCGGCGCGGCCGCCTCGCGGCGCGCCGGCGTGCTGCTGTTCTTCGCCGCGCTGGTCGCCTTCGCCACCTTCGACGCCGGCGCCAAGCGGCTGCTGGAACACTATCCTGCGCCCTTCCTGAACGTGGTGCGCTACGTCGCCGTGGCGACACTGGCGCTGTTCCTGCTGTGGCGCGCGGGACGGCCGCGCCTGCGCGACGCGCCACACAAGGGGCTGCTGGTGCTGCGCGGCCTGATGCTGGCCACCGTCGGCACCTGCTTCATGACGGCGCTGATCTGGATGCCGCTGTCCGAAGCCACCGCCATCTATTTCACGTCGCCGCTGATCATGGTGGCGCTGTCGCCCTGGCTGCTGGGCGAGCGGGTGCGCGCGGCGCAATGGGCCGCCGTCGCCGTCGGCTTCGCCGGCATGCTGCTGATCGTGCGGCCCGGCGCCGACCTGCCCTGGCTGGGCACACTGCTGATGGCGGTGTCGGCGGTGAGCTACGCGGTGTTCCAGGTGCTGACGCGCAAGCTCGCCGGCCCGGTGCCGGGGCCGGTGCAGTATGCCTACACCGCCCTCATCTGCCTGATCGCGACCGCGCTGCCCGCGCCGTTCTTCCTGCCCGATCCCTGGCCGGCGGCGCCGGACCTGGCGCTGATCGTGGGCCTGGGCCTGTGCAGCGGGCTGGCGCAGATCCTGCTGATCTCCGCCTTCCAGCGCGTGCCGGCGGCCACGCTGGCGCCGCTGAACTACTTCCAGCTGCTGCTGGCGGTGATCTTCAGCACCTTCTGGCTGCAACGCCCGCCCGACAGCCTGGCCATGGCCGGCATGCTGCTGATCATGGCGGCGGGCATGTTCCTGGCGCTGCGGCGCTGACGGTGACGCGCCATTCAGCGCCTGGCCGCCGGCGGTTCAGGTCGTCTGCCGGCGCACCAGCTCGAACCCCAGGTCCACGTGACGCCGCTCGATGGCCTCGCCGGCCAGGTGGCGCATCAGCAGGCCGGCGGCGGCCAGCCCGATCTCGTAGCGCGGCGTGGCGATGGTGGACAACGGCGGCGTGGTCCAGGCCGAACCGGCCAGATCGTGAAAACCCACCAGCCCTATCCGGCCCGGCACGGCCAGCCCCAAACGCGCGCACTGGAACACCGCGCCCTGGGCCAGGTCGTCGTTGACGAAGAACACGGCGTCGCAATCCGGATGCTCGCGGTGCACCCGGTCCATCAGCGCCGCCCCCAGGCCGATCGAGGATTTCTCCGGCGTCATGATCTCCAGCGCCGGATCGTAGGCGCCGGCGTCGCGCAGCGACTGGCGGCAACCCTCGCAGCGGCGCAGCGAGCGCGGATCGAGCTGCGCGCCCACGATGGCGATGCGCCGGTAGCCACAATCCAGCAGATGCCGCCCGGCCGCGTAGCCGGATTCGAATTGCGAAAAGCCCACGCTCATGTCCGCGCCGTCGTCCAGCGTCTCGATGGTGTGGACGGTGGGAATCTGCCGGGCGCGCAACAGGTCCCAGACGCCGGGCGTGTGGTCGATGCCGGTCAGGATCAGGCCGTCGGGCGCGTGCCGCAGATAGGTGCGCAGCAGGTTTTCCTCGGCCTCGGGCGAATAGCCGGTGACGCCGATCAGCATGAGATAGCCCTGGGCGTCCAGCGCCTCCTTGATGCCGCTGAGGATGTCCACGAACACCACGTTGCTCAGCGACGGGATCAGCACCACCACCGTCTGCGAGCGGGCCGAGGCCAGCGCGCTGGCCGCGTGGTTGGGCACATAGCCCAGCTCCTGGCAGACCTGCGCAATGCGCAGGCGCACGGGCTCGGCCACCTTGTCCGGCGTGCGCAGCGCGCGCGACACGGTGATGGCGCTCACGCCCGCGCGCCGCGCCACTTCCTGCATGGTGACGCGGCCGGCGCGGGTGCTTCGAGGTTTGCGGATCGACATGGGCCTGGGCCAGGACATACCGGGAAGGCGGAGGGAAGCGCGTAGTCTGAACGAAAGCGCGGGGCTTGCCAAACGGAAAATGTTAGCGCTAACATCCGAAACACAAATACCCGCCGGAACCTGATGCCGGACGGAAAAAACGAGGAGACATCCCCCATGCGAGCTTCCCCGCCCGGGCGGCCCGGCGCGTCGGCGCTGGCCCGCGCCGCCGACTGCTGTGCCCGTCTGCAAACACTGCTCATGGTCGCCTGCCTGGCGGTCATGGTGGTGCTGCTGTTCGGCAACGTCGCGCTGCGCTACCTGTTCAACTCCGGCATCAACGTGTCCGACGAACTGTCGCGACTGGCCTTCGTCTGGATGATCTTCCTGGGCTCGGTGCTGGCGCTGCGCGAACACCAGCACATCGGCGTGACCATGCTGGTCGAGCGTTTCGGCCCGGCCGCGCGACGCGTCACGCACGTGCTGTGCCAGCTGCTGACGGTGTGGGTGCTGTGGCTGATGGCCGAAGGCAGCTGGACCCAGACCCTGATCGGCCTGGACACGCGCCTGCCGGTCACCGGCCTGCCGCTGGCGGTGTTCAACGCCGCGGCGCTGTATGCGGCGGCGGCCATGGGCCTGCTGACGCTGGTGGACCTGGTCCGCGTCCTGGCGGGCGGCCCCCTGCCGGCCGAATCCAGCGCCGAGAATCCGCTGGACTGATCCCCTCCCCACACCGCCCGGACCCGAAAGATGATCCTGACCGTCTTCCTGATCGTGCTGCTGGGGCTGATCGCCCTGGGCATGCCCATCGCCTTCGCGCTGCTGCTCAGCGCGATCGCCATGATGTTCCAGCTGGATTTCTTCGATACCCAGATCCTGTCGCAGAACATGCTGTCCGGCGCCAACAGCTTCACGCTGATGGCCGTGCCGCTGTTCATGCTGGCCGGCGAGCTGATGAATGCCGGTGGCATCTCGCGCCGCATCGTCAACCTGGCCAGCATGTTCGTCGGCCACATCCAGGGTGGCCTGGGCTATGTGGCCATCTTCGCCAGCGTGCTGCTGGCGGCGCTGTCCGGCTCGGCGGTGGCCGACGCCGCCGCGCTCGGCTCGCTGCTGATCCCCATGCTGCGCGAAAAAGGCTACGACGCCGGCCAGGCTTCCGGCCTGATCGCCGCCGGCGGCATCATCGCGCCCATCATTCCGCCGTCGATCTCCTTCATCATCTTCGGCGTCGCCACCAATGTGTCCATCACCAAGCTCTTTTTCGCCGGCATCGCGCCGGGCCTGATGATGGGCCTGACGCTGGTGGCGGTGTGGACCTGGGTGGCGCGCAAGCACGGCGCCATCAAGCCCTCGCCGCGCCAGCCCTGGGGCGCGAGGCTGCGGGCGCTGCGCGAGGCGGGCTGGGCGCTGATGCTGCCCGTCATCATCATCGGCGGACTGCGCGGCGGCATCTTCACGCCGACCGAGGCGGCCGTGGTGGCGGCGGTCTACGCGCTGCTGGTCAGCCTGTTCGTCTACCGCGAGATCAAGGCGCGCGACCTGATGCCGCTGTTCATCAACGCCGCGCGCACCACCGCGGTGGTGATGTTCCTGGTGGCGGCGGCCATGGTGTCGTCCTACATGATCACGCTGGCCGACATGCCGCAGGACCTGATCGCGCTGCTCGATCCGGTGCTGGACCAGCCCAGGCTGCTGATGTTCGCGCTGCTGGTGCTGCTGACGCTGGTCGGCACGGTGATGGACCTGACGCCCACCATCCTGATCCTGGCGCCGGTGCTGATGCCGGTCATCACCAAGGCCGGCATCGACCCGGTCTATTTCGGCGTGATGTTCGTCATGGTGGGCTGCGTCGGCCTGCTCACGCCGCCGGTGGGCACCGTGCTGAACGTGGTCTGCGGCGTGGCCCGCATCAACATGGAAACCATCTGCAGGGGCGTGTGGCGCTACGTGGTCGCCTACACGCTGCTGCTGGTCCTGCTGGTGATCTTCCCCGAACTGATCACCGTCCCCGCGCGCTGGATGCACTAAGGCGCCCATAAGAGAAAAGCCAAGGAGGAAAGACATGTTCAAGCTGTTCCATACCCCGATCAAGACCCCGCTCAAGACCCGCATCCTGGTCCTGGCCGCCGCCCTGTCCTGCGCCGTGGCCGGCGCCGCCTCGGCGGCCGACGTCAAGCCGCGCCTGATCCGCTTCGGCTACGGCCTGAACGAGGAAAGCGTGCAGGGCCGCGCCGCGCGCCACCTGGCGCAGGAACTGGAGAAGATCAGCGGCGGCAAGCTGAAGATGAAGACCTTCGGCTCGGCCAACCTGGGCTCGGACGAACAGATGCAGGGCGCGCTGGCCGGCGGCGCCCAGGAAATGATGGTGGGCTCGACCGCACCGCTGGCCGGCATGGTCAAGGAATTCGGCGTGTTCGACCTGCCGTTCCTGTTCAACAGCGAGAAGGAAGCCGACGCGGTGCTGGACGGCCCGCTGGGCCAGGACCTGCTCAAGAAGCTGGAGGCCAAGGGGCTGGTGGGCCTGGTCTATTGGGAGAACGGCTTTCGCAACATGACCAACTCCAAGCGCCCCATCGCCCGCGCCGAGGACCTGCAAGGCATCAAGCTGCGCGTCATGCAGAACCAGATCGCGCTGGGCGTGTTCAATACGCTGGGCGCCAACGCCGTGCCCATGCCCTTCTCCGAACTGTTCACGGCGTTGGAAACGCGCACGGTGGACGGCCAGGAAAACCCCATCACCACGATCCAGAGCAGCAAGTTCTATGAAGTGCAGCCCTACCTGACCATCACGCGCCACGTCTACACGCCCTGGGTGGTGCTGGCCTCGAAGAAATGGTGGGACAAGCTGTCGGCCGACGAGCAGCAGCTGATCCGCCAGGCCGCCGCGTCGTCGCGCGACTTCGAGCGCCAGGACAGCCGCGCCGACTCGCTCAAGGCCATGGGCACGCTGGAGCAGCACGGCATGAAGATCAACACCGTGTCGGCCGATGAAGTGGCGCGCATGCGCCAGAAGGTGCAGCCGGTCGTCGACAAGTACACGCAGGAACTCGGCCCCGAACTGATCAAGCAATTGAACGAGGAAATACAGAAGGCCCGCAACTGAGTCCTGCGCCCCGGGGCATCGTCCCGGGGCGCGGCTCCCCCGAAGCAAGCAACGAAGCACGCGAGATTCCCATGTCCCAGACACCCCGCAGACTGCGCAGCCAGAAATGGTTCGACGACCCCTCCCACGCCGACATGACGGCGATTTACGTCGAGCGCTACCTCAACTACGGCCTGACGCGCGAGGAGCTGCAATCGGGCCGGCCCATCATCGGCATCGCCCAGACCGGCAGCGACCTCGCGCCCTGCAATCGCCACCATCTGGCGCTGGCCGAGCGCGTCAAGGCCGGCATCCGCGACGCGGGCGGCATCCCGATGGAGTTCCCGGTCCATCCTCTGGCTGAACAGGGCCGCCGCCCCACCGCCGCGCTGGACCGCAACCTGGCCTACCTGGGACTGGTGGAAATCCTGCACGGCTATCCGCTGGACGGCGTGGTGTTGACCACCGGCTGCGACAAGACCACCCCCGCCTGCCTGATGGCCGCGGCCACCGTGGACATTCCCGCGATCGTGCTGTCCGGCGGACCCATGCTGGACGGCTGGCACGACGGCCAGCGCGTGGGCTCGGGCACGGTGATCTGGCACGCGCGCAACCTGATGGCGGCGGGCAAGCTCGACTACGAAGGCTTCATGACGCTGGCGACCGCCTCCTCGCCGTCCATCGGCCACTGCAACACCATGGGCACGGCGCTGTCGATGAACTCGCTGGCCGAGGCGCTGGGCATGTCGCTGCCGACCTGCGCCAGCATCCCCGCGCCCTACCGCGAGCGCGGCCAGATGGCCTACGCCACCGGCAAGCGCATCTGCGACATGGTGCGCGAGGATATGCGGCCGTCGCGCATCCTGACCCGCGAAGCCTTCGAGAACGCCATCGTGGTGGCCTCGGCGCTGGGCGCGTCCAGCAACTGTCCGCCGCACCTGATCGCCATGGCGCGCCACGCCGGCATCGACCTGAGCCTGGACGACTGGCAACGGCTGGGCGAAGACGTGCCGCTGCTGGCCAACTGCGTGCCCGCCGGCGAGCACCTGGGCGAGGGCTTTCACCGCGCCGGCGGCGTGCCCGCCGTGCTGCATGAATTGCAGGCCGCCGGCCGGCTGCACGACGGCTGCCTGACCGTGTCCGGCCAGACCATCGGCGAGATCGCCGCCGCCGCCAAGACCCGCGATCCCGACGTCATCCGCAGCTGCGCGCAGCCGCTCAAGCACCGCGCCGGCTTCATCGTGCTGTCGGGCAATTTCTTCGACAGCGCGGTCATCAAGATGTCGGTGGTGGGCGAGGCCTTCCGCCGCGCCTACCTGTCCGAGCCCGGCGACGAGAACGCCTTCGAGGCGCGCGCCATCGTGTTCGACGGCCCCGAGGACTATCACGCGCGCATCGAGGATCCGGCGCTGAACATCGACGAGCATTGCATCCTGGTGATCCGGGGCGCCGGCACGGTGGGCTATCCCGGCAGCGCCGAGGTGGTCAACATGGCCCCGCCCTCGCACCTGATCAAGCGCGGCATCGACTCGCTGCCCTGCCTGGGCGACGGCCGCCAGAGCGGCACCTCGGCCAGCCCCTCGATCCTGAACATGTCGCCGGAAGCCGCCGTGGGCGGCGGGCTGGCGCTGCTGCGCACCGGCGACCGCATCCGCGTCGACCTGAACCAGCGCTCGGTCACGGCCCTGGTCGACGAGGCCGAGCTGGAGAAGCGTCGCGCCGAGCCGGCCATGCAGCCGCCGCCCGCGCAGACGCCTTGGCAGGAGATCTATCGGAAGATGGTCGGCCAGCTATCCACCGGCGGCTGCCTGGAGCCGGCGACGCTGTACCTGAAGGTGGTGGAAACGCGCGGCGATCCCCGACATTCGCATTAAGCGTTCAGGCGTCGTCTGGTCCGCCGGATGGCGCCTGCGCGCGCGGACTGGGGCGCGACAACACGTAGGCCGCGCTGGCGATGAAGAACAGGCCCACGCCCAGAGCCAGCGCCCAGGACGGATGCGCCCCCCACCAGAACAGCGCGTAGCCGACCGCCATGCCCAGCGTGGCGTAGGTCTTGCCCTTGCGCGACACCGCGCCCTGCTCGCGCCAGGCGCGCAGCGAAGGGCCGTAGGTGGGGCTGTCCAGCAGCCATTTTTCCAGCCTGGGAGACGAGCGGGAAAAGCAGCCCACCGCCAGGATCAGGAAAATCGTGGTCGGCATCACCGGCAGGAATGCGCCGATGACGCCCAGCGCCACCATCACGCAGCCCAGAACCAGCCAGATCGCTCTCATCATGATGGACAGCAGGATATCGCAAAAGCGATGCGGCCGATGGCGCGGCCCGGCCGGCCCGTTGCGCCGCGTTCAGCCGTCGTACACCACCGCGCGATCTCGGCCCTCGCGCTTGGCCCGGTACAGCGCCAGGTCGGCGCGCCGGATCACGTCCGAGGTGCCTGTGTCGCCAGGCACGAAACGCGCGATGCCGCCGCTGGCCGACAGTATCAGGGGATCGTCGCCGAATTCCAGCGCGTGGTTGCGCAGGGCTTCGCGCAGCCGGTCGCAGACCGCCAGCGCGGTGCCGGGATCATCGCCGTCCAACAGCACCAGGAACTCCTCGCCGCCCAGCCGTCCGATGGCGTCGCCGCCGCGCACGCAGGCGCGCAGCTGGTCGCAGAAGTGCCGCAATGCGGCGTCGCCGGCCAGGTGCCCGTAGCGGTCGTTGACCTGCTTGAAGAAATCCAGGTCCAACATCAGCGCGGTGAAGGCCGCTCCCGGATCCAGGCGCGCGGCGTTCAGCTTCAGGCTCATGCGCCGCAGGATCTCGGCCCGGTTCCAGCAGCTGGTCAGGCTGTCCACCGTCGCCATCCTGGCGATCGCGGCCTGCGCCCGCCGGCTTTCGGTGGCATCCAGCCCGATGTTGATGATGCGGCCGTCGGGCAGGCTGACGTTCGACCACATCACGGTCAGCCGCTCACCCGCGCGCGTCAGCGGGTGCCACTCGCGGAACGCGCGGCACGGCGCGCTGTCCACGCTTTCGCGCACCCGCGCCCGGTCCGATGGATCGGGATAGAACAGCGCCAGCGGATCGTCCTGGCGGTTGATCTCGGCGATCGACCAGCCGAAGCGGCGTTCGCACTCCTCGTTCCACAAGGTGCAGCGGCCGTCCGAGTCGAAGGCGTTGATCAGCACCGGCGCGCTGTGGAACAGCGCCTCATACTGCGTCACCAGCCCGCGCCAATCGTCGGCGCGACGGCGCAGTTCGCGATAGCCGAGCACGCTGCGCCGCGCATAGGACGCCAGGATGCCCAGGGCATCGCCATACGCGGCGGCAGCGGGCACCGCCCGCCGGAAAACCAATGCCACATGCCCGCGCAACGCGCCGTCCGGATCGCGCAAGGCCCTGGCTGTGCAGGCCCGCGCGCCTTCGCGGACGAACCAGGGCGCGTCCGGCAGCGTGCCACCGCCTTCATCTACCCGGAAGGCATCCCCGCCCGCCGCCAAGGCCACGTGCATCGCCTGGGCAGCCTGGCGCAAGGGCGCGTCGGAGCGCTCCGCGACGATCAGCTCGGACTCGCCATCGCGCGTCAGCAGCACCCACGCGATATCCGCCCCAAGCGCGGCGCGGGCCTGATCGACCAGATAATGGAAGAAGCCCTGCTCGGGGGCGTCGGCCAATAATCGGTTTACCGCAAGCAATATACCGGCGGCGTCGGCAGGCGGCGCCAAGGGATTAACGCCTTCATTCAAGGAAGGGGGGCGCATGGTCTCGAAGTCAAACCGGGGATAAGGGGTCGGGCCGTCAGCGGAACCGCAAGGCCTGTCGTGCGGCCGCGCGATTCGAATAACACCGGAATGGCGGCCTGAAGCTGCGCCAGTATAGGAGCAATGCGGGGCCGATAATGCCAAGAATCGTCAAGGCCGTGATTTTGAAACGGGGTTTTCCTGTTTTCCGGAAAATGCGCCTCCTCGCCCTCCACAATCAAAGCCTTCCGGTGACGCGCTATAACTGAAGCCTGTCCCGATCCGATTCCAGGAGTTCCGCAAATGGACAACACATGGCTGACCCAGGCCAAGCGCTTGCAGGCAATCGCCTCCACGGGCCTGCACTTCTGCCGCGACGAATACGACCGTGAACGCTACCAGGAGATCGCCGACATCGCCCATCGCATGCTCGCCGAGCTGGGCGGCGTGCCGCCGGCCCGCATCCTGGAACTGGTCTCCGATTTCGCCCAGGGCTACGCCACGCCGAAGGTGGATGTACGCGGCGCGCTCATCGAGCATGACCGGATCCTGCTGGTGCGCGAGAAAAGCGACGGCTGCTGGACGCTGCCGGGCGGCTATGCCGACGTCGGCCTGTCGCCAGCCGAGAACGTGATCAAGGAAATCCGCGAAGAAGCGGGCATCGCCGTGTCCGCCACGCGCCTGTACAGCGTGCGCCACAAGGCCAAGCGCGAATACGAGCCCGACGTGCGGGATTTCTACAAGCTGTTCTTCCTGTGCGCGCGCGACGGCGATGAGCGCACGCCGACGCCGGGCCTGGAAACGATGGATGCCGACTTCTTCGCGCCCGACCGGCTGCCGCCGCTGTCACGGGGCCGGGTGGTGGAAAGCGATATCCAGGCGGCATTCGCGTTCCGGGCCGACGAAGCAAGAGCGGCGGCGTTCGACTAAGACCGACATGCGACAATGCGCGCGCCGTCCGGATCGCGCCGCAAGACGCTTTCCCCTGTCGGCCCCCTTCTTCTTCGGAGCTCCACAGTGCAGTCCTCATGGATGCGCCCGCGCGGCCCAAAGGTCCGCGCCTCCAGCGCCTGGGCCGCCCGCGCGGCCGGCGTGGCGTTGATGCTGGCGGCAGCGTCAGCGGCAGCCGCCGCTGACGCCAACGATGCCCGGATATTGATGCAGCCCGAACCCGGCGCCGCCTACGTCCACGGCCGCTACTACCTGATCCCGCAACCCTACGCCACGGTCAAGCGCGATATCGAACAGGGCTTCGCCGCCACGGCCGCGCTGCGCGGATTCCAGCCGCGCGACGACACCGCGCCCCTGTCGGGCATGGAGTTCTACTGGGTGCAGGTCGGCGCCCGCCATCTCCCGGCGCTGCGCCAGGCCCTGGCCGCCCAGGCCGGCGCGCAGGCGGCGTCCGTGCTGGACCAGGCGCTCAAGACCGGCGCGATCACGCGCGAGGAGAACACCGCCTTCCGCGACGCGATTGCATCGCAACAGGACTACGCCGACGACACGCTCAAGTCCGTCCCGTTCGTGGCACAACCCATCGCGCGCTGGTCGTTCCAGCGCACGCAGGGTAAATCGCGCGCGCAGCAGATCGACTACGGCACGGTCATGGACCTCTCGTCGCTGGTGGACACGCCGCCGCTGACCCTGGTCTGGTACGGCGGCACCGCCGCCACCGTCACGCGGCAGTTCAAGCTGATGAGCTGCATGGTCGGCGTGACCTGCTTCCCGGATCCGCACATCGAGCGCAAGACCCGCGCCGCCGAACACCTGGATCCGGCGCTGGAGAGCTATCTGGACGGCCTCGCCTCGCGCATGCAGGCCCTGGCCCCGGCCAGCGCCGGCCACGTCATGCAGGCCTACTTCGATGCCTACGCGCGCGGCCGGCCCCAGCCTGCTCCGATGAAGGTGCAGGCTTCGGCGCTGCCGCCAACCCACCTGCCCGGCATCGCCTTGCCCGCCGACGAAGCCGATCTGCGCCGCTACGACAACGACGACTGGCGCCTGCTGGCGCTGCCGGACGGCAGCCTGCTGGCCTCGGGCCCCGCCGCGCACCGCTATACGCCGCAAGGCGGTAGCGTGCAACGGCAGGCCGTCAGCGGATTGAACGGCGCGCGCGGCCTGAAAATCGCTCCGGACGGCCAGGTCTGGAGCCTGTCCACCGGCGAGGACGGCGCGCCCCGGCTACAGGCCTGGCGGCCTGGCGGCAAGCCGGTAGCCTACGCGCCCGCCCCCGGCATGCAAACCTGGCGCGTCAGCAACTGGACCATACGCGCCGGCGGCGGCGTCGCCCTGCGCCTGGACGACCAGCTATACGCGCTGACGCCGCAAGGCCGCTGGAACCAGCACACCTGGGACGCGAAGCCGCGCAGCGCCGCCAGCGATGCGGTGGAACACGCCCTGCCCTGGATCCACAGCCCGGCCATCCATTTCGGCGATGGCCTGTTCTGGGCCGCCGATCGCGACGGCTACGGCATCGACCCGGACACGGCCCGCGTCAGCCGCAGCATCAAGACCTCGACCGGCAAGCTCTTCTTCGGCAGCCATGCGGGCGGCTGGGCGCTGGCGCCCGCGACCGATACCGAAGGCGCCCAGATATTCCGCATCATCGATCCGGCCAGCGGCCTGCCCCGCTTCGATCTGGCCACGCCCGCCGCGAACTACACGTCCAGCGTGGCGCGCAGCGCGCACGGCCGCCTGCTGGCGATCAGCGGCGGTGAGTCGGCGGTGACGGTGATCGACATGAAAAGCGGAGAGATCGCGCTCAACCTGCGCGTATCCGACAGCCATAGCGTCAGCGCCATGGCGTTCTCATGGAAAGGCGACAAGTTGTGGATCTATGCCCGCGCCCAGGGTAACGGCCCGCCCAGCGAACTCACCGCCTGGGACGTACCCGCCGGCCTGATCGACGGCGCCGAAGGCAGGAACACTCCGGACCAGCTACGTTGCGGATATTCGATGGAGTGCAAGTGAGCGATATCGGCGCGGCCCGGCGCTACACGGCGTGCCGGGTCGCGCGGATCCGCACGGTCAATTCCGGACGATCCGGAATGTCGCCCGCGATGTCGATGCGGTCGCCGTGCAGCATGCCGACGATCCTCAGCCGGTAATCGGTCAGCCCGGGCAGGATCGGCGGCAGCGCCTGGTTGACCTGTCGGATGTGCAGCTGGCCGATGACATTCTCGCCGGTCGCGCTCAGCATGCCCGTACAGATAAAGCCGGCGTTGCCGCCCAACGCCCGGCCCTCGTTCACCACGATGACGCCACTGCGTTCCGTGCCTTCTATGCTCCATTGAAGCAGCCAGAGTCCATCGATCATGGCGCATCTCCCGTGGTGGTTGCGTTCGACAATACGGCTCGGCATTGCAACACTCTTGCAAACGGGTGAGGACAATGGGCGCCGTCTCACGCAAGACAACGGCGCTGGAATCACGGTAGCAGCGAAACCTTACGCGAAGCTAAGCGACGGGGCGCGCACACGACCGCAATGCGGATGCGGGTACGAAAGAAAGTACGGAAGCAGAGCCTGCGACCCCATTTACCGCCAAGCACCGGACGCGCCTCAGCGGGAGCCGCCCGATGCCGGCGCGGCGAGCGCGCTGAAAAAGGCAACGACCGCCGCCGTGGCATCCAGGTTGCGCGAGCGCGTGCCGCTTTCGGGATCGGCCGGCCGGCGCCCCGAGGGCCAGGCATGGCCGCCGCCGTCGATGACATACAGCACGGCCGGCGGAGCGCCCGCGCAGCCGTATTCGCGACGCTCGACGCGCGTGCCGTCGCCCGCCGCATCGGGCAGGCTTGCCGTGCGGCGCACGGCGGGACGCGGCGCCGTTGCGCACCCCAGCCGTGCCCAGGTTTCCACCGCGCTCTCGACAGCCAGGCGCGGCTTGGCCGTCGTCGCCTTGGCGCCCACGCCGCCGGCGTAGGGAACATAAGGATCGGCGGTCCCGTGAATGTGCAGGACCGGCTTGGCGACACGCGCCAGCGCGGGATCGATGTCCAGCGTGCCAGACACCACCGCGACGCCCGCCACCAGCTCGGGCGCCTGCGCCGCCAGCCGGTAGGCCATCATGCCGCCATTCGAGAATCCGACCGCGTAAACCCGGGCCGGATCCACCCGCCCTTGCGCCACGAGCATGGCCACGACGCTGCGCGCGTAAGCCACGTCATCTATCTGGCGGGCCTGGGCATAGCCGCAACACGCGCCTGAATTGAAGGTCCGCGCGCCGGGCGTCGTGCCGGAGCCTTCAAGGAAAGCCACCACGAAGCCCCGCTCGGCCGCCGCCACCGCAAGGCCGGTTTCGGCGGCGAAGGCGCTCGCGTTGGATCCGCCGCCGTGCAGGGCCAGGATCAGCGGGCGCGCATGGTCTGCGGCCGTCTCGCCCGCGAGCAGAATCGGACGGGAAGCGCCATCCATGTCCACGGCCAATGGCGCGGGATCGCCGGATGCGCCATGCGTGGCGCTCGTCAGCAGTAGTGCGGCGAATGCGAGGGCGTATATGTACCTGGGAACGGGGCGCAAGCGGGACATGAGGCTCTTCCGAACGACGGTTGGGCGGATGCGGATAGTCGCCTGGCGACAGGCCTTTGACAAGACCCGGGTGGTCCGATGCGCGGGGTCCAGGCAAGCGGCTCCCGGCGAGGGCCGGATCAAGACAACCGATGGCGGCATGCCAGAGGGTTGGGCTCTATGCGTCCATGGCCGCGACGGACAGGGACACTTGCTGCCCGGTATTGAGGGCCGGCTGCTGGACGAACGGTAGCGCCACCGCCCTCAGCTCGGGCGACATCTCGTCGGCGAACTCCAACGCATTGATGGTGGTCTCCATATCCAACCGATCATCGGGGCGCAGCCGGGCCAGATGATCGAGCGTCGCGGGACGCAGCGCCAGCAGCGACCGCCCCTGCCCAGTCCATGTATCCGCCAGCGCCTGCAAGCGCTCAAGCGCCAGACGCTGGCGCGGCGTCGGCGCGAGGTCCAAGGGATGATCGGCCGTCTGCTGTTCCGTCAGGGCGCTGTACAACTCGGCGATCCGGTCGTTCCACCGCGCTTTCATGACCAGGCCGAGCGGATCTTCCTCCAGCGGATAACCGTAAGCAACGTTGTTGACGACAGTGAACAGCCGCGGCTGCGGGACAACCACGGCCTTGAGAGCGAAAGACAGCGAACGGATCTCCACGCTGCAGCGCTCGCGCAAACGTGACGGCGCACGCGGCGGCGTTCTATCACCTTGGCCCGCCGCGGCGATGTTGGTGTTGCCGAGCTTGCCCAGCGGCGCTCGCGATTTGCGCTCCGCATTCAGCAGCAGCTTGGCATTGCGATAGTTCTGCACGATAGACATCTTGCAACCTCCAGACCTGTGATCGGTCAGGAAGTGAGTAACGACCGCGATCGCGGGCGTTCCGTCTAGCGGGCACCGGCGCATCCTGCCGCTGCGCTACCCTGGACGCATCAGGTTGCAGTATTTGCATGCACGGGCTTCGCGTACCTCGACAGATCGCCGAGCAGGCCCACGAACTCGCACTGCGGCAGCCGCGCTCTCAATGCCGCCATCGTCGCGTCATTCATCCTGACCCAGGCGAGCTCCAGCGTCTTGATCTTGCCAAAGATCTGATGATCCGCCCATTCCTGTATCTGGCTGACCTGGGGAGGAAAGACTGGAAAATTCGGCGTGCGCAAGGTTTCGAGACTGGGCAGCGTATCCAGCATGTCGAGCGTCGCCTTCGGAACCTGCGCGTCGAGCCAGGTTACCGCCGACACGTGCTTGTTGTTATCAAGACGGATACCTTCGGGAATTACCTGCGGGGTCATGAAATCCTCCCCACAGGTAAAAGATCGGAGCCTGGGAAAATGCCGTTCCAACGAGGGAAGCAGGTACGCACGGTCGATGGTGCTGCCATCGAATTCCTCGACGCCAGTCATGACGCCCAGCTTCCCCATGAGCAGATCGATGGGCGCCACATGGCTGCCCCTGAACTTCAGTTCCAGTCTCTTGAGGTTGCCCAGCGCCCCAACGGCAGTCAGGTCGCTGTCGTCGTCAAAATGCTCGATGACCAGCGTGTCCAGCGCGGGGCAGCATCTCAGCAGGGAACTTGGCAAGCCGCCGGGAACGCGCTCGCCGGGCACCACCAGCTTCCTCAGCGTCTCGAACCCCTGCCCTTCGGCCTGCTCGAATCGAAGCCCCCGATCCAGGAACTCCTGTGCCGCGTCAAGGTACGCTACGCAATGCGGCAATACCAGCGTCTCCAGGGAAACCGGTCTCTTCTTGAAGTCGGAAAGCATCTCCCAGAAATAGCGGGATTGCTGATTCTGCGCAGTGGGACGATATGAAGCATGCGCCAGATCGATATGCTTGACCCAATCGGGCAGCTTTCCAAGGCCGACCGCCGGCAGGGTCACATCCGCTCGCAGGACCGTCGATTCTGAGTACTGGATAAAGCCCTTCTTCTGCAAACGAAGCAGGCGCGACAAATCATCGTTGTCGAGCGCATGGTAAAGCTCGACGGATGGCTGAACGATTTTCCGGGTAGCCTTGCTCACCAACCCCAGGACCTCGCTCATCTTCATATAGCCGGCGGTGTCATCAATGCGCCTGCTCTGTTCCAGCGCGAAACGAAAGATGGCCTGTTGCACTGGCAACCTTGGCAGATTCTCGCCATCGGCAAAAACGCCTTTGCCGGTTCCGTTGGCGAGCGCAGCGTTGCGGGCCGGCGGTTTGGCCATTGGATTTGCCATCGGTTTGGAAACCGGTTTGGGAACTGGCTTGAGCGCGGGATTGAGCGCCGTACTTGACGTCGGATTGACGATCGACGCCACCGCCTGCCCGCTTGCCAAATGGGTCGGCGCGGGCGCCGGCGATGGCTTGAACGCCCCCACGTCAGGCCTGGACTTGAATCGCGGGACGACGACAGGTTCTGGATCTTTAACCGGCGTGGCGCAGAGTGTGGTTGCAGGCGATGGCTTGCTTGTCCCGCCCTCGCGTTCGCGGGGCGGAGTACGGTTGATACCAGGCGGATCATAGACCTTGCCAACCATGACGCCACTCCTTCTGGAATTGAGAACAGTCAGTGGGTGACGCCGTCCTCATGTTGGTTCCAGCCTGACGCGATGATCCCGCGCCCGCACGAAACAGAAGACGATGCCGATTTCAGCTGCCCGGCTTCAAGGACTGCCCAAACCTGGCAGGATCCACGCAAAAGAAAAGGGCGCCCCGGCCTGGAGCGCCCATTTCAACGGCGATCCGCCGTTCCCAATCAACAATTTCCCTTCTTTGCCTGCCCCGGCGGACAGAACCCGCCGCCACCGCCGCCGCCGCGATGCGGGTCGACGATCACCGCGCCGTCCGGGGTGTACACGGCACAGCCCGCAAGCAAGGAAGCCATCACGATCAGGCCACAGAGAATTTTCATGTCATACGCGCAGAGTTCAAGGTGGGCGAAGTGTATTGCCGTTCCTTGAAACAAGGCTCTAGCGCCGGTTACCGACCGTATTGGCCTTGGGTTGCATCGGCGCGCGCTGGTTATATTTTCGCCTTGCGTCGTATAGGCCCGAACGCCATCTGCCTTGCCCATCCCAGAGCCCCCAGGCACCGGGCAGAAAAACAAAAAGCCGCCAAGTCATGGACTTGGCGGCTTTTTCTTTGCCGTGCTTCACAGCACTTTGCAGGAATTTGGTAGGCGGTATTGGAATCGAACCAACGACCTCCACGATGTC
>MCND01000236.1_pt1 | contig 22286 bp, 17 predicted proteins | sample 778211 | NCBI WGS metagenome assembly MCND01 (sample SAMN04296812, study PRJNA304217) | bioreactor metagenome | isolation source: activated sludge enriched with benzalkonium chloride | place: Turkey: Istanbul urban wastewater treatment plant
CGGCGCGATGCGCTCGTACAGCGCGGTCTTCCAGTCCATGCGCTCGGCGATGGCCTCGATGATCAGGTCGCAGCCCTGCAGCCGTTCGATATGGTCGTCATAGTTGGCGGGCTGGATCAGGGCCAGGCGCGCGACGCCGGCCAGCGGCGCGGGTTCGAGCTTCTTCAGGCCGGCCAGCGCCTTCTTGACGATGCCGTTGCGGTCGCCTTCTTTGGCGGCAAGGTCGAACAGCGTGACGGGCACGCCGGCGTTGGCCAGGTGGGCGGCGATCTGCGCGCCCATGACGCCGGCACCCAGCACGGCGACGTGTTTAACGACGAACTTGCTCAAGGAAGTCTCCAAAAAATGCCCAAGGCTGTGCGCCTTGTTGCGCTTGCCGTCCCCGTGCGGGAAGGGACATGTTGCTCCGGTCCTTCACGAAACGGGCGCCACCCGCCGCGCATACAACGGGTGGCCCCTATTCCTGTCCAAACCGCGCGGAGCCGGCTTTGCCGGTCCGGTCCGCGGCGGCGCCCTTGGGGAGCGTGTGGCGCTCCAGGGTGGGCAGCCCCTGCTAGAAACGCGACGAGACCTGCAGGCCGAAGATGTGGCCGCTGCTGTCGTAGCTGCCCGCCACGCGACCCTTGGCAAGGGCGTTGCCGGAGTTCGTGTCGATGTACGTCTTGCGCAGGTACAGGTAGGTGTAGCCCACGTCCAGCGTCGTGTTCTTGGTGGCCTGCCACTGCACGCCGGTCGAGAACCAGTAGCGGTCGTTGTCCGGCAGCGAGGTGGGGCGGTCCTGTTCCTTGTGGACCGGCGACTGGTCATAGGCCAGGCCGAACTTCCACTTCCAGTCGGGCGCGAACTTGTAGTTCGCGCCGACGGCCAGGCGCCACGTGTCGCGGAAGTTCAGCGGCAGCTCGTCATCCTTGGCGCCGGTGCCCGAGTTGCGGATCTTCAGCGCGGGGATGCTGCTCCAGCCGGTCCACGAGATGTCGCCCAGCAGTTCCCAGCGCTCGTTCAGCTGGTGCGCGGCGCTCAGGATCAGCGTGTCGGGCAGGTCCACGGTCGCCTTGGCGTCGAACGAAGCGGACTGACGGGTCGGCCCGATGTTGTCGATGTCGGTATCGCCCTTGGCCGTCTGGCGGATCTTCGAGCGGTACGACAGGCCGATGCGGGTGTCCTCGGTGGGTTGCAGCATGAAGCCCACGTTCCAGCCCCAGGCGTCGCCCTTCAAATTGAGGTCGGCATCGCCATTGGTGAAGACCGGGCGGCCCGGCACGGGCAATTGCACCACGGTCTTCTTTTTGTACTCGGCGTCGATGCGCTGCCAGTTCAGGCCAAAGCCCATCGAGAACTTGTCGTTGACCTTATAGGCCACCGAGGGGTTCACGTTGATGGTCTTGATGTCGAACTTGTTGGAGTGGTACTGGCCGGCCCAGCCTTCGTCGTACTTGGTCATCAGGCCGAACGGCGCGCCGATGCCCAGGCCGATGAACCACTTTTCATTGAGCTGCAGCGAGGCGTAGAGGTTCGGCACCACGCCGAGCTTGCCGGCGTCGCCGCCGTTGCCGCCGGTGGGACGCGAGCCGCCCAGGCCGGAGCCGGGTATGCCGGGCACGCCGGGATTGCGGCTGTCGCCGTTGTCCGAGAACTTGAACGAGGGCTTGATCAGGTTGACCCCGCCCGAGAAGTTGAAGCCCGGCAGGTACGTCATGCCGGCCGGGTTGTAGTAGATGATGCTGGCGTTTTCCGGATTTGCCGCCGAGCCCGCGTACGCGTTGCCCAGGCCGCTGGCGTTCTGCTCAAGGAGCTGGAAGCCGGCGGAGTGGGCGACGGTGGACGCGCCCAGGCCGGCCACGATGACCGACAGGGTGCTCAGGGACAATGAACGTCTGCTCATGGTACTGCCTCCTCGTGTTGGATAGGTGTCGTTATGGCACTGCCGGGCTCGGCGGCCCGGTCTATCGGCGTGAGCCGTATTTCCTCTACTGCGCTACGTCTTGGTCCTGCCTTGGTAATGCAAGGGACCGCCCGTGAAGGGGGCGAATCCCGTTCCGAAAATCACGCCGGCGTCGGCCAGGTCGGCGTCGGCGACGATGCCCTGATCGACCCGCTGCCGGGTCGCGTCGATCAGGGGCTGGATCAGGCCGGCCGCGAGGCCGGCGGGGGCGGCGGACGCCTTGTCCTTGACGGGCTTGCCGTCGCGCCAGGCATAGAAGCCCTGGCCGGTCTTGCGGCCCAGCTGGCCGCGCGACAGCCGGTCCGCCAGGCAGCGCGGCGGCTCCTGGCCGCCGGCCAGCTCCTCGCCGGCGGCGCGGGCGATGTCCAGACCCACGGTGTCGGCCAGCTCCAGCGGTCCCATCGGCATGCCGAAGGCCACCAGGGCCGCGTCGATCGCGGCCGGCGCGACGCCCGCGTCCACGCTGCGCATGGCTTGCAGCATGTAGGGCGCCAGTACCGCGTTGACCAGAAAGCCGGGCGCGCTCTTGACCGGCAGGGCGAGCTTGTCGATCTGGCCGACGAAGGCGCTGGCGCGCGCCAGCGCATCGGCCGCCGTGCCGTCGGCGTGCACCACTTCCACCAGCGGCATCTTGGCCACGGGATTGAAGAAGTGGATGCCCACCAGACGCTCGGGCCGCGCCAGTCCCGCGCGCAGCGTTTCCAGAGACAGGCTGGACGTATTGGTGGCCAGCACCGCGTCGGGCTTCATGCGCGGTTCCAGCGCGCGATACAGCGCGAGCTTGGCCTCGGGCTGTTCGCTGATGGCCTCGATCACGATGTCGGCCAGTGTCGCGCCTGTGCCGGCGGGATCGGGGATCAGGCGGTCCATGGCGGCGCGGGCCGCGCGCGGGTCCTTCAGGCGGCGCGCGTACAGCGTCGCGGCGCGCTTGATGGCGGGCGCGATGCGGGCCATGTCCTGGTCCTGCAGCGTGACGGTCAGTCCCTTGTAGGCGCACCAGGCGGCGATGTCGCCGCCCATGACGCCGGCGCCGACCACATGGATGCGCCGCGCCGGGGCTGCCCCGGGCTGCCGGCCGTTGGCCTTGAGCCGCTCCTGCAGGCGGAACACGCGCAGCAGATTGCGAGCGGTGTCGGACGCGATGATGCCGTCGATCAGCGAGGGCGCGCGCTGGGCGTCGCCGTCGTGCTGTTCCCACAGCGTCACGATGGCCGGCGCGGCGGGATAGTGGCCCAGGGGATCCTTGGCCGCGATCTGCTTGCGCGCGCGGTTGGCGACGATGGCCTTGAGCGGCCAGCGGTTGGTCCAGGCGGCCAGGCCGCGCGCCTGGCGCGTCGGCTTGCCGGACAGCACCGTGGCGCGCGCGGCGGCTTCCAGCAGGCGCGGCGGCACGCGCGCGTCGGCCAGGCCCAGCGCGGCGGCGCGGCGCGCGTCGGCGCCCCGGCCGGTGAGCATCATGTCCAGCGCGGCCGGCGCGCCGATCAGGCGCGGCAGCCGCAGCATGCCGCCCCAGCCGGGGAAGATGCCCAGCATGACCTCGGGCAGCGCCAGCGATACGCCGGGCTGGTCCGCCACGAGGCGATAGCGGCAGGCCAGCGCCAGCTCCAGGCCGCCGCCCAGGCAGTGGCCCTGGATCAGGGCCAGCGTGGGATAGCGCACGGCGGCCAGCCGGTTGAACAGGTTCCAGCCGCGCGCCACCAGTGCACGGCCCTGCTCGGGCGTGTCCAGGCTGGCGAATTCGTTGACATCGGCGCCCACGATGAAGCCGGTCGGCTTGCCCGAGCGGATCACCAGGCCCTTGGGCGGGTCCTTGTCCAGCGCGTCCAGCACCAGGGCGAGTTCCGCCATGGTGTCGGCCGACAGGGCGTTGACCGCGCTGGCGGCGCGGTCGAAGGTCAACCAGGCCAGGCCGTCGGGGTCGCGCGCCAGGCGCCAGTGCGAGAGGGTGTCCAGTGCGCTCATCGGGCGGTCTCCGTGGTACGCGTCGAGGCGGCGTTGCGGCTCATGCGCGCTCCTCCAGGGTTTCGACCAGCATGGCGCCGCCTTGGCCGCCGCCAATGCAGATGGCGGCCATGCCGCGCCGCGCGCCGCGGCGCTTGAGCGCGTCCAGCAGGTGCAGCACGATGCGGGCGCCGGACGCGCCGACGGGATGGCCGATGGCGATGGCGCCGCCGTCGATGTTCAGGCGATCGGTGTCGAGCTGGCCCCAGGCCGGCGTGCCGAAGTGCTCCTGGCAATAGGCCTCGTCGCGCCATGCGGCCAGGCAGCCTAGCACCTGGGCGGCGAAGGCCTCGTTGATCTCCCACAAGTCCAGGTCATTCAGGCCCAGACCGTGGCGTTGCAGGATGGGCGTGGCGGCGTGCACCGGACCCAGGCCCATCTGCGCCGGATCCAGGCCGGCCCACTGGCTGTCGACGATGCGGCCCAGCGGACGCAGGTTCCAGCGCTGCACGGCCTCTTCCGATGCCAGCACCAGCATGGCCGCGCCGTCGGTGACCTGCGAGCTGTTGCCGGCGGTGATGTTGCCCCAGGGCTTGTCGAACACGGGCTTGAGCTTGGCCAGCTTTTCCGGGGTGGAGTCGGCGCGCACGCCGTCGTCCTCGGGATAGAGCGTGCCCTTGGCGTCGATGATCGGCACGATCTCGGCCAGGGCGCCGGCGGCGCGCGCCGCCAGCGCGCGCTGGTGGCTGCCGGCCGAGTAGGCGTCCATGGCGGCTCGGTCGATGCCGAAGCGGGTGGCGACGTTTTCGGCCGTCTGGCCCATCGACAGTCCGACCACGGGATCGGTCAGGCCCTTGAGCAGGCCGATGACGGGCGCCAGGTTGCGCAGCTTGAAGCGGCGCAGCGCGGACAGCTTGGCGCCCAGGCCGCGCGCGGCGTACCAGCCGGACAGCCAGCGCACCATGTCGTCCGAGAACAGCAGCGGCGCGCGCGACAGCGCGTCCACGCCGCCGGCCACCACCAGTTGCGAACGGCCCGACTGGATGTTGGCGATGGCCGAGTCCAGCGCCTGCATGCCCGAGGCGCAGTTGCGCATCACGGTCCAGCCCGGCACGCGGTTGCCGCAGCCCAGGCGCAGCGCGATCACGCGGCCGATGTTGACTTCGTCGGGCGAGGGCGCGGCGCAGCCAATGATGACCTCGTCCACGTCGGTGGGCGAGAAGGGCTGGCGCAGCAGCAGCGCGCGCCCGGCCTGCACGGCCAGGTCGCCCGCCGAAAACGGGCCGGGGCCCGTGCGCGCCTTCAGGAAAGGCGTGCGGGACCCGTCCACCACATATACCGGTTTGAATGCCATCCGTGCGTCCTTGGTGCTCATGCGGCCCGGCGCTCGGCGGCGGGACGGATCGCGCCCGCGCCAAGATCGAAGGGGAAATCGTCCACCTTGACCACGGTGTCGCGCAAGGTGTTTCTGCGCTTGACCACGGCGTATTCCTCGTCGGTCAGGCCGCCGGCCGCATAGGCGGCGTCGGCGATGTCGCGCACGTTGGCCTGCGGATTGCCGTCCAGCGCGCCGCGCTTTTCCAGCTCGCGGATCTTGGCCTCGATGGGTTCGGCCTCCAGCGTGGCGGCCAGCGCCAGCTCGATGGCGCCCACCGGCTCGTCGGCGGTGGCGGGCAGGTGGCAGCCGGCGGTCAGGCGGTCGCGGGCGGCGCCCGGGTTGATCAGCAGCTTGGCGACCTGCTGGCCCAGTTCGTCCGAGGGCAGCGATTGCGGATGGCCCCAGGGGAAGACGATGCGGCGCAGGCCCCAGGCGACGAAGCGGTTCGGGTAGTTTTCCAGCACGCCGTCGAAGGCTTCCTGCAGGCGGAACAGCGCGTCCTGGATCGACCAGTGCGCCAGCGGCGCATCGGCGGCCTGGCGGCCTTCGTCCTGGTAGCGCTTGAGCGTGGCGCTGATCAGGTACATCTGCGACAGGATGTCGCCCAGGCGCGCGGACAGGCGCTCGCGGCGCTTCAGGCTGCCGCCCAGCACCAGCATGGAGGTGTCTGCCAGCAGCGCGAAGGCAGCGCTGTAGCGGCTGAGCTGCTGGTAGTAACGCTTCATCTCGGGCGCGACGTCGGCGTTCACGCCGACCAGGCGGGCGCCGGTAAGCGCGGTGCCCAGCGCGCGCAGCTTGTTCTTCACGACGAAGCCCACGTGGCCCCAGAAGGCGCGGTCGAAGTCATGCAGACCTTGCTGGCGGTCGGACGATTGCGCGGCCTGCATCTCGGCCAGCACGTAGGGATGGCAGCGGATCGCGCCCTGGCCGAAGATGATCAGGCTGCGGGTCAGGATGTTGGCGCCTTCCACGGTGATGCCGATGGGAATCTGCTGGTAGGCGCGGCCCAGGAAGTTGGACGGTCCGAGGCAGATGCCCTTGCCGCCGATCACGTCCATGCCGTCGTTGACGACCTGGCGCGCGCGCTCGGTGACGTGGTATTTGACGATGGCGGAGACGACCGAGGGCTTTTCGCCCAGGTCCACCGCGCCGGCGGTCATGCTGCGCGCGGCGTCCATCATGTAGGTGTGGCCGCCGATGCGCGCCAGCGCTTCCTCGACGCCCTCGAACTTGCCCACCGGGGTGCGGAACTGGCTGCGCACGCGGGCATAGGCGCCCACGGCGCGGGCGGTCAGCTTGGACATGCCGGTGTTGGAGGACGGCAGCGAGATCGAGCGGCCGGCGGCCAGGCATTCCATCAGCATGCGCCAGCCCTGGCCGGCCATGGCGGGGCCGCCGATGATGAAGTCCAGCGGCATGAACACGTCCTGGCCGCGCGTCGGGCCGTTCATGAACATGGCGTTCAGCGGGAAGTGGCGGCGGCCCGTGTCGACGCCGGGGTGGTCGTGCGGCACCAGCGCGCAGGTGATGCCCAGGTCCTTCTCGTCGCCCAGCAGTCCGTCCGGGTCATACAGGCGGAACGCCAGGCCGAGCAGGGTGCAGACCGGCGCCAGCGTGATGTAGCGCTTGTCCCAGGTGACGCGCATGCCGACCACTTCGCGGCCCTGCCATTCGCCCTTGCAGACGATGCCGCTGTCGGGAATGGCGGCTGCGTCCGAGCCAGCCCAGGGGCTGGTCAGCGCGAAGGCCGGCACTTCCTCGCCGCGCGCCAGGCGCGGCAGATAGTGGTTCTTCTGCGCGTCGGTGCCGTAGTGCAGCAGCAGCTCGGCCGGGCCCAGAGAGTTCGGCACCATGACCGACACGGCCAGCGCCGACGAGCGGGTCGACAGCTTGGTCACGATCTCTGAATGCGCATAGGCGGAAAAGCCCAGGCCGCCGTAGGACTTGGGAATGATCATGCCCAGGAAGCCCTGGTTCTTCAGGTAGTTCCAGACATCGGCGGGCAGGTCGAAGCGTTCCTGCGTGACTTCCCAGTCGTTGACCATGCGGCAGGCTTCCTCGGCCTGGTTGTCCAGGAAGCGCTGCTCATCGTCGGACAGGCGCGGGCGCGGATAGGCGTGCAGGCGGCTCCAGTCGGGACGGCCGCGAAACAGCTCGCCTTCCCACCATACGGTGCCGGCCTCGAGCGCGTCGCGCTCGGTGTCCGACATCTGCGGCAGCACCTTGCGGTACATGTTGAAGATCGGGGCCGACAGCACGGCTCGTCGCAAGGGACGCAGTCCCAGCAGGACCACGGCCAGAAGCGCCAAGACGAGCAGCGCAAGAAGGATCGGGTGCATATTCTTGTCTCCTATCGCAATGTTCGGCCCATTGCCGGGGGCCTGACCGTTGCTGGCTCTAACAGGATGGCCGCTGCGGCAGCGGCGCGCGCAGGCCCCCGAGCAGGAAGCTCATCAGGCGCGGCAGCAGCAGTTCGGGGTTGTTGGGTTGTTCGGCTTCGTCGATGACCCAGCCGGTGACCGAGCGCAGCAGGTCCGTGCCGATGATGGCGTAGGACGTCGCGCCCAGCATGAATTGAAAGCGCCACATGATTTCGGCGCGCGGCACGTCCGGCAGCGCCGCGAACAGCGCGTTGCGGTAGCGGTCCAGCACGTCCGCGTATTCCTCCGCGAACAGCGCGCGGATGAAGTCCGTGGGGTCGGTCATGGTGCGTTCGAGCAGCGGCAGGAAAGTGCTGCCCGCCTGCTCCGGGTCGGCGGCCAGGCGCAGCAGCGTGCCGAAGAAGGCGTCAACGATTTGCGAGGGCTTGAGCGGCTTGCCCTCGGCTTGGGCTTCGAGCTCGTCCAGCAGGCGCATGCGCTCGCTGTTGAGCACGGCCAGGCGGCGCTTGAGCACCGCCTGCACCAGCGACTCCTTCGAGCCGAAGTGGTAATTCACGGACGCGAGATTCACGCCGGCCGCGCCAGTGATCTGGCGCATCGACGTGCCGTCATGACCCTGCTGGGCGAACAACGCCTCGGCAGTGTCCAGGATGGATTCCCGGGTTGAAGAGGATCTGAGTTCTTGCATGAGGTTGAATTCAAACGTTCGTTTAAATTGAGTATGCGACAGATTTCCGGCAAGAGCGAGTCCCTGCAATCCCGAATAGGGTTTACCCCAAGGGGCATGAGACAAGGCAGAGGGATGCCGGCCGCCGCGCCCCGCGCGCCGCGCGCTGCTACGTCCGGATGGATGAACTCCCCCGGCGAATTTGGCCGAGGCAAGGGCGCTCGGCGGGCGCGCCATGCGCCATTTGGCTTCGTGCGCCAGCCCTAGGCTGAAAGCTCGCTGGAAGATGCCTGCGAAACGTTTCAGTATCCGTATGAAGGCTGTGTAGCCATGCCCTTATGGTTGCGCCGCCAGCCCGCCGGCTGGCGGCGGCTGGCCCTTGCCCCGACACAGGAGCTGGAGAAATGAAGACCTACAGAGTGGGACTGCTGGTCGACGGATACGAGCAGCCCGGCTGGATGCATGAGCTGGTCGAATGGCTGGCGCACAGCCAGGACTTCCAGATCGCCGCCCTGCTGGTGGCCGGCCGCGCGGGCGCGGAAACGAAGGCGCATTTCGGCGCGAGGGCTTTTTTCGGCGCGCTGTCCCGTTTCGAGTCCCGGCTGCTGGGAAGCAAGCCGCGCGCGCAGCTGGCTTGCCGCGACCTGCGCGAGCACCTGCCCGGTCCCGATACTGAGATCGTCGAGATGACGGCAGGCGGCGGCGCGGAGCGGTTGGCGCCGCCGGGGCTGGACCTGGTGATCGTGCTGGGCGCGCCGCCTGTGCCGCGCGAGCGTATCGCGGGCTGGGCGCGCCAGGGCGCCTGGCAGTTGAGCTATTCCGACGTTGCGGTTGCCAGCGGCAGCTATGCGGGATTCTGGGAGGTGTATCAGCGGGCGGATCACACCACGGTCAAGCTGTGGCGCCTGGGCGCGAGCGAGGACGAGGACGAGCTGCTGGACCAGCGCAGCTTCAACACCGAGATCTTCTGGCTGAAGAATCGGGCGCGCGCATTCTGCCTGGGCAACTTCATGGTCCGCGACGCGCTGCAGGCGCTGGCGCGCGCGCGCCGCACGCCGCCGGCTGGCATGCAGATCATGAGCGGCGAGCGGCGCCGGGATCCGGTGGCCTGGGACGGCGCGGCGTATGTCGCCCGCCAGGCCTGGTTAATGGCTGATTTTATTGTGCGTCGCATCATGAAACGTAACGTGCGCTGGCGGATAGGCATGTTTCCGTCGGGCCGGCAGCAGGCGGTGATATCCGAAGCGATGGTGTTGCAGCCACCCAAGGGCAGGTTTTTCGCTGATCCCTTTGTATATACCCACGATAAACAGCCCTATATATTTTTCGAGGATTACGACTTCTCCTCGCGCAAAGGGACGATCTCGGTCGCGACGTACTCCGACGGGGCTTTCCGCCTTTTGGGGACGGCGCTGAACCTGCCGTACCATTTGTCGTTCCCGTATATATTTGAATATGAAGGTGTCACCTACATGGTGCCGGAGACCTGCGGTAATCGCAGCATAGAATTATGGAAATGCACGGATTTTCCATTGAAGTGGGAGCTTCAATATAATCTGATGAGTAATGTTTCCGCTGTCGATACGATAATATTCAAGCACGGGGAATACTGGTGGCTATTGACCAATATCGACAGGACGGACGGGCAGAGCCATTGCGACGAGCTGTTCGCGTTCTTCGCCGATTCGCCGCTCTCCACCAATTGGACGCCGCATGCCTGCAACCCCATCGTGCGCAACCCGATGCGGGCGCGCAACGCTGGAATCGTTGTCTCGCCTGGCGGAGACGTCATCCGCTGCGCGCAGTACCAGGGCTTCTGCCACTACGGCAAGGGCGTGTCGCTCAACCGGATCGAGCAGTTGTCGCCGCACTCCTACGTCGAGGATGACGGAGAAATACACTACGCCAATTTTCTGGGACGGCGTCATGCTTCGATGCACCATTGGCATCATCAGGGCGGTCACACGGTATTCGACTTCGCCTATATGGAGTAAATGACCGTGCGTCCAAAAAAATAAAAGTGTTACCTATATTTCGATTAATCGGCCCATATCCTGGGGTGATGTGTCCGGCGCAACATATCGATAATTCTTGCCACGCCGGCGTCCCATCGGGCCAGGCACCAGGATGGTGCCAGCCTCATCCCCCGAAGCTTGCCAACAGCCGAATTCCGGGCTGTCATTCGGCTTTCTCCGCCCGTGGGAAGGCCTTTTCCTCTCTATGAAACTCCGTGTAAACCCTAGCGTCGAAATGGATGAGAACGTGTTTTCATCCTTATTTACGAGGGCGATTAAGGCTAACGATTGATTTCTGTTTTTGTCGGATTATATCGCCCTGAAACGTCTTGATTTTGCAAATCCCGAACCATAAGATGGACTCATGCCATCCGCCGTAATGGTGGCTACCAAAGTCTCCCAGCCAAAATACCCGGATACGATGTATTCACATATCCAGGGCTACCGCGGACCCGCTTCGCGGGGCTGGAAAAATAAGTCTTCAGTACAGCGAAGATCCCTTCTAGGCCTGTCTAGTAAACCGGGAGGACATCATGGCCAAGATGGTCCTGATTGAAGCTCATCCGCTGCTGCGGCTGGGTTTGTGGCAGATTCTGAGCAAGTTGGATGACGTGTGGGAGATCGAGGGGATGGGCCTGGCGGACGTGTCCACGGCCGATGGCGTCCATGCCGGCGCTGATCTCCTGATCTACGGACTTCCGGTGGATACGGATGAGGCCTGGAGCGCGTTGCATGAGATCCAGCGCGTGCTCACCCCCAAGCGCATCCTGCTATTGACCGATGTGATGCCCTTGCCGATGCCCGTCCAGGGTCTGCCGGGCGCCAGCGTCTACGGCTGTCTGATGAAGACCGCATCGGTCGAGATCCTGGAGGCGGCGATCCGGCTGGTGATGGCGGGAGGACAGTGCTTCCCCAGCGAACAGGCCTTGCAGGCGCCCGCCCAGACGATCTGCGCGTTGCCGGCGCATGACGCTGATGACGCCGCGGCCAAGGGCGCCATGCCCATCAGCGCGGGCGCGCAATTGCTGCAGATCACGCCGCGCCAGTACGAGGTGCTGGTGTTGCTGGCCAGGGGCTATCCGATCAAGACGGTCAGCCGCATGCTCAACATTTCGGTCGCCACCGCCAAGACGCATGCCTGCACGCTCTATCAGCGCCTGCATGTGAAGAACAAGGGCGAGGCCGTGTACGCGGCGTTGCAGCGCGGCGCCACGCTGGAATGGCACGAGCCCAACGGCAGGGAAGTCGACGCAGGACAACTATACGGCCGCAAAGCAGGCTGATACCGCGCGCGCGCCAGCTGCCGACCCGGCAGGCAGCCTGGCCCGACGCGATGCCGCCCCGCCTTCCCTCCTAGTGCTTTCATCGCAGTTCCGCCTGCATTGCGCAGCGCCTCAGTCCTCCCCCAATCATCCTCCTGAACGAGATTCAACGGCGATAGCCGCTGATAGCATGGTTCGTGTCCGCAAGTGCGGGCCGGGACGGCGAACCACAGCACGCCGCCCGGGCCGCAGCAGCGGACAGGATTCCCGTGAACCGCGCCGTCGCGCGGCCGCGCGCGCATCGCGATCCGTCTCGCGTGCGACATGGGAACCGCATTTGGGCCCTGTGTCGCAAGGTTCCATTCGGGATGACAACCGTTCTAATCGAAGACTATGCGTTGCTTCGCGTCGCCATCCAGCATGTGCTGGAGCGCGTGCGCAAAACGGACGACATCCTGGCGATCTCGCCGGCCCAGATGCTCAACCTGCCCAATTCGCTCAACCGTCCGGTGGAAATGCTGGTGGTCGGTTGCGGCGGCATCGCCGAGAACGATATCGCGCTGTTGACACAGGCCATCGCCTTCTTCGGGCCCAGGCTGGCGATGGTGCTGTATTCCGTGCTGGATCAGGCGGTGATGGCGGCTTGCGCCCGCGCGGGCGTGGCCGGCTATCTGCCCAAGGCATCCAGCCCGGACGCCCTGGCGGCCGCGGTCAGCCTGGTCCAGGCGGGAGGCGAATGCTATCCGCAGCCGGCTGGCCGGCCGCTGCCGCGCACCGCCGCGCCGGCGCTGGAGCTGCGCGAGCTGACGCAGCGGCAGGCGGAGATCCTGCAGCTGCTGGTGCAGGGCAAGACCATGCGCGAGATCGGCGAGCAGGTGGGCATATCGGTGGCCACCGTGAAGAGCCATGCGCGCACGTTGTACTGGAAGCTCAATGCGCGCAACCAGGCCGAGGCCGCCTATGTCGCCGTGCAGCTGGGGCTGGTCAGCGGCGTGGGCCTGCCGCCGACGCCGCGCGAACCTTCGGAGTGATCGGACGGACGCCGTCAGGCGTCGCGGGCGCGCGAGGCCTGTGTCCTGCCCGGGACGGCAAGGGCCGCCAGTTCGCGCTCGGCCGCGCCCAGCACCGCGTCCACGTGCAGATGAGCCAGGGCATGGCGCCGCGCGGCCTGGCCCAGCGCGGCCCTGGCCGCGCCGTTTTGCGCCAGGCTGAGCACGGCCTCGGCCATGGCCGCCGCGTCTTCAGGGGGAGTCAACAGGCCGCAGCGCGTGATCACGCCCGCCAGTTCCGTGCCCGGCGCGGCGCCGCAGACCACAGGACGGCCGCTGGCCAGCATGCCGGTCAGCTTGGACGGCATGACGAGGTCGGCCGCGCCCGCGCGCTGCGGCAGCAGATGGATGTCCGCCATGCACAGCAGCTCGCCCAGGCGTTCGGCGGGCTGCAGGTCCAGGAAGCGTGCGCGCGCCAGTCCGGCGCAGCGCGCCTGCAGCGCGGCCCGTTCCGGTCCCTGGCCGCAGAAAACGAACCACAGCCGCGTTTCGCCTTCCAGGCGGCGGGCCACGTCGGCCAGGACCTGCAGGCCCTGCTTGCCGCCCATGTTGCCGGAATACAGCGCCACGATCGCGTCGGCGGGGATGCCGAGTTGCGCGCGGTACGCGCCGCCGTCCAGGTCCGGCGTGATCGCCTGCGCGTCGATCCAGTTCGGCAGCAGCACGGCGCGGGCGGGCTCCACGCCCTTGTCCCTGGCCAGCGCCAGCATGCGTTCGGAAATGGTGGAAACGCGGTCGAAGCGGCGCATCAGCCAGCGCTCGGCGCGGGCGACGGCGCGGCGCAGCCAGGCGCCCTTGAGCAGGCCCAGCTCGAACGCGGCGTCCACTTCATAGTCCTGCACGTGCAGCCAGGCGCGAGCGCCGCACAGCCTGGCGGCCAGCCATGCCGCGGGCGCGCAGAATAGCGCCGGCTCGACCACCAGGATGACGTCGGGCCGCCCGGCGGCGGCGCGCAGCAGGCTGGGAAGGCTGGACAGGGCGAAGCTGGCCAGGTGCAGCAGGCGCTTGACGCCGCCGGGCCGCGCCGGCACCCACAACGGGGCGCGGCGCACCGAGACGCCGGCGCGCTCCTCGTGCGCATAGCGTCCGGCGCGATAGCCGTCATGCACCCGCCATTGCGGATAGTAGGGCGGCGCCGTGACTACGCTGACGCAGTGTCCGCGCGCGGCCAGCCATTCGGCCAATTCCGCGCTGTACTTGCCGATGCCGGTAAGTTCGGGAGCGTAGTTGATGCCGTAGATCAGGATCTTCATGCGCGCTCCCGTCCGCGCGCACGCACGGGCCTGCACGGCGTGCCGTGGCAGACCATGGCGGGCGGCAGATCGCGAAAGACGGAGCTGCGCGCGCCCACCACGGCTTCGCGGCCCACGGTCACGCCGGGGGCGACGAATACGTCGGTGGCGACCCAGGCGCCGTCCTCGATGCGCACCGCGCGTTCGCGCAGCGGGAAGTCGGGTTGGTCCGGGTCATGGTCGGCGGCGCACAGGTAGCTGCGCTGCGACACCACGGCGTGCGCGCCGATGTGCACCGGCCCCAGGCTGTAGATCACGGCATCGTCGCCGATCCAGGCATGCTCGCCGATGTCGACTTTCCAGGGATAGGTCACGGTGGCGCTGGGCCGGATCAGCGCCTTGGCGCCGACGCGCGCGCCGAACAGCCGCAGCAGCCAGCGCCGGAACCCATAGGCGAACTGCGGCGACCAGCGGAACAGGGAACCCTGGACCAGCCACCAGAGCTGCACCGTCAGCGCGGAGCGGCCGCGCTGGCCGGGCGCCAGTGTGAACAGGTCCAGCCGCTGCAGCGCGCCAGGCGGGTCTCCGACGCGTGGCCAGACATGCGCCGCATCCGTCGCATCCGCGACATCCGCCTCGCGCGCCGGGCCCGCGTGGAACCGACGGGCGGGGATCATTTCGCCGCTCCCGCCACCACCTTGTCGTCGCCATCCTCGGCGCAGGCCTGTCGGGCCTTGCGGATTTCCTCGGTCTTGATGCGGATCTGCCAGTAGTACATGGCGCGCGCGACCGCATAGTCGAAGCCGGCCTTGCCGTCCAGGAAGCCCAGGCGGAATACATAGGAATGCAGGAAGGAGATCGGAGCCTTGAACGGCAGCGCGTGGAACAGCCGCTTGAGCAGCGCGCGGCCGCCCAGGTTGGCTTCGCGCGGGTCGTTCATCAGGCCCTTGACGCGCAGGCTTGCCTCCCAGTCCGAGTAGCGGTTGTGCTTGTCGAAATAGTGGAACAGCGAGTCATGGTCATTGTGGACCATGGGCTCGCGCAACGCGAAGGTCTGGCCCTGTACCTGGGGCTGGTAGTGGCCCTCGACTTCCCACATGTGGGCCACGTCCAGGTCGTCGTAGTCCAGGAAGCGCGAGCGGTCGCGGGCCAGCAGCGCCAGCTTGTAGACGCGGTGGCCGTGTCGCAGCTTGCGGCCGCAGAACACGTAGTCGAAGGGCACGAAGGCGCCGCCGGCGCCGGCCTCGAAGCGCGGCAGGCTGGCGCGGATTTCGCGGGCCAGCGCCGGCGTCATCTCTTCGTCGGCGTCGACGTACAGGACGACCGGGTGCGAGAAAGGCAGCTGCTCCAGGCACCATTGTTTTTTCTTCGGATACTTGCCGTTCCACTGGAAGTCCACCACCTTCGCGCCCAGCGAGGCGGCCAGCGCGCACGTCGCGTCGGTGCTGCGCGAGTCGATGACGAAGACTTCGTCGAACTCTGCCAGCGCCTTCAGGCACTTGGCGATGTTGCGCTCTTCGTTCTTGGTCATGACCACAACGGATACCGGTATTTTCTGCATGATGCGATCCAGGTCAGGGCGCGCCACGGCGCATCAAGGGCTGGAATAGCGCAATGACGTCGCGGCAGTGCCGGTCTAGGGAGAATGCGTCGGCGCGGACCGGCCCTTCGGCGGCCAGCCGTTCGCGCGTCGCCGTGTCGTAGGCCAGGCGCCGGACCGCCGCCGCCAGCGCGGGCGCGTCGCCGACCGGGACCAGCAGGCCGTAGCGGCCGGCGTCCAGGATCTCGGCCGGGCCGTGCGGGCAGTCGGTGGAAATCACCGGCACGCCCAGGCACAGGGCCTCCACCAGCACGTTGCCGAAGCTCTCGCGCACGGAGGTCAGGGCGAAGGCGCCGGCCCGGGCGATGGTGGGGAAGGGGTTGTCGATATGACCCGCCAGGCGCACCGTGGTGCGGGACGGCCGCGCATCGATGCGGCGCTGCAGGGCCGCGTGCTCCGAGCCTTCTCCCACGATGGTGAAGGCGATGCGCGGATCATCCAGCAGCGCGGCCGCGTCGATCAGGGTGGCGTAGTCCTTGACCGCCTCCAGCCTGCCGACCGCGACGACCTGGTACGGTTCGTCCCTGGCGGCCGGAGCCGTCGCGGGGGCCGGCGGCGAGACGCTTTGCTCGCGCACGTCGTCCAGCGGCACGCCGTTGTAGATGGTATGAACCTTGCCGCGCAGCGGCGGGAACATGCTGACCAGATCTTCCTTCACGCCCTCCGAGACGCCGACCACGGCATCATGGCGGCGGTAGGTCTGGCTGACCAGCCAGTATTTCAGGCGGCGCATGCGCGAGGCGCCGTAGTGGATGGCCGGGCTGCTGTGTTCGAACGCCACAATGGCGAAACGGCCGCGCAGGATCTTGCGGGCGGCCACGGCCAGCATATTGCACAGCAGCCCGTGCGAGCACACGATGGCAGGCTTGTCGCGACGGATCTGCGCCAGCAGTCGGGCGAAAGCCAGCGGCAGCGCCAGTCGCAGCGCCGTCGGCGATTCGATCACCGGCAGCGCCTTGACCACCTTCGGATTGTCGATGGGGTATTCGCGGTTGCGGGCGCGCAGCAGGAACAGCGAGGCATCGACCCCGTGGGCGGGCAGGCCGTCGGCGATGAAGGCCACGCATCTTCCGACGCCGCCGTGCAGGTCCGGCGCGACAAACATGACATCAGGCATGGGGCAGCACTCGCGTCAGGGTCCGGCGCGGCGCATCCGGACGGTTGCCGGGATCGGCGGGATCCCGCGCAGGCACGGGCATGGCGCGCGCGTTGCGCAGCAGGGACAGGCAGTAGCACAGCAGGAACCCGGTGAAGGCGGTCTTGGGTGCATAGGCCAGGCCGCCCGACATGGAGTCGATGAAGATGTAGATGGGCGCGGTGGCCAGCAGGTAGCGCCGGTGCAGTTCCAGGCCGGGATGGGCGTAGCGCCGGAACAGCGTCAGCAGCAGGATCAGCAGGGGCGGCAGCATGATCATGATGGTGCCGACCAGCCCGAACTTCATCAGGTAGAAGGCCCAGGAGTTGTGCGCGAAGGTGCTCAGCTCGAAGCCATTCTCGCCCATGACCCAGCTGCGGAATCCCGCGCCCTTGCCGAACACCGGGCTTTGCGCGAAGAAATCCATCTGGCCCTGCATCTCCTGCACGCGCGCGCCGTAGCTGGAGTCCTCGTCCAGCCGCTCGACGCTGAAGATGCGGTTGGTCAGCACGTCCAGGTAGCCGATGCTGGCGAACACCAGCACGCCGGCGACGGCGGCGGGCGCGAAGATCAGCACCACGCGGCGGCGCACCTCGGAGCCGGACGCCAGCATCATGGCCAGCAGCACGGACACGGCCAGCTGCAGGTACTGGCTGCGGTTCAGCGAGAACACCAGCGCCAGCAGCATGTAGAGCGTCAGCGCATAGGCCTTGGGGCCCGAGATCCTGAGCGTGCGCCGGAAGTAGAGCAGCGACACCACGCCCAGCGGAATCGCCCAGACGCCCAGGCGGACATTGCGCACCGGGTTGGCGATGCTGAAGCCCTGCAATTGTTGCAGCAGCATCAGCGTGGCCACCGTCAGGCAGGCTGCGATGATGTACTTCTGCAGCACGGCATAGGCATGCGGCGTGTCGATGTCCTTGTAGCAAAGAAAGGGCGTGGTCAGGAAATAGAACACGATGCGCAGGTCGCGCGCCACGTCGCCGGTCTCGATGCCGGGATGGTCGATGGACACCAGCAGCAGATAGGCCACCGACAGCGCCTGGATGCCCAGCAGCAGGCCCAGCGCGCCGCGCGGCAGCGCGTAGGCCGCCGGATCCGCCAGCCGCATCGCCTTGACGACGAGGATGGCGACGAAGATGACGTCGAAGGGCGACAGCTTGAAGCTGCCCACGCCGAGGATGAAGCTGTCGTCGTTCAAGGCCAGCGCCGTGAAGGCGAACAGGCCCAGCAGGTGCAGGGTGGACAGATGGCGGCTGTGCATGACGGCGGCTCCGTGGCGCTGGGCGGATGGCGGACGCGCCTAGTGCGCGGTCCAGTCGTCCCGGCCCAGCAGCCGGGTGGCGAGCTTTTCGAACAGGTAGGACAGGTCGCCCTGGCGGGCATGGGCCGCCACCTTCGAGGCGCGGCAGGACAGTTGGAACAGCTTGCCCAGGCCGGGCTCGCTGTTGCGGATGCGGTCGACGATCTGCTTGCGTTCTTCCAGCAGCACGTCTTGCATCAGCGCGGTCTTGGTCTCGTCGTGCGCGGTGTAGACGCCCATGGCCTCGGGCACGATGACGTTCTTGCCCTCGCGCAGCAGGCGGCTCCACAGTTCCAGGTCCATGCAATAGCGCATGCTCTCCTGAAGCAGTCCGTGCTTTTTCAGCAGGTCGCGCCGGAAGATGGCGGACTGGTTCGGAATGGACGCCTTCACCACGGTCAGCGTGCCCCGGTTGACCGGGGTGTAGTGGATCTTGCGGAAGATGCGGTTGTTGGCGTCGGCCACGAACAGGTTGCCGCTGACGATCGGCGCCCGGCCGCGCGCCGCCGCCGCGCCCAGCTTGCGCAGCGCGCCCGGGAAGTACAGGTCGTCCGAGTTCTGCCAGCCCACGTATTCGCCGGTGGCGCGCTCGAAGCCCTTGTTGATGGCATGCGACTGGCCCCGGTCCGGCTGGCTTTCCCAATGGGTCAGATAGCGTTCGTACTTGCGGATGATGTCCACGCTGCCGTCGGTGGAGCCACCGTCGATGATGATGTATTCCAGCCTCGGATACCCCTGATTCAGCACGGACAGGATGGTTCGCTCCAGGAAGCGGGCCTGGTTGTACGACGGGGTCACGATGCTCAGCTTGGGCAGCAGGCCGCCGGCGATGGGGGCGGGCGGACGCAGCTCGCGGACGAAGTCGACCAGCTCGCGGGTGTATTCATTGTGGCGCTTGCTCATGGGGGCCTCTTCCTGGTTCGGTTTAGCGGGTGGCGGCGGGCATGGCGCCCTGGAATTCCGGACGGGACTGGCGGATCGCCAAGGCGACGCCGGCCAGGGTGATGACGGCATACGCCATGCGGCCCCAGGCTGCGGCCTGTTCGCCTGCGCTGGCGGCGAGCGCGGCCATGATGGCAAGCATGGCCAGTCCTCCGAGTCCGTTCAAAATGGCGATGGCGCGCGAATTGCCCATGCCCAGCAGCGAAAAGTGCGCGGCCGCGTTCAAGGACAACAGGCCCGACGCGACGATCAGCAGCCGGAATGTGTGCAGATGGCCGGCCGCGATGGCCGGTCCCAGCATCAGGTCCAGCAGCGGCCGGCTGGCGGCCAGCACGGCCAGCGTGGCGCCGGCAGACAGCGCCAGGTTCCACAGCATCTGCCGGCGGACTTCGCGTTCGGCGGCGCCGGGAAAGGGCGGCGCCGCCAGCAGCCGGCTGACGCGCGGCATGGCTTTCTGGAACACCGCCACCGAGGCGGTATGAATCATCTGGCCGACCTGCACGCCGACGGTGTAGATGGCCAGCGCGGCCGGGCCCATCAGGCCGCCGACCAGCACCCGGTCCACCGAGCCGAAGGCCAGCGCGCTCAGGCTGTTGAGCCAGGACCAGCGCGAGAATCTGAAGGCCGCCATCATGGCGGGACGGTCGATCACCGGGCGCAGCAGCGCATGGCCGTAGGCGCGCGAGAACACGAACATCTTGACGGTGCCGGCCAGCAGCAGGCCGAGCGCCTGCGCCAGCGCGGTCCAGGTCGGCGAGGCCGTCACCAGCGCCGCGGCGCAGGCCAGCCCCATGGTGCCGGCGCGGCTGAAAGCCTCGCACAGCGCCGTGGCGCGGAAGTCCTCGCGTCCCTTCAGGCAGCCCGATAGCAGCTGGTCGTATTGCTGGGTCAGGTAGACGGCCAGCGCCGGCATGGCCAGCAGCGTGACCGCCACGCCGCCGAAGGTGGCGCCGGGCCAGCCCAGGCCCACCACCAGCCACAGCAGCAGGGCGATGGCCGAGACCACGGCCAGCGCGCAGCTTATCAACGCCATGCCCACGCCCGCGGCGCGGTAGGCGCCGCCCGGTTCGTGCGCGCGTTCGGACACCAGCTTGGTGGCCGTGACCGCCGCGCCCAGGTTGGCGGCGTTGCCGAACCCGGCCAGCGCGATGATCATGGAATATTGCCCGAAGCCGATCGTGCCCAGCTGCCGGAACAGCAGGGGCAGGGCGACCAGCGCGGCGGCCGGTCCCGCGCCGTACTCCACCAGCCCCCAGAAGGAGGCATTGCCGGCGACGTGTCTGCTGAGGAAAGCGCGCATCGGTAAGCCTGTCTGTCGTCCTCGCGGGCGCGACCCTCAGGCCACGGGCACCGCCTGTTGCGGATGCTCCCGCAGGAAATGGCCGTAGGCCAGCTCGATGCCGTGCGCGAGCGAGATCTCCGGACGCCAGCCCAATGCCCGGATGCGTCCGGAGTCCATCAGCTTGCGCGGCGTGCCGTCGGGCTTGGACCTGTCATAGTCGATCGCGCCGCGAAAGCCGACCACCCGCGCGACCAGCGTGGCCAGTTCCGCGATCGCGATGTCCTGGCCGGCGCCGATGTTGTAGATGCCCGTGGCATCCGGGTGCTCCATCAGCATGACGCAGGCGCGCGCCAGGTCGTCGACGTAAAGGAACTCGCGCAGCGGCGCGCCGGTGCCCCAGATCGTCACGCTGGCCTGTCCGGCCTCGCGGCCTTCGTGGAACTTGCGGATCAGCGCCGGCAGCACATGGCTGCTGTGCAGGTCGTAGTTGTCGCGCGGGCCATACAGGTTGGTCGGCATGGCGCAGATGAAGCGCGCGCCGTGTTGCCGCTGGTAGGCCTCGCACAGCTTCAGGCCGGCGATCTTGGCGATGGCGTAGGGCTCATTGGTCGATTCCAGCGGGCCCGTCAGCAGCGCGTCCTCGCGCAGCGGCTGCGGCGCCTCGCGCGGATAGATGCACGAGGAACCCAGGAACAGCAGCTTGCGCACGCCGGCCGCGTAGGCGGCGCGGATGACGTTGCTCTGGATCATCAGGTTCCGGTACAGGAAATCCACCGGGTGGTTCTGGTTGGCCAGGATGCCGCCGACCTTGGCCGCCGCCAGGTACACCACGTCCACCGGCGTGGTGGAAAAGAAGCGGTGGACCTGGTTCTGGTTCTCCAGGTCCAGCTCCTGCCGGCCGCGCGTGATCACGTTGCGATAGCCGCGCCGGTCCAGTTCGCGGGCCAGCGCCGCGCCCACCATGCCGCGATGGCCTGCGACAAACACCCGCTGATCCAGGTTCGTCATGGCGGCTTACTCCTTGTAGGCGTAGATTTCATAGCCGTTCTGCTCGACCAGCGCGTCGCGCCGGGCTTCCTTCAGGTCGCTCTCGACCATTTCCTTGACCAGCTGCGCGAAACTGGTGCGCGGCGACCAGCCCAGCTTCTCGCGGGCCTTGGTGGGGTCGCCCAGCAGCGTCTCGACCTCGGTCGGACGGAAATAGCGCGGGTCCACCCGCACGATCACCTGACCCGGCTTGATGTCGTGGATGGGGCTGAACAGCACGGTGGCGGTTTCCTCCACGCCTTCGCCTTCCCAGGCCAGCAGCAGGCCCAGTTCGCGCGCGGCGGTGTTGATGAATTCACGCACGCTGTACTGCCGGCCGGTGGCGATGACGTAGTCCTCGGGCTTGTCCTGTTGCAGCATCAGCCACTGCATTTCCACGTAGTCGCGCGCATGGCCCCAATCGCGCAGGGCGGACAGGTTGCCCAGGTACAGGCATTCCTGCAGGCCCAGCACGATGCGCGCCAGGCCGCGCGTGATCTTGCGCGTGACGAAGGTCTCGCCGCGCTTGGGCGATTCGTGGTTGAAGAGGATGCCGTTGCAGGCGTACATGCCGTAGGCTTCGCGGTAGTTCACGCTGATCCAGTAGGCGTAGAGCTTGGCGGCGGCGTAGGGGCTGCGGGGATAGAACGGCGTGGTCTCGCGTTGCGGCGTTTCCTGCACCAGGCCGTACAGCTCGGAGGTCGAGGCCTGGTAGAAGCGCGACTTGTCTTCCAGCTTCAGGATGCGGATCGCTTCCAGCAGGCGCAGCGTGCCCAGGCCGTCGGCGTTGGCGGTGTATTCCGGTTCCTCGAACGACACGCCGACGTGGCTCTGCGCCGCGAGGTTGTAGATCTCGTCGGGCTGCACCGATTGCACGATGCGGATCAGGCTGCACGAATCGGTCATGTCGCCATGGTGCAGCACGAAGTTGCGGGGCTGGTCGTGCGGATCCTGGTACAGATGGTCGATGCGCGCGGTGTTGAACAGCGATGCCCGCCGCTTGATGCCGTGCACCTCGTAGCCCTTGGCGAGCAGGAACTCCGCCAGATAGGCGCCGTCTTGGCCTGTGACGCCGGTAATCAGTGCCCGTTTTGGCATGGTTGTATCCTTAAGACTTAGTGACTGCACGAA
>MCND01000238.1_pt1 | contig 22244 bp, 21 predicted proteins | sample 778211 | NCBI WGS metagenome assembly MCND01 (sample SAMN04296812, study PRJNA304217) | bioreactor metagenome | isolation source: activated sludge enriched with benzalkonium chloride | place: Turkey: Istanbul urban wastewater treatment plant
CCCAACTACCGGCCCGAAGTCTCCACCGCCGTGGCGACGCCGGAGCTGGCCTTGCGCTACGGCTCGACCTTCCTGGACTCGCTGCATGAACGCATCGGCGAGGCGCGCTACGCCCTGCCCTCAACCCCGGCCGGCAGCGATTCCCGAGTGTGGGGCCGCGTCATCGGCGTGACCGGCGAACGCAACGGCAGCAACTCGGGGATCCTGGGATCCCGGGGCCCGGACTACGACTACAAGATCTATGGCCTGCAATCCGGCGTGGACCTTTATCGCCGTGCCAACGCCAACGGCAGCATGGACCACGCAGGCGCCTACGTCGCCTTCGGCCGCGCCACGGCCGACGTCGACCACCTCGACGGCCGCTCGGCCGGACAAGCGGCCATGAATGGCGTGACGCTGGGCGGCTATTGGACGCATATCGGCAAGGAAGGCTGGTATGTCGACGCCGTGATCCAGGGCACGCGCTACGACGTGGACAATGGCCGCTCGCCCGCGGGCTACAACCTGGACACGCGCGGCTTCGGCTTCGCGACCTCGCTGGAGGGCGGCTATCCGTTCCGCCTGAACGACGAATGGGTCATCGAACCGCAGGCGCAGCTCGTCTTCCAGAACGTCAATCTCAACGACGCCAACGACGGCGCCGCCAAGATCCGCTTCAACGACGTCGACAGCCTGAGGGGCCGCGTGGGCGTGCGCCTGGCGCGCACGGTGGAGCTGGATCCCGGACCGCAAGGCAAGCGGGTCGCCACGACCTGGCTGCGCGCCAGCCTCGTCAATGAATTCCTGACCAACCCGACCACCGAGTTCTCCTCGCAGAACGGCTATGTGCCTTTCCGGGCCGACATGAAGGGAATGTCCGTGCAGTTGAACCTGGGCGCGGACGTGGGCGTCAAGCGCAATGTCTCCATCTACGGCAGCGTGGGCTCGGAGATCAGCCTGAGGGGCGATGGCCAGAACTTCAACGGCAAGCTCGGCGTGAAGATAGCCTTCTGAAGCGCAGCGACGCGGATCGGGCGCACCCGGCCCGATCCGCGGACCTGTCGATCGATCAGCGGAACCGCAAGTGCCGCCGCTGCAAGTCGCCGACAGTCCTGCATCCCATCAGCTTCATGGCGCGCTCGATCTCGACCCGCATCAGTTCCAGCGCACGCTCCACGCCAGGCCGGCCCGCGGCCGCCAGCGGGAACAAATAGTAGCGGCCCAGGCCCACTGCCTTGGCGCCCAGCGCCAACGCCTTGAGCACGTGGGTGCCGCGCTGCACGCCGCCGTCCATCATCACGTCGATGCGGTCGCCGACCGCGTCGACGATCTCGGCGAGCTGGTCGAAGGCGCTGCGCGAGCCGTCCAATTGGCGGCCGCCGTGGTTGGACAGCACGATGCCGGTGCAACCGATGTCGGCCGCGCGCCTGGCGTCTTCCACCGACATCACGCCCTTCAGGCAGAACTGTCCGCCCCATTCCCGCACCATGGCGGCGACGTCGTCCCAGGTCATGGCCGGGTCCAGCATGTCGGTGAAATAGCGGCTGATGGACATGGCGCCGCCGCCCATGTCGACGTGGGTGTCCAGCTGCGGCAGCCGGAAGCGTTCGTGCGCGAGATAGTTGAGCGCCCAGGCCGGCTTGATGGCGAACTGTGCGATGCCGGCCAGGTTGAGCCTGAACGGAATGGCGAAGCCCGTGCGCTTGTCGCGCTCGCGGTTGCCGCCGGTGATGCTGTCCACGGTCAGCATCATGACCTGCACGCCGGCCTCTTTGGCGCGCGCCATCATTTCGCGGTTCAGGCCGCGGTCCTTGTGGAAGTAGAACTGGTAGACCTGGGGGCCGCCGCTGATCTTGCGGGCTTCCTCGAGGCTGACGGTGCCCAGCGAGGACACGCCGAACATGGTGCCGAACTTGCCCGCGGCCGCCGCGACGGCGCGTTCGCCGTCGTGATGGAACAGGCGCTGCAAGGCGGTGGGCGAGCAATAGACCGGCAGCGCCAGCTTCTGGCCCATGACGGTCACCGACATGTCCACGTCGGCCACGCCGCGCAGCACGTCGGGCAGCAGGTCGCAGGATTCGAAAGCGGCGGTATTGCGGCGGTAGGTGGTTTCATCGTCGGCGGCGCCGTCGATGTAATTGAAGATGGGGCCCGGCAGCCGCTGGCGGGCCATGCGGCGAAAGTCGTGGAAGTTCTGGCACTGGTTCAGACGCATGGGTAGACCTTTATCGACACTACACGTACAGACAGCCTGGGCCCCGGATGGAGCGGGGGGAATTGTAGACCGACAGCCCCCTTTCCCAGGGCATCGAAGTCCGGGCCGCGGAAGATCGTGTTAAATGCGGGCTCCAGCCATATGAACGGAAGTACCCCGCAATGCCTCATTCCCTGCTCAAGCCGGCCTCCTGGACTGCCGCCGCCGTCCTGTCGCTGTCCGCGGCAACCGTCTCGGCGCAACAGAACCTGGAGCGCGCCACCTCCTTGGCCCAGATCCACGCGATCATGGAGTATTGCCAGGTGCTGACTCCCGAACTGCTGGAGATCCTGAAGAAACGGCAGCAATCCGCCACGCGCGAGTCCGGCGTGTCGTCGCTGGTGTTCGATGCCGAATATCTGCGCGCCTACACCAAGGCGCGCAAGGACATGGCGGATTTCGGCGAGGAAGAAAAGGAACTGACCTGCCAGCCCATGCGGGCCATGGCGGGCAAGGATTGAGCGGACCTGGCCGCGCGCTCCAAGCGGCTGCGCGGCGGCTTGAAACCGGGCGCGGGCAAGCGTAGTCTGACACCGCTGATTGTCCCCCCACCTCGATAGCCAGGAGCGATGCATGGCGCAGAAAGAACGACACAAGGGCCGCTTGATCGATCACATCGGGCTGGTCGTGCGCGACCTGCCCGCCAGCAAGGCGTTCTACACGGCAGTCTTCAATGCCTTGCGGATTCCCATCGGCGGCTCCGACGAAAACAACTTCTGGGCGGACGAGTTGTTCATCTCCGCGCCCGGCAGCGCCGAGGTGCAAGGCGAACTGACCGGCCGCATACACCTGGCCTTCCAGGCGGAAGACCAGGCCATGGTGGATGCGTTCTACAAGGCGGCGATGGCGCACGGCGGCCGGGATAACGGCCCGCCGGGCGAGCGCGCGGCCTATCATCCCGGCTACTACGCCGCGTTTGTGCTGGACCCGGACGGCAACAATATCGAAGCCGTCACCCGCGCGCGCGCCGAACGCAGCGCGGCCTCGGTGCGGATCACCTACTGACCGCGCCGCCCGCGCCCGAGGCCAGCTGTCATCCCGCGCCGCGCGGCGCCTGGATCATTTTCCAGCCATTGCCCGCCGGATCGCGGAAGCCCGCGTCCACGCTGCCGTAGCGTTCGATGGGTTCCTGCGTGAATTCGACGCCCAGGGCCTGCAGCCGGGCATGCTCTGCGCGGCAGTCGGCCACATGCAGGACCAGGGGCGGCATGGCCCCCTTCGCCACCATGGCGCGCAAAGTCTGCGCGGTAACCTCGTCGTGGATGGGCGGGCCGGGCGCGAACAGGCCGAGCTGGAACGAGGGCTGATCCGGATGCTGGACCGTCAGCCACCGGTACGGTCCATTGCGCACGTCCGTATGGACGCGAAATCCGAGCTTGTCCACGTAGAACGCCAACGCCGCGTCCTGATCGTCCACGTACACGCCCGCCACATTGATGCCTGGGTTCATGAGACCTCCTTGGTTGATGGCGGAAATTTACCGTTGGCCTCGCGGCGGCGCTTCTCCAAAACAGCGATGTTGAGATCGGGGCGCTGTGCGGCTTTCACCACGCAGGCAGGCACGCGGTCCAGGGGCTGCATCCCGGCACGCGCCTGCGCGCGCATGGCGCTGGGGCTCAGCCCCGTGATGTCGCGGAAGATGCGGCTATAGGTGCCCAGGCTTTCCCAGCCCGTGGCGTAGGCGATTTGCGTGACGCTCTGATCCGTGTCCCGCAACAGGGCCACGCTTTGCTCGATGCGCCGCGTCAGCAGGTAGCGGTGCGGCGGCAGGCCGAAGGCGCGCTTGAACGAATGCGCGAAATGGGCCTTGGAGATGCCGCTGACTTCGGCCAGGCGCTCCACCGGCCAGGCTTCCTGCGAGGCTGCATCCATGCGGTCCCTGGCGCGCAGCAGGCGCCGCAGCAAGGCGGGATCCTGCTGTGGGCCCAGGCCCGGCGCCGCCTGCGCCAGCAGCGTCCCCAGCTTCAGCAGGGCATCCTCATCCACCGCGCTATAGCCCAGCACCACGCCAGGCGGCAGGTCCACTTTGCGGCAGAAGTCCGCGACCGGCTGCATGCCCACGCCTGCGGCGCGCGCCGCCGCCACGGCCCGCGCCAGGTCCCAGTCCGGCGGCAGCCACCAAAGCAGGTGAAAGCCCGCATGCTCGCCACTGACGCGCAACGCATCAGCGCCCACCGCCTGCCGCAGGGCGCTCAGCGCGGCGTCGCGGCGGCGCGCGTACGCGCCGCGGGCCTTGCGCACATGGCGGGCGAAGCTGCCGTCCTGCAGGAACGCCGCGAGCGTCATCTGTTCGATGATGCTGGGCACGCGCCCTGCCCGGCGGCGCGCCTGCACGAAAGCGGGCGCCAGTTCCTTGGGCACCACCGCATAGCCGATGCGCAAGGCGTTGAAGAGCGTCTTGTTGAAGCTGCCGCAGTGGATGACACGATCGGCCGTGTCCAGGCTTTTCAGGGCGGCCAGCGGCGCGCCATCGTAGCTGAACTCGCTGTCGTAGTCGTCCTCGACGATCCAGCAGCCGGCCTGCGCGGCCCAGTCCAGCAGTTCCAGGCGGCGCGACACAGGCATGGTGATGCCAGTGGGCGACTGGTGGGCGGGCGTGACGTGCGCGAGCTTCACGCCGCGCTGGCGCCGGGCCTGCGCAACTGGAAAGCCTTCGGCGTCTATGGCCAGGGGGACGATGTGCCGCGTGTATTGGCCGAAGATGGGCTCGGCATTCAGGTAGCCGGGATCCTCGATCAGCACCTTGTCCTGCGGCTGCAGCAGGAGCTGGCCGCAGAGGTCCAGGCCGTCGCGGATGCCGCTCAGGATGATGACCTGGTCCGGCTCGCAGCTGATGCCGCGAGCCGCGCCCAGGTAGCGCGCGATCTGCTCGCGCAGCGCGCGCCAGCCTTGCGGCTCGTCATTGGCGAGCTGGGCCGGCGTCACCCGGCGCGCGCTGGCCATGAGCCCCTTGCGCCAGCGTTCCATGGGAAAGAGCGCGGCGTCGGCGCTGCGGGAGAAGAACTGGGAGTTGGGCTGCGCCGGCGCGAAGATTGCGGCCATTTGCGGCGCGGGCGGCGGCGCGCTGGCGCTTGCCACACGTTGCGCCGCGCCCGCTTGCGATACAGGCGCCGGCTCTCGCGCCGGGGACCCTGCCGCGCCCTCGCCCGGTAGCCCTGCCCGGAAGAAGTTGTCCGGAATCACCGCCGCCACATAGGTGCCCGAGCCGACCGTGCCCGCGGTATAGCCTTCGCTGCGCAATTGGTCGTAGGCGGCTTCGACCGTGGAGCGCGCGATGTGCCAGCGCGCGGCCAGGCTGCGCGTGGACGGCAGGCGCGCGGCGGACGGCAACGCCCCCTTCAAGATGCGTTCCCGAATCTCGCGATAGACCCAGGCCTGCTTGGATTCTCCTGGCCGCGCAGCGTCCATCGGCAGGTCCAGGCTGGCCTCCTGGCGCTTCGCAACCGGCTGCCCCGCTACAAGTGGCTTGTTCATATTGCTTGAAATGGCTCTATTTCATGTAGCCATTCTATCGGTAGATTGGCCACCTGAGTCCCCCATGGGGCAAATTTCCAGGAACCCGCCATGAACGCCACCCCGCCCTGCCATACCATCACCCTGGAGACCGGCCCCTTCGTCACGGACGGCTCGACCTCGATCCTGGAGGCGGCGCTGGCCCAGGGCGTGCCAGTGCCCTTCTCCTGTCAGCGCGGGGCCTGCGGCTCGTGCCGCGCCGTGGTCGTGGACGGCCGCTACGAGCGCATCGCCCCGCCCGCGGACGGCGGCTACCAGGCCGCCAGCGACGAACTGCTGATGTGCCAATGCCGCGCGGCCAGCGACCTGACGCTGCGCTTCCCGCACTGGCGCGCCCCCGAACAGCCCATGCCGCCGCGCCGCGCCCGCGTGGCGTCGCGCCTGCCGCTGGCGCCGGACGTCACCCAACTCATCATCGAACTGCAGGACGGGGACGACTACGGTTACCTGGCCGGCCAGCATGCTCAGCTGCTCCTGGAGGGCGGCGCCCGCCGCAACTTCTCGATCGCGAACGCGCCCGGTGCGGCGGGGCCGGTCCGGCTGGAGTTCCATATCCGTCGCATGCCTGGCGGCGCCTTCACCGACGGCATCCTGCCCTGCCTCAATCCCGGCGACACCCTGACCCTGGATGGCGCGCAAGGCGGCTGCACCTGGCCCGCGCAAATGCCTGCAGGCATAGACCACCTGGTGCTGCTGGCCACCGGCACGGGCTATGCGGGCGTGGCCCCCATCCTCATGGCCGCGCTGGAAAGCCGCGCGCTGAAGACGGTGACCTTGTACTGGGGCGGACGCACGCCGGACGACTGTTACGCCGGCCAGATGCTGGACGCCTTGCAGGGCAAGGGCGACGGATTCCAGTGGCATGCGGTGCTGTCCCAGGCCGACAACGCTGACGGCCAGCCCCGCCGCCATGTGCAGGACGCCGCCGTCGCGGCGGGGCATGACTGGCCGCGCAGCCTGGTCTACGCCTGCGGCAACCCGGCGATGGTGAGCGCGGCGCGTGCGCAGCTGCTTGCGGCCGGCCTGCCCGCGGACCGCTACCTGGCAGAAGCCTTCCATCCGGCAGCGGGCGGCGCGGTTGGCATCCCTGCGCAGCGCGAAGCGCATCCCTGGGAGCGCATCAGTCCGCGCTACACGCTGGCCGGTATCCTGGACGCGCGCCGGCGCTCCATGCAGGCGGTGGAAGAAATCGCCGCGCTGATGCGGCCCGGCATGACCACGCGCGAGGCCATCGCCGTGGCGGACGATCATCTGCGCCGGGTGGGCGCGTCCAACAACTGGCACCCGACCTATGTGCGCTTCGGCCCCGACACGCAATCGCCGCCTGTCCAGCGCACCGACTACGACCGCAAGCTGCAGGAGCACGACATCTTCGTGCTGGACATCGGCCCGGTGTGGGACGGCCACGAGGGCGACTACGGCGACACTTTCGTGCTGGGCGCGGATGCAGACCGCCAGCGCTGCGCCGAGGCCGCGCGCGAGGTCTTCCGGCGCGCCCGGCTGGCGTGGCTGGAAGGCCTGACGGGCGCCGCGCTATACGACCGTGCCTCGGAATATGCGCGCGAACACGGCTGCGAACTGGTGCGCGAGATTCCCGGGCACCGGGTATCGGATTTCCCGCATGCGCTGTACGGCAAGCATTTGCTGGCGCAGGCGGACTTCGTGCCCGCCGACGGCATCTGGGTGCTGGAGATCCAGGTGCGGGATGCAGAGCGGCCGATGGGCGCGTTCTACGAGGACGTGTTGCTGCGCTAGCGCGGCGGGCGCGCAGCCCGCGCCCTACCCCCGCTGGCTCAAGGCCCGGCTGATCCGGTGCTTCGACACGGTGGTCTTGGGCACATGGAACGGGAACCAGCTGCGCACGTCCTCGTCCAGCCCGATGCCATGCATGTAGTTGTAGATGGCTTTCTTCAGTGCCTTGCCCAGCGCGTCGTGGTCCACGCCCGTGGGGTCGTGGAAGCCCACGTCGTTTTTGGCGAACGTCACCGGCGGCAAGGGCCGCAGCGTCACGCCGTATTCCTCGGGGTTCTTCCCCACCGGCGAATGCACCGTACAGGCGAACCGGTGGAAAAAGCCGCTCTGGATGCAGCCGTTGTCGAACAGCTGCCGCACGTACTCCAGCGCGTCCACGGTGTCCTGCACGGTCTGCGTGGGAAAGCCGTACATCAGGTAGGCATGCACCAGGATGCCGGCGTCCGTGAAGGCGCGCGTGACCCGCGCCACCTGGTCGACCGAAACGCCCTTCTTCATCAGGTTCAGCAGGCGGTCCGAGGCGACCTCCAGGCCGCCCGACACGGCGATGCAGCCGCTGTCGGCCAGCAGTTCGCAGAGCTCGGGGCTGAAGGTCTTCTCGAAACGGATATTGCCCCACCACGAGATGCCGGTGTTGCGCGCGATCAGCTCGGTCGCCAATGCCTTGAGCGACTTGGGCGGCGCGGCTTCGTCGACGAAGTGGAAACCGGTCTGCCCGGTTTCGCGCACGATGGCCTCGATGCGGTCGGCCAGCACCGCGGCGGACGCGCCTTCGTAGCGGCCGATGTAGTCCAGGCTGACGTCGCAGAAGCTGCATTTCTTCCAGTAGCAGCCATGCGCCACGGTCAGCTTGTTCCAGCGGCCGTCGCTCCACAGCCGGTTCATGGGGTTCAGCATGTCCAGCAGCGACAGGTAGCGGTCCAGCGGCAGGCCATCCCAGGTGGGCGTGCCCACTTCGGCGAAGGCGATGTCGGGTTCAACCATGTTCACGTAGCGCACCGCGCCCGTGTCCGCGTCGCGCAGGAAGGTGCGCACCAGGCGCTGGCGCGAACGCTTGCCCTGCAAGTGTTCCAGCAGCGACAGCAAGGGACGTTCGCCCGCGTCCAGGGACACGTAGTCGAAATAGTCGAAGACCCGCGGGTCCTTCAGTTCGCGCAGTTCGGTGTTGACGAAGCCGCCGCCCAGCACGGTGACGATGCTGGGATCATGTGCCTTGATGGTCTGGGCGATGCGGAAGGCGGCGTAGACCGCGCCGGGGAACGGCACGGACAAGAGCACCACGGTGGGCGCGTGGCGGGCCAGCGCTTCCGAAGTCAGGCTGCGCAGCATGTCATCCACCAGCGTGGGCGGCGCCGCCAGCGCCTGGGCCAGCGGGTCGAACGTGGGCTGGCTGCCCGCCAGCGATTCGGCGTAGCGCACGAACTCGAAACGCGGATCCACCGCATCCCGCAGCACGTCGGCCAGATCGTTCAGGTACAGCGTCGCCAGGTGCTTGGCGCGGTCATGCAGGCCCAGGGCGCCGAAGGCCCAGCCCAGCGGATCGCCGCCCTCTTCGTCCAGATACACGTCCAGCGAGCTGAAGCGTGGCCCCTCGGGCAGGAAATGGCGGCCGACGATGCGGTGCGCCAGCGTCGAATCGCGGCCCTGCAGGAAGGCGATCACGGGCCCGATGGTCGCCAGGTAGCGCGCCTGCTGTGCCACAAAGGACTGGACCGCGGGACTGTGCTTGTCCGCCGGCAAGGCGGCGACGCGTTCCGCCACGGCGCGCAGGCCGTCGGCCGACAGCAGGCGCAGCACCAGGGCCAGCGCCAGGTCTTCCTGGAACGAGGTCACGTCGCGCGACCGCAAGAAACCGGTCAGGTAGGCGGTGGACGGATACGGAGTATTGAGCTGCGTCATCGGCGGGATGACCGACAGCACGCGTAAAGGCAGAGAGGACATGAAGCACGGCAAGATTGCCGTCAAAGCGGGGATCGGGGCCATTATAGGCAGCGCGGCGGAACCGGACCCGGCTGTCAGGGAACGACCGCCGGGTTGCGCCGGACGCAGGCGTCAAAGATCGCCGAGCACGCGGGGATCGAATTGCCAGCGGTGGCTGCCATTCACGCTGCACACCGCCGTCGTCTTCTGGTCGCGCTTCGGACCGATCTCCCGGAGCTTCAATTCGCCATTGCATACCGGGCACTGGCCGCCAATCTCGGTGTAGAAAACCTCGCCGGCGCGATTGGCCTCCAGGTTGCACATCATTAAAAACCGCGAATAACGCTTGCGTTTCAGGTCACGCCCCGTCTCCAGGCTGACGAGGCTCAGGAAAATCAGGATGAACCACCACCCCGACATCCCCCAGGCGTAGACGCCCAGGGCGGTGACCGCCAAGCCTGCCGCGCCAGCTGCCAACAGCCAGACCGTCTTGACGGGCTTGCCGCGCAGCCGCAGGGGCGCAACGTGGTAACGCTGGAATGCTTCAGCCCAGCTGCCGCGAGAGGCCGCGGCGGCTGGCGCACTGGCGGCGGGCTGCGGGCTCGTCGCAGCGGGCGGCGTCTCGTCCGCCGCAAAACTGCCGGTGTCCGGTGCGAAGATGCTCTTGCTGGGCATGTTGCCCAGCACTCTTGCGCATTCGTCGCATACGCTATTTTTGCCCTTGTGGGCGGCTCCGCATCTAGAGCAATGCACGCTATCCCCTTGGAGTGGAAACTTTAATCCGGCACCATTATTACCATTATTCTTGGATTCCCGTCGCAACCCATCCCGCCTGGCGTCACCTCATGCGCAACCGATCAGACCCATTCGCCCCACCCCCGAAACAACGGAACGTCCGCCTCAATTCGCTGCTCTGGATCCTGGAACCCCTGGAGCGCGATGCCGGCTACCTGCGCCGCAAGATGTTCGGCTGCGACGCGGCGTACCTGGACGGCCTGCTGTACCTGGTCGCCGCCGATCGCGAGGATCCCTGGAGCGGCCTGCTCGTCTGCACCTCGCAGGAACGCCACGAGGCGCTGTTGGCGGAGTTCCCGGCCCTGCGCGCGCACCCGGTGCTGGGAAAGTGGCTGTATCTGCCCCAGACCGACGAGGACTTCGAGACGGTCGCGGCACGGATGGCGCAGCTTGCGCTGGCGCGGGATCCGCGGATGGGCGTGGCGCCCAGGCCCAGGTCGCGGCGCCGGACCTGATCCGCGCCGCTTGCCGTCAGCAGCTCACCGCGCTCGCGGCGGCGCCCGCCAGCTCCACCCGGTTCCCGCCCAGCGCCTTGGCCTGGTACAACGCCCGGTCGGCCGCGGCCAGCGCATCGGCCAGGGACGGAACCTTGTCCTCGAACTGCGCCAGCCCGACGCTGACCGTGGCCGGTATGCCCAGGCTGTCGTCCCGCCCGGATACCGTCACGGCAAAGCGTTGCGCCACGGCCGCGCCCAGCACCGTGGCGCGGCGCGCGTCGGGGCCGGACAAAAGCGCGGCGAATTCCTCGCCGCCGATGCGGGCAAGCAACACATCGTCGCCCAGCACGCAGCGCGCGCTGTCCGCGAAGAATTTCAGCACCTGATCGCCCGTCTGATGGCCGTATCTGTCGTTGATGGCCTTGAACTGGTCCAGGTCGAAAGCCAGCACCGCCACCGGCCCGCGCCCAGCCCCGCCTTCGATGATGCGCGCGCCCTGTTCGAAGAACCAGCGGCGGTTGCCCAGGCGGGTCAGATAGTCCGTCTGCGACTCCCGCAGCAGCTGGCCGTGGGTCTCTTCGCGGATCAGCTTGAGCAGCGTCATCGGCAGCACGATCGAGTACAGGACGCCTTCGTACATGGTGAGGGTGCTGGCGGCCAGATGGATCCCGGGGCCGTGTTCGGCCACCCACCAGGGCAGGAGGAAGGCCCGGCCAGCGTAGACCAAGGTGTGGATGCCAGCCGCCGCGGCCGCGATGCGCAACGGCGCCAGCGACCTGAGGGACTGGCAGCGCAGCAGTTCCCAAGCCGTGACGCCGCTGACCAACGCGATGGGAAATGCGCTGATGTACTTCCAGACCAGATCCTCGCGCTGGTCGCCGGCCGCCAGCCAGATCAGGGCCATGATGATTAGCAGCCCGAAGGACGCAGCGCGATAGCGCCTGCCGCTCAGCGAGGCCGCGCCATTCATGATGAGCAGATAGCCGCTGAGCACGATGAGATTGGCGACGGCCGAGCCCAGCGGGCTGGGCAGCTTGGCGCGAAACAGCGCGACGGTACAGCCCGCGGCAAGCGTGGCGAAGCCCGCCGCGAGGATGCGCAATGATCCGCTGCGGCTGGGATGGGTCCGATGCTCCCAGAACGTCAGGCCTGCACTGGCGAGCAGCGTTCCGATGATGATGAAGTAAAGAGTGAGGAGATCAACGTACATCTTGAATGCTGGGGTAGCGCGCCGCCGTATCGCGGGGCCAGCAGGAATTCTACGTGCGAAATATGTCGTTGAAACATAGCGTAACCCCTTGCTCGCAACGGTTTCTTCCCATGTGGCATAAGGGCGACGCCACTGTCTCGCATCAAGAAACAATCGCCATCAGTGGCAAATTTGCCACTCATCTACAATCCGTGGCGGTGCCGATTGCCAACTGCAATCGGGCAGTAGCTCACAGGTAGTAATGACGCGCGCGAAGACACCCGCTTCCAAGAAGAGAAGTCCCCCAAGCAGATCCAAGGCCCGGGCCAGTTCCCGATCCAGCGGCCGTTTCCCCCGATTCCTGAAGGCCCTGCTGTTCTCGTCGCTGGCGAGTTTCGGCGCGGCCAGCTATATGCTGAATCCCCAGTGGCGGATTCCGGCGCCGGTGCAGGAAGTCATCACGCGCCTGGGCTGGCCGCAGCAGCGCGAACAAGCGGCGCCCGCGGCGGTGCCGACCGCGGCGCGGACAGGGGCGCCTGTTCAAACGATGTTTGCCGAATGCCGGCAGTTCTTTCCGCATTCGCGCCCGCCGGAAGTCCCGGGCGGCCAGAAGCTGCGGGAGGTGTGCTTCTCGGCCTTCGCCATCCTGCACGACGGGCAGACCAAAACGCCGGTGTTCGTGGCGGAACGCCTGAACCGCCAGATGCTGACGCAGGCCCAGGGAATGCGCCGCACCGACAAGTTCTACGCCGAAGCGCGGCTGCCGCGCGCCGAACGGGCCGAGCTGGACGACTACCGCGGCTCCGGCTACTCGCGCGGCCACATGGCGCCGGCGGGCGACATGTCCACGCCCGAGGCCATGGCGCAGAGCTTCTCGCTGGCCAACATGGTGCCGCAGGACCAGATTCACAACGGCGGCGCCTGGAGCAGCATCGAACAGGACACGCGCAAGTATGTGATGCGCGCCGCCGGCGACGTGTACGTCTTCACCGGCCCCGTCTATGCCGACAAGCCCAAGACCATAGGCGCGGGCGTGGCCGTGCCCACGTACATCTACAAGGTCGTGTATGACGCGACCAGCGGCCGCTCGTGGGTGCATTGGCAAGCCAACGCCGCCGCCACCAAGGCCGGGCCGCCCATCAGCTACGAGGAATTCGTCAAGCGCACGGGCATCCGGGTGCTGCCGGCAGGCGGCTGATGCGCGGCCCGACAGGCCCGCTCATAGTTTGGACTCGTAGAACTCCACTTCGATGCGGTCCGCGCTCAGATAGCCGCAAAGATTGGCCGGAAAGCGGGCTCGGCTGCACGCGGTGTAGGCGTTTCCGTACAGCACCGCGGTCTGCAGGAAATTGCGGCTGAGCGCCGTGCTGTCGGAGTGGATGGAGCGCGTGAGTTCGGCTTGCAGCTGCTCGCTCGCCGCGCGCATCGGCCGCAGGATTTCCGATTCGAACTTGCGGGCTACGTTTGCTTCGGCTTCGCTCGCCGGCACGCTGGAACGCTGGGGGTCATAAGCGTCCAGCAGCTCGTTCGGGGCGCGGCGCGCGCAATAGAACGCCTGATAGTACGAGCCCGTCGCAGGCTGCTTGAGGCGGGCTTGGGCCAGGTAGACCAAGGAGGGCACGGGGGAACTCCAGGAGATCAAGGTACTGGTCGTGCCCGGCTTCACCGTGCTCACGTACGCGGGCAGGCAGGCGCCCAGGGGCTCACGCCTGGACCGCAGATCCGCCAGCCTTGCGGCGGCGTAGCGGTCGCCATAGCGCAGCACGTCCTCGTAATTGCCGCTGAGATGGCTGCCTATGATTACCCCTTGCACCACCCAGACGCAGTAGCCCTCGACGGTCAGCCCGTCCTGGCAATACGTCGCCAGCGCGCGCTTCATGCTGGGCCCCATCGCCTGGAACCCCAAGTCCAGGGCAGCCGAATATGCCTTGAACAAGGCTTCGCTTCTCCCGTCGCCCAAGCCCAGCGGGGCGCCCAGGGTCGAAGAGGCCAGCACGGCCGCCGCCACCGAAGCAAACAATGCCATATCACTTCTCCAGTTGGGTGGCCGACAGCCGGCTGCGGTCGCGCGCGCTCAGCACCGTATCGGGATAGCGGTACGCCCAGCGTCCGTCCTTGCATTGATAGACCCGCCCGCCATAGACGACGGTCGAACCTTCGCTGTAGTAGTTCAGATGCGCGGCATCCGAGGCGCGGGTGAAATACTCGCAGGCCTGGCCGGCGTAATCGAGCCCGGGATCCTTGGCGGCGGGATTGGATGAAGCGGATGGGCCGGGCGCGCCGGCGGGGGCATTGCGCGGCTTGTCGCGGCTGGCGGCGTTGTTGCCCCAGGGGTTCAGGGCGGGATCGGTGCTGTAGCGCTCCTTGATCCGGTCGCGGTTGCGCAGGTAGTCGGCTTCTTGTTGCTTGGCCCGGGCCTTGGCCGCCGCGTTCTGCGCATCCTCGTACTGCTGCCGCAGCCGGTCCTGCGTCTCCTGGTTCAGCAGCGCATCATCCTGCTGGCTGGAGTCTCGCAGGTAGTCGCTCAAGGCGCGTTGCGCCGCGTCGATGGCGGCGTCGGCATTGCCGCGCGAGGAAGTCGAGGAACGCGACTTCCCGGTGGCCTCCATGGCTTGCCCCGGTCCCGCGAACGCCGCGTGGCCGATGCCGGCCGACACGATGGCCGCCATGAGGCGGACCGCAAGCGTGGCCATAGGAAGCTCCCCAAGGAAGATCGCGCAAATGCCGCCACCTCCGGGGACCTGCCATGCGGATGGCCGGCCCGCGTGCGGCGTATCCATGATAGATCGCGCCATTGCCGCGGGAATCGGCCAAAGGGAGGAGTCCGCCCTCCTCTATCCCCGCCGCGCCGCCTCGATGGCCGCGATATCGATCTTGCCCATCGTCATCATCGCGTCGAAGGCGCGCTTGGCGGTGGCGGGATCGGGGTCCGAGATCGCTTCGATCAGCATGCGCGGCGTGATCTGCCACGACAGGCCCCACTTGTCCCGGCACCAGCCGCATTCGCTGGCCTGGCCGCCGTTGCCGATGATGGCGTCCCAGAGGCGGTCGGTCTCGGCCTGGTCCTCGGTGGAAATCTGGAAGGAAAAGGCCTCGCTGTGCTTGAAGGCCGGGCCGCCGTTCAGGCCCACGCAGGGTATGCCCGCCACCGTGAACTCGACGGTCAGCACATCGCCTTGCTTGCCCGAAGGATAGTCCCCCGGCGCGCGCAGGATCTTGTGCACGGCGCTGTCCGGAAAGGTCCGGGCGTAGAACTGCGCGGCTTCCAGGGCATCCTGGTCGTACCAGAGGCAAATCGTGTTTTTGCTGGGCATGCTGGATCTCCTGTCTTTCGGGGATGCGGGAGGCTGAACGCAAGCGGGCCGCGTCGCAGGTTCGCGCATCGTTCGAGAATACCCGGACGGCATGGCCTGTCCAGTTACCAAGGTTTGGAAAATGTTGACCGAGCCGGCGAACGACAGGAGTGCGAAAGCGCCTCGTCCATAGCGCCAGTGCAAACCGTTGCGCAAATCCATCGCGGATAGCTATTAGTCCGGTTTCGCGTTGCAGACCGCCGGCTCCGCATTTATTGTTGTCAAACTCAACGCGGTCGATACATCCCCACGCATGGCATCTTGCATGGAGTTTCGATGAGTCCTCGGTCAAGCGGCGCAGGCATGCGCAAGCCCAAAACTGGCCTGCTTGCGGTCCTGGTCGCCCTGGCCGTGCTGAGCGTCGCCGTGGGCTTCTCCACCGCCATGTACTCGAGCTATCAGGTACAGAAGGCGCAAATCATCAGGAATGCCCTGGCCGCCAACCACGCGCGCGCCGAAAAGCTGGCCGAGGTCATCGACGTCTATATCGCCGCGTTGCACCGCCAGGCCCGCAATGCCGCCAGCCAGTTCCCCGCTTCCATGGGCAAGCCGCAAGCGCTGCAGAACGAACTGCAGCGCCTTGCCGGCCAGATCGACTCGCTGCACTCGGTCATGCTGGCCGACGCCGAAGGCCGTATCGTGGCCCGCTCCCCTACCGGCCAGCTTGCCGATGCAAAGATCCTCCGTCTTGCCGATCTGGGCGTAAGCGCCCCCGGGCCGGGTGCCTGGGTGACGACGCTTCCCAGTACCCAGACCGCAGTGCTTACCGTGGTCGAACCGGTGGAAGACCCGGCCAGCGCGCCCCAGGCCTATCTGGCCATCGCCATCAAGCTGGACGCCGGCAGCGGCATGGACCGGATCATCGGCGACCGGGACGAAATCGCCGGCATGTCGGTGTTCCTGGTCGGCAACGACGGGAACGTGCTGTACCGCCGGCATGCCGCGCCCGGCACGTTCGATCTGGCCAGCCTGGAGCCGGCCCGGCACGGCGGCGGCGCCCTGTATTCGAAGGCGGACGGCGGCGCCGTATTGACCGGCTACGCGCCCTTGCCCAAGGGCAATTGGGCAGTGGTGGCGCAGCGTACGCTGGATCAGGTACTGTCGCCGCTGCGCGAATTGCTCGGGGATGCGCTGAGCTCCGCCATCCCGGCCATCGCGCTCACGCTATTGCTGGTGTGCGGCCTGGCCTATGCCATCGCATCGCCGCTATCGCGCTTGGCGCGCGCCATGACCGCGCGCAAGTCAGCCGGCGTGGACCTCGATCGGCTCAACGCCTGGTACGCAGAAGCCGACACCTTGCGCGACGCCGTCCGATTGACGCTGGACCAGCATCAGGACGAAGTGGGACGCCTGAACACCCAGGCGCTGACGGATCCGATGACGGGTCTGCTGAACCGCCGGGCCATGACCGAGGTGCTGAACTCTTACGCGGCCGACGGCGCATCCGTGGCAGTCATCGCCATGGATCTGGATCATTTCAAGCGCATCAACGACAGCTTCGGCCACATGACGGGCGACAAAGTGCTGGTCGCGCTGGCCGACGTCATCCGCGCCTGCCTACGCGATCAGGATCGCGCCTTCAGGGTAGGCGGGGAAGAATTCATCGCGCTCCTGCCCACCAGTTCGGCCGCCAAGGCGAGCGAGGTCGCCGAGCGCCTGCGCACGGCGGTGGCCCGGCGCCTCATGCCGGACAGCGTGGGTCGCGTGACAGTGTCGATCGGCGTCGCGCTCTGGCCCCAAGACGGCGAATCCGCTGCCGAAGTCATACGGCGGGCGGACGAGGCCCTGTACGAATCCAAGCAGACAGGACGCAACCGCGTCACGCTGTGGCGCGATCAGGCAGCCACCGAACCACCAACCCCGAACAAGCGCCATTGAACACAAGGTGACCCGATGAACTATTCCCTACTGCTGGCGGGCCTGGCGGTCCTGTTCTTCGCGCTGCTGCTGCTGGCGATGCGAATCGGCAAGCGCCTGGGCCATAGCGCCGACGACAAGAGCGGCGCTGGCGCCGCCGCCATCGAGGCGTCCGTGTTCGCGCTGCTGGGCCTGCTGGTGGCCTTCACGTTCTCGGGCGCGGCGCAGCGCATGGCTGAGCGCCGCAACCTCCTGGTGCTGGAGGTCAACGCCATCGGCACGGCCTGGCTGCGCATCGACATGCTCAATGCCGCGGACCAGCCCAAGCTGCGCGAGCAGTTCCGGCGCTACGTGGACGGGCGCATCGAATACTACAGCCACGTTTCCGACCTGGACCAGCGCGAAGCGATCGCAGGCCGGGTCGGCGCGCTGCAGAGAGAAATCTGGACCACGTCGATGAACGCGGCCCGCAATACCGTGCCACCCTTCGCCGCGTCGTACATAGGCGCGGTCAATGACATGTTCGACGTATCCACCGCCCAGACCGTGGCGCAAAAGGTCCACCCCCCGATCGCCACCTACGCTTTCCTGGTGTTTCTGGCGCTGGTGTGCGCCTGCCTCATCGGATCCAAGCTGGCGGTCGCGCAACGCGACAGCATGCTGCACCAGCTGGTCTATGCGGTGGTCATGACGGCGGCGATCTACATCATCGTGGATTTCGAGTTTCCGCGGATAGGAACCATCCGCATCGACCAGAGCGACGCGCTGCTGACGGCCCAGCGCCAGTCCATGGTTGACCCGCCGGCCGCCGCCCAGTAGATTGCCTGACGCCGCGAGGCTGGCTGCCGCTATTGGACACGCATTCAATCCGGAGATGACATGCCCCTGCCCCCGAGCATGGCGAAACGACATACGGGCTGGCTGCTTGCCCTGCTGGCCTGCGGGGCCGCGGCGCCGGCCCTGGCGCAACAGAGCCTGCGCCTGAGCCAGGACGATCTGCAGAAGCGCGCCAACGGGGTGCTCGCCATCATGTCGTTCTCCATCGTGCCCGACATCACGACCAGTTCCCTGAACATAGGCGGGGGCAGCGGCTCGGTCACGGGGGCCAGCGAATTCGCCATGACGCAGCTGGGCGGCGGCGACACCATCTCCAAGTCGGTCCCGATCTACCTGGAAGGCGTGCTGGCTGCCAGCCGCTACGACCCGACCTTCGTCGCCACGCAGGGCGCGGAGTCGCGCAGCATCCCCACCAAGTGGAACAGCTTTTCGGCCACTGGCGGCATAGGCTGGGACTTCAAACTGACCGACGAACTGAAGCTGCGGCCCATTTTCAATTTCGCGCTGGGCAACGTCACCAGCGATTTGCGCGCCGCCAGCTGGTACGTGGGGCAGCAGACCGGCCGAGACATCAGCTTCCTGGACAAGGGTTCACTCAACGCCTATGGCCTGGGCGGCTCGCTGATGCTGGACTATGAGCATTACCGTCCCGGCTACGAGGTCGACGTGGAGCTGCGCTATTCCGACATGCGGCTGCAGAGCTTCAACAGTTCCGCCGCCGTCGAGGGCCATGCCACGGCGCAGTCGGCCAATCTGTGGGCGCGCTACCGCGCCCCCACGGGCATCGTGATGCTGCAGCGGCCGCTGCGCTACGTGCTGGAGCTGACGCACTCTGAGTTCCTGGGCGATCAGCGCGGCATCCTGGGATTCGACCGTCTGACCTCCGTGGGCGCCGGCCTGGAACTGGATTCCAGCGCCTATGACGTGATCATCACCCGCACCCGCCTCGTGGGCCGCTATGTGTTCGGCACCAATGTGTCGGGCTTCTCCGTCGGACTGGCAGTGAGCTTCTGAGCCGGCCGCCGGTGGAATTGCGCCGGATTTGTTACTCCCCCCTCTCCGCCCGGCGATGCCAGACTGATTCCAGGCCGCCGAGCAGCCAAATTGCGCGCAGACCCTTGCGCCAGGGCGCCGGCCCGCGATAAGGAGGTAGGAAATCATGACTGCATCAAGCAATGGCGCCCCCATGTGCACGCCCCCGGTCGTCTCGCCGCAGGACTGGGAGAGCGCCCGCCAGCAGCTGCTGGTCAAGGAAAAAGCCCACACCCGCGCCCGCGACGCGCTGGCCGCCGAACGCCGGCGCATGCCCTGGACGCCAGTGACCAAGGCCTATGCGTTCGAAGGCCCCTCGGGCACGCTCGCCCTGCCCGACCTGTTCGACGGCCGCCGCCAACTGATCGTCTACCGCGCCTTCTTCGAACCGGGCGTGTACGGCTGGCCGGAACACGCCTGCCGCGGCTGCTCGATGGTGGCGGACCAGGTCGCCCATCTGGCGCACCTGAATGCCCGCGACACCACGCTGGTCTTCGTGTCCCGGGCGCCGCAGGCGGACATTGCGCGGCTGAAAGCGCAGATGGATTGGAAGATGCCCTGGTACACGCTGACCGATGGCTTTGACGCCGACTTCGGCGTGGACGAGTGGCATGGCACCAATGTGTTCTACCGCGACGGCGACCGCATATTCCGCACCTACTTCCTCAACAACCGCGGCGACGAACAGATGGGCGGCACCTGGAACTACCTGGACATCACCCCGCTGGGGCGCCAGGAAGTCTGGGAGGATTCTCCCGAGGGCTATCCGCAGACGCCGACCTACAAGTGGTGGAACTGGCACGACAGCTATGTGCCGGACGCTGCGCCCGACAGGAAATGGGTCGAGATTTCCGATGCGGGCGAAGCCGCATTCCGGGCGCAGAGCGCAGCCGCCAAACGGTGAGTGGGTGGGCGGCATGGCTGGGCGGGGCTGCTTGCTGTATTCATTGGCAACGTAAATAACCAATGGATACACAAGCTCAAACAACAGCAATTATCGGGGTCCGATGAGCGTGCTAATTTATGCGCCCGCCGACCTTCGGCCCCGGCGCATCCGCGGCGGCGTCCCCGTCAGTCGGCCCTTGCCGGGCGGCTGCGCCCATCTACCCCTACTTGACGAGAACCATGCACAAGAACCTCGAGAGCGACACGATCATCGCCAAGGGAAAAATGCGGATGTCCAGCCTGTTGCTGGCGGCAGGCCTGGCGCTTGCAGCAAGCGCGCCGGCCATGGCCGTGCCGCCGATCAAGGCGCACGGCGCGCCTGCCGCGGCTGCCCCCTCGGGTTCGGTGCAGAAGACCGATATCCAGAACCAGGCTGCCTACGAGCGCCTGATGAACAACAGCGGCATCACCCTGCAATGGCTCTGGTCCGCGCAGCGCGGCCACCTGACCGCCACGGATGAAAACGACGTGGTGCGCATCGAGGGCACGCAGGCCAACCACGAGGGCACGCTGAAGATCAAGGGCGATATCGTCTCCATCGCCAGCGACCGCTTCATCTTCCGCGGCACGATCCTGATCCTGGACGCGCCGGACAAGGGCCGGCGCTGCGAGCGCAACGGCGAGTTCGAGTTCCGCGCGACCGGCAAGCGCAAGTACTGGCGCCTGCAGCAAATGGAAGCCTGCGGCGGGCTGACGGACTACGTGGACGTGTATTACTAAGCCAGCCTGCAAGAAGGCTATGCTTGCGGCTGCATGCCGGCGGCCTCCCCATCCACCGCCGCCGGTCCCCCGCCGCGCGGCATACACGAGGAGGCTCGCATGATTACCGAAACGGACAAGAAGCATCTGGCGCGCTGCGTCGAACTCGCCAGACAGGCGCTGGAAGCAGGCGACGAGCCCTTCGGCTCGGTGCTGGTGTCGCCCGACGGCGCAGTTCTGTTCGAAGACCACAACCACGTCTCCAGCGGCGACCGCACGCGGCATCCGGAATTCGAGATCGCGCGCTGGGCCGCCAGCAATGTGCCGCCGGCCGAGCGCGCCGCCTGCACCGTCTATACCTCGGGCGAGCACTGCTCCATGTGCGCGTCGGCGCATGGCTGGGTCGGATTGGGCCGCATCGTCTATGCCAGTTCTTCTGCCCAGTACCGGGAATGGCTGCGGGAATGGGGTGTCGCCCCCACGTCCAAGGTGCGGCCGCTGGCCATCGCCGAGGTCGTGGACGGCATTCCCGTCGAAGGACCGGTGCCGGAGTTCGCCGAGCAGGTCAGGCTGCTGCACCAGGAAAGAATGCGGCGCCGGGCCTAGGCGGCATCTTGCCCGGATCGCGGTTACCGCCCGTCTCAATCGTCAGCAGCAATCCGCAGTATTCTCGCTGCACCGCATTATGAACAGGACTCCCGCATGCCCTCTGCCCTGACCAAGTGGCTCACCAGCATCGCGTTCGGCCTGCTCGTCGCCTGGGCCAGCGGCGGCGTCGTCAATCCGGTCATGCAGCAGGCGTTCGGGCTGGCGGACTTGACAGGGCTTGCCTATATGGCGGCGCTGGACAGAATGCTGATCACGACGGGCGTCGTGTCGCTGCTGATAGGCGTGGCGCTCGTCGCGGCGCTGGTCCGCATTGCCAATTTCCGCCGCCTGATCGGCTGGGGCTGCGCCATGCTCGGCCTGGCCGTCCTGCTGAACCTGCTCGGCGCCGTGCTTGCAATGGAGCCCGGCATCTTCAATCCGGCCGCCGGCGGCAAGCAGGCGGCCAACGACGCTTATACGGCGCTGTTTTTCTGGGCGCTGATTTTCGGCCTGCCTTATCTGGGGGCCGGCCTGGCGCTGACCATAGGCGGCTGGGTCCTGATCCGCAGGAATCCCGGCCCGGGCGCGGCCAGGCCGGCATGACACGGCCGCCGTGCGCCCTTAAAGTGTGAAATTACCCGGAGCTCCGCAAGCTCCCTACTCCCTGTTTCTTCTGGCCCTACACGTTCCATGTCCAACCTCATCGTCCACGGCGGCACCCCTTTGCGCGGCCGCGTCATCCCTTCGGCCAACAAGAACGCGGTCCTGCCGGTGCTGTGCGCCACCCTGCTGACGGACCAGCCGCTGCGGCTGCACGGCGTGCCCGACATCACGGACGTGCGCAAGATCCTTGAAATCTTCCGTACCCTGGGCAGCGACGTGCGCCTGGACGAGTCCACCCGCACGCTGGACCTGCACCATCGCGACACCGCCTTCGACGCCACCCGTCACCGGCTGCCCGAGGAAATGCGCTCTTCCATCATGCTGGTGCCGCCGCTGCTGGCCCGTTTTGGCGTGGCGCGGCTGGAAGACAACGTCAAGGGCTGCACGCTGGGCGTGCGCGAGATCGACCCGCACGTGGACATCTTCCGCTC
>MCND01000239.1_pt1 | contig 22185 bp, 19 predicted proteins | sample 778211 | NCBI WGS metagenome assembly MCND01 (sample SAMN04296812, study PRJNA304217) | bioreactor metagenome | isolation source: activated sludge enriched with benzalkonium chloride | place: Turkey: Istanbul urban wastewater treatment plant
CGACGAAGGCATGAAGAAGGACATCCACCAGCGCATCGCGCGCACCGCCGACATGATCGCGCAAAGCGCCGGCGCCAAGGCCGACGTGCGCGTGGTGGAGCTGTACAACGCCACCGTCAACCCGCCGGCCCTGACCGAGAAGATGGGCCCCACGCTGCGCCGCGTGGCCGGCGAAGGCAACTACGGCCTACAACCCAAGTCCACCGCGTCGGAGGACTTCTCGTTCTACCAGCAGAAGGTGCCGGGCCTGTTCTTCTACCTGGGCGTCACGCCCAAGGGCACCGACGTGGACAAGGCCGCGCCCAACCACTCGCCGCGCTTCTACGTGGATGAGTCCGGCCTGATCAACGGCGTGCGCGCGCTGTCGAACCTGACCGTCGACTACATGCTGCAGGCGCGCCAGGGCAGTTGACGCCGCGCCCGGCCGCCGGTCCGCCCGGTGGCCCCGCGTCCTTGCGGGCATGCGCAAGGACGCGCGCCTTATGCCCGCGCGCGCATACGCTCATGCCCGCGACATAAGCATACGGCGACAAATTCTTTGTCTGCCCGGCGGCGCTTTCCTACAGTACGGCCCTTTGCCCCCCAAGGGCCGCCACGCAGGAAATCCGCATGCCCATCTCCCGACGCCGCTTCATGATCGCCAGCGCGCTCGCGCTGCCCCTGGCGCGTCCGCGCATCGGACGCGCCGCCACGGCCGCCTGGCCCGCGCGCCCGCTGCGACTGGTCGTCACCTTCCCGCCCGGCGGCGCCAGCGACATCGCCGCGCGGTTGATCGCGCCCGCGCTGGCCGAGCGGCTGGGCCAGCCCGTGGTCATCGAGAACAAGCCCGGCGCCGGCTCGACCATCGGCGCCGCGCTGGTGGCGCAGGCGCCCGCCGACGGCTACACGCTGCTCATGTCGAACTCGGCGCCGCTGTCGATCTCGCCCGCGCTGATGCCCGGCCACGGCTACGACGCGCTGGCCAGCTTCGATCACCTGGCCTATATCGGCGCGGTGCCCACCGCCTTCGTCATCCATCCGTCCGTGCCCGTCGCCACGTTGGCCGAGCTGACCGCCTGGATCAAGGCCCAGGACCAGCCGGTGCAGTTCGGCAGCGGCGGCCTGGCCTCGGTCGGCCAGATCGTCGGCGAACTCTATGCGCGCGCCACCGGCGCGCCGCTGCAGCACATTCCGTACAAGGGCTCGGGCGCGATGCGCAACGACCTGCTGGGCGGACAGATCCGTTTCGCCGTGGACGCGCTGCCGCAGAACCTGCCCTATCTGCGCTCCGGCCAGCTGCGGCTGCTGGCCGTCACCACCGAGCGGCGCGTGCCGCAGGCGCCGGACATTCCCGCCGTGGGCGAACTGGGCCTGCCGGGGCTGGTGGCCGAGAATTTCATCGGCCTGTCCGGCCCGGCGGGCCTGCCCGACGCGGTGCGCCAGCGGCTGCACGCCGAGTTGACGGCCGTGCTGCGCGAGCCGGCCTTGCGCGAGAAACTGGAGGGCCAGGGCTTCGTGCTGGCCGACAAGTCCCCCGCCGAATTCACCGACTTCGTGCGTCGCCAGGCCCAGGCCTGGGAACCCGTGGTGCGCGCCACCGGAGCCAGCCTGTGAGCGCCCGCCGCGTGCTGGCGCTGTTTGGCCATCCGGGCCGAGGCGGCTTCAACGAAGCCGCGGTCGAGGGCGCGCGCCGCGCCGAGCGCGCCGGCCAGCCGCTGCGGATCGAATGGATCGCCGATACCGATCCGCAGGCTCGCGCCGCGCGCATCGCCGCGCTGTGCGAACCGGGGCTGGACCTGCTGATCGCACATGGCGGCCAGGGCGATGCGCCCGTGGCCGAGGTGGCGCCGCGCTTTCCGCGCACGCAGTTCGCCGTCACCCAGGGCAGCCTGACCGCGCCCAACGTCGCGTCCTACGAAATCCTGCAGGAACACAGCGCCTTCCTGGCCGGCGTGCTGGCCGGCCTGCGCGCGGCGGACGGTCGCGCGGCTCACCTGTCCGGCGAACGCGTGCGCCCCGGCCTGAAGGGGCGCGCCGCCTATGCCGACGGCGTGCGCCGCGCCAGCGGCCGCGATCCGCTCACCGGTTTCTGCGGCAACCAGCATGATCCCGAGCGGGCGCACGAATGGACCCGGGCGCTTGCCGCGCGCGACGCGCGCGTGGTCTTCGCCATGATGGACGGCGGCCGCGATGGCGTGTCGCGCGCCTGCCGAGAAACCGGCATCTGGCAGATCGGCAACGTGATCGACTGGGTGGCGCGCGATCCCCGGGTCTATCTGGCCTCGGCACTGGCCGACTCCGGCCTGTGCGTGGAGCGGGCGGCGGCCGACCATGCCGCCGGCCGGCTGGCGGTCGGCGCCGTCACCCGCTACGGCCTGGAGCAAGCGGCCTCGCTGCGCCTGGCGCTGGGCGCCGGCGTCACGGCGGAAGAACGCCGCGCCCTGGACGACTGGTCGGGCAGGCTGGCCAGCGGCCTGGAGATCGACGGCGGCTACACCGGCGCCGAGTTCACGCCCTAGTGTGCAGACGCAGCACGGCGTTGGCCGGCTCCGACCACCACCGCGCCACCAGCCAGCCGGCCGCGCAGGAAGCCGCCAGATAGACCGCCAGCAACGCGACCCGCGCGTCGCCCGACGCCAGCGCCGGCGGCGCCCAGCCCCGGATCAGGCCCAGCACCACCAGATGGAACAGGTAGATCTCGTAGCTGAGCCGACCACAGGCGGCCAGCGCGCGCAAGGGCCGGGCATGCGCCCTTGACGCCGTGGCCCCGCCCAGCAGCAGCAAGGCCGTGCCGAACGCCATCGCGGTCGTGCCCAGCACATTGCTCTGGCCGATGGACCAGGCCAGGTACAGCCCCGCCATGGCCGCGCCGATGATCGCGCGCACGGCCGGACGTCCAAGGACGGCGAACCGGCCGCGCCGCGCCAGCACGGCAGCGCAGCAGCCCATGGCGATGGCGTCGAAGCAGGCCGCATAGCCATACAGATACGCCCCGGCCTCGCCCTGGCTGGCCAGGCGGTACAGCGGCCCCGCGACGATGAGCCCAGCCGCCAGCGCGGCCAGCGCCCAGCCCCTGCGCAGCGCCAGGCAGGCCAGCGGGAATAACAGGTAGAACGCCATCTCGACAGACAGCGACCACAGCACGCCCAGCGGATAGTTGATCCAGCCATGCTGAACGATCAGCACGTTCACCCAGGCCGTCAGCGCGGCGGCATTGACCGTCCACAGCGACACGGCCGCGTCCGCCCGGTTGCCGAAGATCGGCACGCCGGCCAGGGCCAGCGCATCGACCGTCAGCAAGGCCAGCAGCAGGCAGGGCAGGATGCGCGCCGCCCGCAGTGCGTAGAACGCCCCAGGCCGGATGCGGTCCAGCCCGCCCCATCTGTCCAGCGCGTTGCGCGTGATCAGGAAACCCGACACCACAAAGAACATCGTCACGCCATAGTTGCCGTTGCGCGCGAGCGCGTGCAGGAACGGCCAGCCCAGCAACGCGGCCAACCCCGTGTCCTTCAACGAATAGGGAATGTTGAAGTGATGCAGCAGCACCAGCAGGATGGACACGCCGCGCAGCATGTCGATCCGCGCATCGCGCGCGTGAGCGATCATCGCGGCCTCAGCGCTGTCCGGCCGCGCCCAGCCAGCCCGGCAACCCGGCCAGCAGTTGCTCGCGCGCGCGCATGCCGGCGTTCGGCCTCGCCGCCTTCTCGTCCTGGATCAGCCGGGCGAAGACCAGCTCGCGACCGTTCTTGCGGGCCCAGCCCACATACCAACCATAGGCGTGTTCGCGGTCGTAATCACCGAAGCTGCCCGGCGATCCCGTGCCCGTCTTGCCATGGATCTTCCAGCCATCCGCATCGACCCCTGCGTCGAACAGGATCTCCGCCATGTCATAGGCCTGCGGCTTGACCGGCAGTTGCCGCCTTGCCAGCCTGCGCAGGAAATCGAGCTGTTCCAGCGGCGAGATCCGCAGCGACGATACGTGCCAGGCGCCCTGCGTGCCATTGTTCTTTCCCGGGTGGCCCGACACATCCTGGTTGCCGTAGCCAAACGCGGTCGTGTATTGCTGCAGGCGCGCCAGGCCCAGCTTCTCGCCGATCTGCTGCGAATACCAGAAAACGGAGTACTTGATCCAGTGCGTCGGATCGACAGGCTTGCGCCAGTCGTCGCCGCCCCAGTCCGGGTAGCTCGGCTGGTAATCCCAGACCGGCGCATGCGCGTCCTGCAGAATGCCGGCGTCGTAGCCCATCAGGGCGATGGCGAGCTTGAAGGTCGACGCCGGCGTATAGCGGGCCGCGCAGGCGTCCTGCGTGCCGTCCTGGAACACGATGCGTCCGTCCGCGACGTCGGCCACGACGGTGCAGAGCATGCGGGCCTGCGCGGGCAGGCAAAGGGTGGAAAGAGACAGCGCGGCGGCGAGCGCGCGCAAGGGGCTGCGTGTAGGCATGGTGAATGAAGCGTGGTTGGAAATTCTTCAGGGCAGCCCTGCGGGGCGCGGCCGGCGGTTCAGGCGGGCAATGCCCGCCCGTTCAGCAGCACCAGCGTGAGTTCGCGGCCCCCGGCCTGCACCCGCATGGCCAGGCAACGTCCGGCCTCGGCCGACGTCGCGGTCTTGGACAGGCGGATGTCCCAGCCCTGCCGTCCGACCAGCGGATTGGTGTTGCGGTACTGAATCGCGCCGGCATCCATGCCCACGGACTCGTCCAACGACGTGGTGTCCAGCGCGATCTGCGGATAGGCCGTGGCGGCGCTCACGATCCTGCCGATATCGGCAGCGCTGGCGCGATTGGACGGCGAGATCCCCATGGCGTCCTCGAAGCAGGCGTGTTCCAGCCCCAACGCGGCAACCTTGCGCCGCAGGGCCCGCGCGAAGGCCGCCTCGCCGCCCGGATAGCTGCGCGCCAGCGCGTGCGCGGCGCGATTGTCCGACGACATCAAGGCCAGCTTCAGCATGGTGTCCAACGGGGCGACCGTCCCCACCGGCAACTGCCACGCCCCGCCCCGCGCCGCCTCGGCGTCGCGCTCGTCGATGCGGACCGGCTGAGACAGGTCGGGCGCCGCGTCCAGCAGCACCATCGCCGTCATCAGCTTGGTCAGCGAGGCGATGGGCACAGTCTCGTTCTCGGCCACCCCGACCAGCGTGTCGCCCGAACGCGCGTCCAGCACCAGCACATGCGACGCGCCGCTGGACTGGATCAGGGCGTCGATGCCCGGCAATTGCGCCAGCGCCCGGCGGGCCGCGTCGGCGCGGCCGTCGTCCGCCGGACCGGCCTGGACCCCGGCGCCGGCGATCGCCACGGCCAGCATGGCGGCCAGCGCCGGCATGGCCACGGCGCGGCGCGCCGGCAGGCTGTCGGGCCGGGTCAGGCGGCGTATGCGGTCCAGCAGATCGCCGTCGCGCGCGGCCGGCGCCACCGGCGCCGGCGCGGCGTCGGCATCCTGGCTCAAGGCGTTCAAGGCAAGCGCCAACCGGCGCGGTTGACCGATAAGCGCGGCGGCCATGTCGTCCGCGATGCGTTCGCGCTCGATGCGGATGCGCCGCGACAGCCACCAGACCGTGGGATGAAAGAACAACAGGATCTCGGCCGCGAACTGCAGCAGGTTCACCAGATAATCGTGCCGGCGCACATGGGCCAGCTCATGGGCCAGCAAGGCCTCCAGCAGGTCCGGCGGCATGCCGGTGACCAGGTTCGCCGGCACCAGCAGCACCGGCTTGAACCAGCCGGCCGTCATCGGCGTGCAAAGCCCCCGCACGAGACGCAGGCCCACCTCTCGCCGCAGGCGCATGCGGCGCGCCAGGCCGGCGACGCGGGCTTGCCAGGCCGCGTCCGTCCAGGGCTGGCTGGCGCGCAGCAGGCGCCGCAGCCACGCCATGCCGGCCCAGACGCGCAAGGCGGCCAGCGCCGCGCCGCCCAGCCAGGCCATGGCGCACCACAGCGGCCACGTTCCGGACCAGAGCGGCGACGCGGCGTCCGCCAGCCCCGCCGCCGGCAACGCGCGATAGGCATGCGCCACATCGGCGGCGAACATCGCCACGCACAGCAGCAGCCCGGCGCAGCACAGCGCGTAGCGCAGCCGCGCATCCCGCGGCCGGGTCAGCGACAGCAGCGCGGCCATGGCGCAATGGATGCCCAAGGCTTGCCAGAGAAACGCCGGCAAGGCCGTGCCCAGCGCCCAAGCGCCGCCCAGCAGCAGCCCGCTCACCGCTTGTCCCCGCGTGGCTCGTCCTTGCTTTCCTCGCGCAGCAGCGCCTCGATCTCGGCCCGGTCGCGCTTGCTCACATGCCCTTCACGCAGGGCGGCCAGCACCAGCGCCTTGCCGGATCCGGCGAAGGCCTTGCGGATCAGATCCTTCAGCAAGCCGCCCTGCGTGGCCTTCTGGCTCTGCGCGGCAGCATAGACATGCGAACGCTCGCTCTCGTCGCGCGTCAGCAGGCCCTTGGTATGCATGATCTGCATCTGCCTGAGCACGTTGGCATGGCTCAGGTCCTCGCGTTCCGCCGCCATGTGGGCGTGGACCTGCTTGACCGTGGCGGGCCCGGTTTCCCAGATGGCCTGCAATATATCGAGTTCGGCGCTGGTGGGTTTGGCGGGGGGAGGCGACTTGGCGGGCATGGCGAGGGTCCGGGGAAAGCGGGGCTTTGATCTAGAAAATTTTTTCTAGAATAACTTTTCTAGAACAGATTGTCTATGTCGAAACAGACTGTGCACTTCATCACAATGCGCAAGATCCGGCATCCGTCCGCCAGCGCGCGGGGATAATATGCGGCTCCGATAGAATTCCCCTATACGAGAAAAGGACGAACAGCAATGAGCGGCAAGACCCGGGTAGGCATCATTTTCGGCGGCAAGTCGGCGGAGCATGAGGTGTCGCTGCAATCGGCCAGGAACATCGTCGACGCGCTGGACAAGGAACGCTACGAAGCCGTGCTGATCGGCATCGACAAACAGGGTCAGTGGCACGTCAACGACGCTTCGAACTATCTGCTGCATGCCGAGGATCCCACCCTCATCGCGCTGAACCGAAGCAACGTCGAGGTCGCGCTGGTGCCCGGCAAGCAGGAACGCCAGTTGGTGGGCGCCGGCGGCGCGGCGCCGGCCTTGGGCCAGATCGATGTGATCTTCCCCATCGTGCACGGCACGCTGGGCGAGGACGGCTCGTTGCAGGGCATGCTGCGCCTGGCCAATCTGCCTTTCGTCGGCTCGGACGTGCTGGGCTCGGCGCTGTGCATGGACAAGGCCATGACCAAGCGCGTGCTGCAGGCCGCCGGCCTGGCCGTGGCGCCGTTCGAATCCTATACCCGCGCCACCGCCGCGCGCGCCCGCTACGCCGAGCTGGCCGCCCGTCTCGGCCCGGTGCTGTTCGTCAAGCCGGCCAACATGGGATCCTCCGTGGGCGTGAGCAAGGTGCGCAACGAGGCCGAGTTCACGCAGGCCATGGCGTTGGCGCTGCAGTTCGACCACAAGGTGCTGGTGGAACAGGCCATCGTCGGCCGCGAGATCGAATGCGCCGTGCTGGGCAACGACGACCCGCAGGCCAGCGTGTGCGGCGAGATCGTGCTGCGCGATGAGTTCTATTCCTACGACACCAAGTACATCGACGAGGATGGCGCCGCCGTGGTGGTGCCGGCGGACATCAGCGCACAAGCCAGCGAGACGATCCGTGGCGTGGCGCTGGACGCCTTCCGCGCGCTGGAATGCGCGGGCCTGGCGCGGGTCGACGTGTTCCTGACGTCGGACGGCCAGGTCATCGTCAACGAGGTCAACACCCTGCCCGGCTTCACCCGCATCAGCATGTACCCCAAGCTGTGGCAGGCCAGCGGCATGAGCTACCCGGAACTGGTCACGCGGCTGATCGAGCTGGCGCGCGAGCGGCATGCGCGCGACGCCATGCTGAAGACCTCGATCCGCTGAAGCCGGCGCGACCGGCGTCCGGGGCGGCCCAAGCCGCCCTGGACGCCGCCCCTCAAGCCGCGCCGCCCTGTTGCGGCGCGCGCGCCGCGAAGGCCTCGTGATAGGCCACGTCGCCGCTGGCCGGCCGCGTGTAGACCAAGGCCATGAAGTACTCGGGCGGCACGCCCGGGTAGCGCAGGTCCGGTCGCGTCTCGAAGCCGAAGCGGCGGTAGTACGCCGGATCCCCCATCACCACGCAACCCGCCGCGCCCAGCGCCCGCAGCCGCGCCAGGCCCTCGCGGATCAGCGCCGCGCCCACGCCCCTGCCCTGCATGCCGGGCAGCACGGCCACCGGGCCCAGCCCGTACCAGTCCGCCGAACCATCGCCGATCGTCACCGGCGAGAACGCCGCGTGCCCCACCTGGCGGCCGTCTTCATGCGCCACCAGCGACAGGGTCAACGCGCCCGCGCGGCGCAGCGCGTCATTGATGTAGCCCTCGGTCTGCTCGCTGTGAGGATGGTCCGCGAAAGCGGCTTGCGTCAGCGCGAAGATCGCGTCGATGTCGGCGGGGGTTTCGGGAAGAATGCGCATGTGAGCCTCCAGTAAAGCGAAAAGCAAGTTTACGCGGCGATCCGCCTTGACCCTCGCCGGCGGGCTCGCTACATTTTGAGGCCGGCCGCGACAGCGTCCGCGCCCCACCCACACAGAACGCCCGCAGGATCCTCATGAACAGCTACCGCGTCGGCATCGCCGGCTTCGGCGCCATCGGCCAGTCCGTGGCGCAATCCCTGAACGCCGGCCTGCCCGGCCTGAGCCTGGCGGCCGTGGCCGTGCGCGACCCCAAGGCCCCGCCCGCCTTCGACTGGCGCGAGCCGCCGCGTTTCAGCACCCTGGCCGACCTGCACGCGCATTGCGACGTGGTGGTGGAGTGCGCGCCGGCCGCCGTGTTCCGCGAGCTGGCCGAGCCCGTGCTGCGGGCCGGCAAGAAGCTGGTGGTGCTGAGCTCGGGCGCGCTGCTGCGCCACGCCGACCTGATCGAACTGGCGCGCCAGCACGGCGCCCAGATCATCGTGCCGTCCGGCGCCATCCTGGGACTGGACGCGATCACCGCCGCCGCCGAAGGCGAAATCCATTCGGTCACGATGATCACGCGCAAGCCCGTACGCGGCCTGCTGGGCGCCCCCTATCTGGCGGACAACAACATCGACCTGACCGGCATCACCGAGCCGCGCCTGGTGTTCCGCGGCTCGCCGCGAGAGGCCGCCGTCGGTTTCCCGGCCAACCTGAACGTGGCGGTCAGCGTGTCGCTGGCCGGCATCGGCCCGGACCGGACCACGCTGGAAATCTGGGCCGACCCGGCGCTGGAACGCAACATCCACCGCGTCGAGGTGGACTCGGACTCGGCCTCGTTCTCGATGGAAATCCAGAACATCCCCTCGGCCAATCCCAAGACTGGCCGCATCACCGCGCAAAGCGTCATCGCCGCGCTGCGCAAGCTGACCGGGCCGCTGCGCGTGGGCACCTGAATCCGGGCGGCGCCCGGCACGCGCCGCCGCGGCACGCGACACCGACTGGACGCCGGCGCGCCAGCCGCGCTCGCGCCCCGCTCGTTTGCACCAGAGAAGAAAATGATCATCGGCATAGACCTGGGCACAACCAACAGCCTCGCGGCCATCTGGCAGGACGGCGCCTCGCGCCTGGTGCCCAATGCGCTGGGAACGTATCTCACGCCCTCTTGCGTCAGCCTGGACCAAGACGGCTCGCTGCTAGTGGGCCAGGCCGCGCGCGAACGCCTGCAAACCCATCCGGACCGCTCCGCCGCGCTGTTCAAGCGCCATATGGGCAGCGACAAGCCGTTCCGGCTTGGCGACCGCGATTTCCGGGCCGAGGAACTGTCCTCGCTGGTGCTGCGCGCGCTGAAGGCCGACGCCGAAGCGCTGCTGGGCGCGCCGGTGCTCGAAGCCGTCATCAGCGTACCCGCGTATTTCTCCGACTCCCAGCGCCAGGCCACGCGCATCGCGGGCGAACTGGCCGGCCTGAAGGTCGAGCGCCTGATCAACGAACCCACCGCCGCCGCGCTGGCCTACGGCCTGCACCAGCAGCAGGATGAAACCCAATTCCTGGTGTTCGACCTGGGCGGCGGCACCTTCGACGTGTCGGTGCTGGAGCTGTTCGAGGGCGTGATGGAAGTGCGCGCCACGGCCGGCGACAACTTCCTGGGCGGCGAGGACTTCGTCGCCGAGATCGTCAAGCAGTTCCTGCAACGCGCCGAGGTGCCGGCCCAGGCCCGCGACGATCCTCGCTTCATGCAGCAACTGCTGGCGCAGGCGGAAATCGCCAAGATCAAGTTGTCGCAGCAGGCCGAATCGCGCCTGCGCGTCGCGTGGCGGGACACGGAGTACGCGCTCGACCTGACCCAGGACCGGCTAGCCGACTGGAGCGAGCCGCTGCTGGCCCGTCTGCGCGCGCCCGTCGAACGCGCCTTGCGCGACGCGCGCATCCGCAGCGCCGACATCGCCACCGTGGTCCTGGCCGGCGGCGCCACGCGCATGCCGCTGGTACGCCAGCTCGTGACCCGCATGTTCGGCCGCTTTCCCAACATCGAGATGAACCCCGATGAAGTGGTGGCGGCGGGCGCGGCCGTCATGGCGGGGCTGAAGATGAAGGATCAGGCGCTGGACGAAGTGGTCATGACGGATGTGTGTCCCTACACGCTGGGTGTCGAAGTCACGCGCACCCTGCCGTCGGGCCAGCGTGTCGACGGACACTTCTCTCCGATCATCGAACGCAACAGCGTCGTGCCGATCAGCCGCGAGGAAACCTACTCGCCCGTGGACGACGACCAGCCCGAAGTGGAGCTGAACATCTACCAGGGTGAATCCCGGCTGGTGCGCGACAACATCCTGCTGGGCACGCTCAAGATGCCGCTGTCGCGCCGACCGCGCGCCGAGTCGTCGTTCCAGGTCCGCTTCACCTACGACGTCAACGGCCTGCTGGAAGTCGAGGCCGGCATGCCCGGATCAAGCCAGCGCCAGCGCATCGTGATCCAGAACGCCGACAGGCATATGAGCGACGCCGAGGTCCGACGCCGGCTGGAAGAACTGGCCTCGCTCAAGATCCATCCGCGCGAGCAGACCGCGAACCGCACGCTGCTGGCGCGCGCCGAGCGGGTCTATCAGGTATTGCGGGGCGACGAGCGGCAACATCTGGCCAATGAAATCCTGCTGTTCGAGCAAGTGATCGAGCAGCAGAACGCACGCCTCATTCCGCCCGCGCGAGCCCGGCTGACGCAAGAGATCGACGCACTGGAACGGTACAGCGTGTTCGATCGCGCCTACGATCCGGGCTACAGCGAATAGCCGCATGCCTGACGCACTGTTCTCGACGCTGGGCATCTCGCCCACCACCGACCAGAAAGCCATCCGCCGCGCGTATGCCGCGCTGCTCAAGCGCACGGACCAGGCCGGCGACCCGGAAGGTTTCGCCGCACTGCGCGAAGCCTACGAGCGCGCACGCGCCTGGGCCGAATGGCAGCGCGAGCAAGACGACGACGAGCCGGAACACGGCCCCTCGCCGATGGAAACTGAAACAGCCGAGGCACCGCCCGGCCTGGATCCCGCGTCGGCCCAGGACGAATCACGTCCCATCGACACACCTCGCGCTGGCAAGGCCGCTCCCGCCTGGACGGCGCCCGCACCCGCGCCCGGCCCCACACCCGAACAACAGGCCGAAGGCGTGATCCACTGGACGCGCACGCTGATGCAGGCGGCCGCCGACCAACACACTACGCTGTTGGGAAAGGCGATGCTGGACGAGCGCCTGTCGCGCCTGGATGCCGTCGAGCAACTGTCCGCCAGCCTGGCGCAGTCCATCCGGGACCAGCCGGACCGGCAACTGGCGCTGTTCGAGGCGGCGACCCGCCACTTCGGCTGGAACGAGGTAGGTCAGCCGTTTCCCGACGACTGGAACCTGTCTCTCTGGTTCCAGCGCATTCAGGATCAGATGGAATTCCTGGCCCGCCTGCCGCCGGAACAGTATCCCGCCATGCAAGCCGCGCTGCGCGCGGCGCGGCGGTGGCGCAAGCCCATGTTCTGGCAAGCCATCAAGCACGGCGACAGCCTGGAGACGTTGTGCCGTGAAGCCCCGGACCTCGCCGTGCTCGACATCGGCGCCGGGGCCGCGACGGCTTGGCGCGGCGCGGCGGCGCGCTGGCTCCTAGGGCGGTGGCTGCTCGCCTGGATGTCGATGCATCGGATCAAGGTCTGGGTCGCCATCGTCTGCGTGCTCGCGCTGATCTACATGTATCACGACGCGCATCGTCCATTGACCTATCCGCAGGTCGCGCCATTGCGTTCCGTGAAGATGGACGGGCACGTCACCGTCAAGTCCCTGACCATGAAGTCCTACGCCGAGCATTGCGTCAGCGGTCCGCTCGCCGACCTGGGCTGGTGCACCGTGCTCGGCGTACCCCCTGGCCGGTGGCCCGACGATCTGCCCGACGCGCTGGTCTTCGCGAAATATCCCGATCCGATTTATCCCACGGGGGAATGGCGCAACGGCATCGGCGGCGTTGTCTACATGCGCGTGCTGCTGGACGAAAAAGGCGTGGTGCGGCATGCGGTCATCCTGTCGCCCGATCCCAACCGCGCGCTGAACATCACTGCGCTCGCGGCCGCGGACCAGGTCCGCATGCAGCCCGTCGAACGCGACGGCAAGCCATCGTTCAGCCAAGCCGTACTGGTGTTCCGGTACATCCCCGATTCGCCATCGAGCCGGCAACGTTGACGGCCACGGCCGCTGGCGTATCCGCCGGACGGCATGCTAGGCCGCCTCGCGCCGCGGCGTTTCCTCCATCGGCCCCACCGACCACCTGCCCGTCCCATCCAGCTCCAGCCGGTGGCTATGGAACGCATCCAGCGTCCCTCGATGCCCCACGCTGACCAGCATCGCCTCGGGCAGGTCCGCGCGCAGACGGCGGTACAGCGCATGCTCCAGCCCCTCGTCGGTCGCGGACGTGGCTTCATCCAGGAACACGATGGCGGGCCGGTTGTACAGCACCCGCGCGAACGCCAGGCGCTGCTGCTCGCCGATGGACAGCACGCGCGACCAGTCGGCGGCTTCGCCCAGGCGCGGCGCCAGATGGCCCAGATTCACGCGCTCCAGCGCGTCGGCCAGGCGCGCATCATCCTGCGGGCCGGCAAGACCCGGATACGCCACCGCCCCGCGCAGCTCGCCCAGCGGCAGATAGGGCCGCTGCGACAGGAACAGCGCCCGCGCGCCCAGCGGCCGGCGCAGCCGGCCTTGCGCACAGGGCCACAAGCCGGCCAGCGCGCGCAGCAGCGTGGTCTTGCCGCTGCCGGACGGCCCCTTGATCAGCAGCGCCTGCCCCGGCAGAAGACGCAGGTCCAGGTCGCTGACCATGGGCCTGCCGTCAGGTCGCTGCACGCTCAGGCCATCCAGCGCCAGCTCGCCATGGTCCTCGGCGGTCACGGCCGGCAAGGCGCGCGCGGCCTCGTTGGCATCCAGGAAGCCGCTCAAGCGGTCCAGCGTGGCGCGGTACTGGGCGAAGGTATCGTATGAGGTGCGGAAGAAGGACAGCGCGTCCTGCACCTGCCCGAAGGCCTGCGAGGTCTGCATCATGTCGCCCAGCTTGATCGCGCCGGAAAAAAAGCGCGGCGCCTGCAGCAGGAAGGGAAACACCACCGCCACCTGGCTCACGGCCAGGTTGAAGCCGTCGAACTTCAGGCCCCGGTAGACGCGCGCCCACAGATTGGCCACATAGGCCAGGAAGCGCTCGCGCAGCGTGGCGCGCTCCACGCCCTCGCCCTGGTAGAACGCCACGTTCTCGGCGTTCTCGCGCAGCCGCACCAACGCATAGCGGAAGTTGGCGGTCAGGCGCTCGGACAGGAAACTCAGCCGGATCAGCGGACGACCGATGCGGAACGCGAACACGGTGGCGATGACGACGTACAGATAGACCATGAACACCATGGCGCGCGGGATTTCCACGCCCGCCACAGCCAGCGCCCCCGACAAGCCCCACAGGATGGCGGTGAACTCCACCAGCGAGACCACCGCGCTCAGGGCGCCGATGGCCAGCGTGCGGGTGCCGGCGACGAACAGCCCGATGTCCTGCTCGATGCGCTGGTCGGGGTTGTCGACGGGCTGGTCCAGGAAATGGCCGCGATAGTAGGCGCGGCCGTCCAGCCAGTCATGCGTCAGGCGCTCGTTGAGCCACACGCGCCAATGGATGTCGAAAGCCTGGCCGGCATAGCTGTCGACCAGCGTGCGCAGCACATGCACGGTGGCCAGCACGCCGAAGATGGCGAGGAAATGCCAGAAGGCCGTCTGGTCCAGCGCCTGCAGCGCGCTGTAGAAACCGTTGTACCAATAGGAGAACAGCACCGTCATGCGCACGGCGAACATGGCCAGGAACAGCAGCAGCGCGACGGTCAGCAGCGGCCGCCAGCTGCGCCGCGGCGTCAGGTAGGGCCAGGCCAGCCGCCAGAACTTGCGGCCCCAGCCGGTGAAACGCGCCAGCAAGGTGGCGGACACGGCCAGCGCCACGGCCGTGATGAAAAAGGCGCGCAACAGCCACCATGCGCTTTGCGCGAGCTGGTCGTTCCAGTTCAGGTCCATCGCTTGGAAACCTTGTGCGAGATTTCCAAGTTAGACGGGGCGCGCGAGCCGAGTTCCGATGCGCTCCGCCGCCTTAAGCCTGGCTTAAGTCTGCGCCGCGCCGGCGGGCCGCAAATCCAGGTTGGCGAACAGATCAGCCAGCGTCGGCACCGAGCGCGCGGGCCAGATCGCGCTCAGGTCAAAACTGGGCAGCGACTGTCCGTCGCGCACTTCGCAAAAGCGCACGCCGCTGAAATCCATCGACCGGATCCAGCTGGGCAGCAGCGCCACGCCGCAGCCGCCGGCCACGCAGGACAGCACGGTCAGCGTGCGGTTGGCCTCCTGCGCCACATGGGCGTCGTGGCCCGCCTTGCGCAGGGCGTCGAGGATATCCGCATAGAACGAAGGCAGCTGCGCCTGCGGATACATCACCAGGCCGGCCTGCGCGATGCGCGCCAGCGAGGTCTGTCCGTCCGGGTCCAATTCGAACTCGTCGGGCACCGCGGCCACCAGCCGCTCGCGCAGCAGCTGGCGTTCGCGCATGCGCCCGCCCACCGCCACCGGCGTGTGCATCAGGCCGATGTCGATGCCGCCGTCCTGCAAGGCCTGGGCCTGCTCGGCATTGCTCATCTCGCGCAGCACCACCTTCACGCCCGGCGCCTGCCGCCGTAGTTCGCGCAGCGCGCGCGGCAGCGTGTCGAACAGCGCCGAGGTCACCAGCCCCACCGTCAGCTGGCCGGCGCTGCCGCGCGCGATCTCGCGGGCGCGCTGCTCGGCGGCGTCGATGCGGGCCACGCTGACGCGCGCGTCCTCGACGATGGCCAGCGCCGCCGGCGTGGGCGCGGCGCCCAGGCGCGAACGCTCGAACAGGCGCACGCCCAGGTCCTTTTCCATGCGGCCCAGCGCCTGGCTCAGCGCGGGCTGCGCGATGCCCAGCCATTCAGCGGCGCGGCTGACGCTGCCATGGTCCATCACCGCCAGGAAATAACGCAGATGCCGGGTTTCCATATCAATCCGGTATGAATAAAACATTTTCTAACAATAGAAAACTATACCCTTCCTTCCTAGAATTCCGCCATACGGAAAACAGGCGCCCGCCCCAGGCCAGCGCCACCCCGCTGGAGACTCGCTTGCAAGGCCCCGCCATCGACACTCACGCGCACGTCTTTCGCCAAGGACTGGCGCTGGCCGACACGCGTCGGCACACGCCGGACTACGACGCGACGCTGACGCAATACCTGGCCTTGCTGGACGCGCACGGCGTGGCGCGCGGCGTGCTGGTGCAGCCCAGCTTCCTTGGCACCGACAACAGCCATCTGGTCGCGGCGCTGCGCGCCGCCGCCGGCCGGCTGCGCGGGGTCGCCGTGGTGTCGCCCGACATCGCGGCGGCGGATCTGCTGGCGCTGGCCGAGGCCGGCGTGGCCGGCATCCGGCTCAACCTGATCGGCCTGCCCCTGCCCGCGCTGGACCAGCCCGCCTGGCAGGAATTGCTGGCGCACGTCAACACGCTGGGCTGGCATGTGGAAGTGCATCTGCAGGCGAGCCGCCTGCCCGCTATCATGCCGGCCCTGCTGGCCGCCGGCTGCCGCGTGGTCATCGACCACTTCGGCCGCCCGGACCCGGCCCTGGGCATCGCCGACCCCGGCTTCGCCTATCTGCTGCGCCAGGCCGACAGCGGCCAGGTCTGGGTCAAGCTGGCGGCGCCCTATCGCAACTGGCCGGCGCCGGACTGTGCGCGGGCCGGCCGTGAAGCCGCCCGGCTGCTGCTGGACGCCTACACGCCCGACCGACTCATGTGGGGCAGCGACTGGCCCCATACCGAGCATCGCCACCTGGCGTCCTACACCGCGGCGACGCAGTGGCTGGACGCCTGGATCGACGATGCCGCGGCGCGGCAAGCAGTGCTTGCCGATACCCCGCTGCGGTTGTTTCAATTCACTGGAGAAGCACCATGACCCCTCTGTTCAAACGCGTCGCCCGCCGCGGCGCCCTGCTGCTGGCCGCCGGACTGCTGGCCGGCGGCGCCGGCGCGGCCTCGGCCGCCTACCCCGAGCGCGCGATCACGCTGGTGGTCACCTATCCGCCCGGCGGCACGGTCGACGTCGTTGCCCGCCTGATCGGCCCCAAGCTGGCCGCCGAGCTGGGCCAGCCCGTGGTGATCGAGAACCGTGGCGGCGCGGGCGGCATGATCGGCGGGGCGGTCGTCGCCAAGGCCCAGCCCGACGGCTACACGCTGATGCTGGACGCCTCGAACCACGCGCAGAACCCCGCGCTGCACTCGCGCATGCAGTTCGACACGCTGAGCGCCTTCGCGCCGGTGTCGCTGCTGCTGCGCGTGCCCAACGTGCTGGTCGTGACGCCCTCGTATGAAGTCAAGACCGTGGCCGACCTGATCAAGCTCGGCCAGCCGGATCAAAAGAGCCATGTCTACTTCGCCTCGGCCGGTCCCGGCTCGGCCCAGCACCTGGCCGGCGAGCTGTTCAACCTGCTCGCCAAGACCCAGCTGCAGCACGTGGCCTACAAGGGCGGCGGCCCGGCCATGATCGACGTCATGTCCGGCCAGGTGCCGGTCATGTTCGCCAGCATGGGCTCGGCCTGGCAGCACGTGAAGAACGGCAAGCTGCGCGCCGTCGCGCTGGGCGGCTCGACCCGCTCGCCGGCCGCCCCGGACCTGCCCACCATCGCCGAATCCGGCGTGCCCGGCTACGAGACCTATGAATGGAACGCCGTGTTCGCGCCGGCCGGCACGCCGCCCGAGGTCGTCACGCAGCTGTCGCAGGCGCTGGCCAAGGTGCTGAAGGACCCGGCCATCGCCGAACAGCTGGCCGGCATCGGCGCCGAGCCCATCGGCTCCACGCCCGCCGAACTGGACGCCTTCCGCCGCGCCGAGATCGAGAAATGGCAGCGCGTGGTCAAGGAAGCCAATCTGAAGCTGGACTGAAGTCTGGATTGAATACGGCCGGGCCGAGACAGGCCCGGCTCCCGGTTTGCCGGTTTGCGGCGCTCTTCGGAGCGCCGTTTTTTTGCGCCGTCGCGACCGGATCCTTATGCGCCGGGTTCGGATTCACAGTACCGGCCTGCCGCCTGCTTCATCGCAGGGGCGTCCGCGCCGGCCGGGGCGCTCGCCAGACCGACCATGAAATACCGGCCATCGACGGCGTCGTCCTTGCCGATCAGGTAGAGCGTGTCCGACCCGCCGCCCTGGGACTGCGCCCGCGCGCACCAGGCCCGGCCGATGCCGCGCTGCTGCTCGCGCAACAGGCGCAGGCCTTCGGCGGAGGCGCCGGTTTTCAGATGAACGTCGAAATCCGCCATGGCCTTGGCATCCAATGAAAACCCGGCATGGAAATAGTTCGTGTCGACCCGCGTATACAAGACAATCTGTCGCGCCGACGCGGGCAGGAACACCGGAAACCAGGTGTAGCTGCCCTGCCCTTCGGCCCGCATCGCATCATAGGACTCGAAGCGCCGCTCCTGGCCGTCGTCGAATCGCGCAACCAGCGAGACGCCCGCCAGCACGACGACCAAGGCGACGAGCGCGCGGATCCTTGCCGGCATGGAATTCAGGAATCGCATCAGGTCCTTTCCTTGTGTTGCGCGGCCGCATCTTCCGGTGCCGCGCGCCCTCATTGCCCGCACGCCCGCCAGGACGCCCGGCCTGGCCCATGCCCGGCGACAAGCTTTTATCACAACGCGCGGGCAAGCACGCGGCAACCCGCTTTCGCGCCATTGCCCGAAGGCGCGAAAGCCGGCGCCGGCCCCCGTCCGACAAGCGCCGGCAGCATTCTTCTCCGGGTTTGCCTGGATGAGATAAAACATCAGAAACCTTGCAGAATATTGCATACCGCGCATCCAGTTCCGGCCGGCGTGGCCCGGGACGCGACGCCATGCCTGAGCATCTTCATTCCTACACCGCTGCACCAAACCGGCATAAAAAAGATGACACCAAAGAGCAATGCGCCCGTCCCCTTCCGGCCCGAGGCCGGCCTGCCCGCGACCGACCCGGCCGCGTCCCAAGCCATGCTGGACAGCCTGAGCGATCCCTTCATCTGGCTCGATGCGGAATGGCGCGTGCGCTATCTGAACCCGGCCGCGGCGCGCCTGCTGCGGCGCGACCTGGGCGAGCTGGCCGGCCACAACGTCTGGGACAGCTATCCCGACCTGGCCGGCTCGGGCTACCACGACGCCTGCCGCGCCGTCGCCGCCACCGGCCAGCCGGCGGCCCATACCGGCTACTACGCGCCGCTGGCGTCCTGGTTCGAGGCGCGCGCCTTTCCGGCGCGTGACGGCATCGTCCTGGTGCTGCGCGATGTGTCGCACGTGCACGCCAAGATCTCGCAGCTGCGCTACCAGGCCACGCACGATTACCTGACCGGCCTGCCCAACCGCCGCCAGCTCATGGACACGCTGTCCGGCGCCATCGCGGAGGCCGCCGCCGGCCTGGGCCGCCAGCGCACGCTGCTGGCCGTGCTGTTCCTGGACCTGGACCGCTTCAAGGAAGTCAACGACACCTTCGGCCACGCCGAGGGCGACGCGCTGCTGCGCGACGTGGCCGAGCGGCTGCGCCGCTTCCAGACCCCGTCCATCTTCTGCGCGCGCGCCGGCGGCGACGAGTTCGCGCTGGTATTGCGCGACACCACCGAACGCGCCGCCGAGGCGCTGGCCAACTCCCTGCTGAACCTGCTGTCCATGCCGCACCAGATCCACGGCCGCCCGGTATCGCTGGGCGCGAGCATCGGCATCGCCACCATGAATTCGCCGGCCGATTCCGCCGACGTGCTGCTGGCCTACGCCGACGCGGCCATGTACGCGGCCAAGGCCGCCGGCCGCTCCCAGGTGCGCGTCTACCGCCACGAACTGAGTCCCGGCTTGCAGGAGCGCAACGCGCTGCGCGGCGACATCCAGGCCGCGCTGGACGGCAACCAGTTCGAGCTGCATTTCCAGCCCCAGGTCGACATGCGCAACGGCGCCATCTGCGGCGCCGAGGCGCTGCTGCGCTGGCGCCATCCATCGCGCGGCCTGCTCGGACCGGCCTCGTTCCTGGACGTGCTGCTGGACTCGCCCCAGGAACTGGCGCTGACCGAGTGGGTGGTCGACACCACCTGCTGGCACCTGAGCGAATGGCTGACCATCGGGCTGCCCATCCCCAAGGTCTGCCTGAACCTGTCGGCCCGGCAGCTGCTGGCGCCGAACCTGGCGGCCACGCTGGTGGGCCTGTGCCAGTCGCACGGCGTGCCGCCCGAGCGGCTGGAGGTCGAGATCACCGAGCACACGCTGATGGGCGACGTGGACCAGGCCACGGCCGCGCTGCGCGAACTGCGCCAGGCCGGGATCAGCGCATCGCTGGACGACTTCGGGTCGGGCCAGGCCAGCATGGCCTATCTGATGCAGGCGCCGATCAGCACGCTCAAGATCGACAAGTCCTTCGTCTGGGCGCTGGGCGCGGTGCCCACGGCCACCGCCGTGATCCGGGGCATCGTCCGGCTGGCTCATTCGCTGGGCATGCGCACGCTGGCCGAAGGCGTGGAGACCGAGGCGCAGCGCCAGATGCTGCAGGACGAGGGCTGCGACGCGATGCAGGGCTATCTGTTCAGCCGCCCCCTGCCCCCGGCCGCCTTCGCCGCGATGATCGCCGCCGCGACCGCCGGCGACATTCCGGACAGGGATGAGCGCGACGAAGGCGGCTTTTCGCCGCCCTGACGCAGCGCGCAGCGGTGCCCTCGCGCGGCGCCGCGAGGCGACTATTTCTTCGGCGACACCTGCTCGCCGGATGCCACGCAGGCCTTGATGTCGACCTTGGCGTTGTTCACCAGCACATCGAGCCTGCTCTGTTTTTCCTCGGCGCTGAGCGCCTGGGTTTCCATGATTCCTTTCGCATCGGGGACGGCCAGCAGGCCCTTGTACAGCGCGATCACCGCCGCCGGATTGATCGGCGGCGGCGACAACTGTCCGAGCTGGCTGCGGACCAGGAACAGGACGTCGTCGGCGCCTTGCTGCGCGGCATTGGCGACGTCCCTGCTCCGCGGATCGGTTCCGTCGGCCGCCACTCCCAGCAGTTCGGCCTGTCCGGCGAACCCCGTCGCCGTGGTGATGATGCAGGATACCTTGCGCGCGCCATCGTTGTAGATATTGCGCTGCGCCGCCAGGTCGTAGCGCGAGCCCATCAACCCGGACACGGTGGCGATGCCCGCGCCGGACGCCGCCGTCGCCACATTGCTCACGATGCCCCCGACCGCGCCGACGACAGCGCCGACCATGACGCCGTCGCCAGTCTGATAGAGCGCCTTCTGCGCCCGGTCGGCCTGATTCTGGTAGGCCGCGCGCTGCTCATAGAGTTTGGACACCGTCCTGGGCAGATCCGAGATGGCGACCACCCGCTCGGGCTTCTTGGCTGCGCCATCTTTCGCGGGCTCTTCCGGCAAGGTTTCGCGCATGACGAACGGAGATGAGGTCTTGGTATCGCTGGCCGCATCGAACACCGGATACATGGGCGGCACGGCGGCGCAGCCGCCCAGGCCTGCGAGGCCGACGGCAAGAACGGTTCTTTTCATTTTTCGTCCTATCGAGCAGGAAACAGCCAAAAGGGGAAACTGCCGGAAGTCACGCGCCTGCGCATCGCCATGGGACGGGCGGCAGCCTGCCGCGCCGGATGGCGGCGCGCGCGATGGCATGGATTTCCCCTCCCAGGGAAGATGGCCTGTCTCGCCTCCCGCCACCGATTGCCGCGGCGGGTCCCGGACGCGGAATTATTGAGGAATCGTCGCCCAGGCGGCCACATCATCGACAAGCGCCCGGCAATAGTCAAGTGAAGCTTGCATGCACAATCCAAGGCCCTGCCCGCCTGGCCGAGGGTAGACAGGCGACGGTTTATCATCTTGCCTTTCCCCGCTGCACCCCGAATTCACATGGAAAAGATCCGGCTCGACAAATGGCTGTGGGCGGCGCGCTTCTACAAGACGCGCAGCCTGGCGTCGCAGGAGATCGGCAAGGGCCGCATCCTGGTCAACGGCCAGCCGGCCAAACCGGCGCGCGAAGTCGCGCCCGGCGACCGCATCCAGGTGCGCAAGGAAGACCCTGCCATCGAGGTGCTGGTGCGCGCGGTGAGCGGCGCGCGCGGCCCCGCGCCGGTGGCGCGGCAGCTCTACGAGGAAACGCAGGAAAGCGCGCAGGCGCGCGAACGCGCCGCCGAGCAGCGGCGGCTGGCGCCCGAGCCGGCGCTGGACCTGGCCGACGGCCGGCCGACCAAACGCGACCGCCGCCTGATCGACCGCATGCGCGGCAAGTAGGCGGCCGACCCGATCAGAGCGCGCGGCCCACGATCAGCGGATCCAGCGCCATGTCCGGATCGCCGCTCTTGCCTTCATACGGCAGGCGGTTGAGCACGTAGCGCATGGCGTTCAGGCGCGCGCGCTTCTTGCAGTCGGACTTGACCACGATCCACGGCGCGTCGGCCGTGTCGGTGTGCGCGAACATGGCTTCCTTGGCGCGCGTGTAATCGTCCCACTTGTCCAGCGAGGCCAGATCGACCGGGCTGAGCTTCCACTGCTTGAGCGGATGCACCTTGCGCTGCTGGAAGCGGCGGCGCTGCTCTTCCTGGCTCACCGAGAACCAGAACTTGACCAGGTGGATGCCGCTGGACACCAGGTGCCGCTCGAAGTCCGGCACCTGACGCAGGAACTCCAGGTACTCGGCCTGATC
>MCND01000240.1_pt1 | contig 22126 bp, 19 predicted proteins | sample 778211 | NCBI WGS metagenome assembly MCND01 (sample SAMN04296812, study PRJNA304217) | bioreactor metagenome | isolation source: activated sludge enriched with benzalkonium chloride | place: Turkey: Istanbul urban wastewater treatment plant
ACTCGGTGGGTGGGGTCGCGGTATTTTGCCAAATCAGAAAGTCTTTTTCAGAGTTTCCCTAATTTCCTCTAGTGTTTGGCTGTGGCCATGAACGACGGAAAGACTCCACTGATTGCCACGATCACTAACGCCTACCAACTCTCGCCCAGGAAGCAATTGAATCTTACATGGATGATGAAGTACATGCTTTAGTTCATATATACGCCGGTAAATTGTTTGCAATAAAGCCTGAGATATACCATCACTTGCCAATTTCTGATCAGCCAGCAGTTCTTTTCGTACATGATGTGGTAATCCAAAAAAATGATCACTGTATTGTGGAGTATAAAGATCATTGGTAAATGGCGACTCATCTAACGGAGAGAAGTTCCAACGTCGAGAAACCCAAACGATACTAGACGGAAGCGCATCAACATCAGATAACAAGTACTGGACAATCTCGGCCCCAGTTTGCCCACCACCAACTACCACAACTCTCTTGCCTCGCAAAGAGCGTTGGTGGCTCATAAACTGCGAAGAGTGAAAAATTCTATCCCCGATAAAAGGGCGTACAAATTTAGGAAGTGACGGCTGCTGACCGGTCCCCAAGACCAAATTTCGGGCAGGCTGCACCCAGCCATCACCCTTCAATATAAAAACACCATCTTCAAATTCAACAGAGCGAACATTTCTGTCAAACTCTAAACTCGGCAACTGATTACATGCCCAGCGATAATAGTCGTTAAATTCTCGTCGAAGAACCTGGCCAAAATTAGCATTTATAAAATTAAGTAGCTTCTTTTTTTTAGCGAGATAGGCTAAAAACGAAAGCGGGTTGGATGGATCAACAAGACTGACCAGATCCTTAAGGTAATGAACTTGCAACATTGCATTTGGCACCATCATTCCGGAGTGCCACTGAAACTCACTAGTACGTTCAAAGAATTTAGCAGTTACTTCATAACAAGGCCTTATCAACGCAGCCAAACTCAAGTTAGCTGGGCCAATACCGATACCGGCCATGTCTATTGCTGCAGCCGTCGAGAACGCTTTCATGGACAACATCCCTATTAGTTTTGTTTTCAGGTGCTGAAACTCCTTGCAATTTATGCAATTAGCTTCTGCGGGATTTTCAAATAAGAAAATAATTAACTTTCTACTACTTTTACCGCTAATGGCCTCAACACCCAGGTTGACAACACCACCGCGAACACCGACAAGCCAATCGCGAAACTAATAGCTATGTAAATAGCTTCGTTGAGCGGTTGGATTGCAGAGAGGAGTGCACCGAATATCGCTACACCAAATGCCGATCCACTTTGCCTACTAGCATTGAGCGTCCCCGCAGCCACTCCGGCGCTAGAATGTTCCACTACACTCATAAGGGCCGAAGTCGCCGCTGGCGTGATAATTCCAGCACCGAATCCAACTGCTGGATAACATAATGCAATTCGCCAATAAGGTGCCTCACTCGCCAATGCGAACAACCCCAAGAATCCCAGCGCATAGAGCATAAAACCAACACAAAGCACTGCACGAACGCCGTAGGCACGGCTCAGTCGACCGCAGGTAAAACTACCAAGAGTGACCATTACAGTCAGAGGCAGGAAAGCCAAACCCGTCTCCAATGGCGACCACCCACGATTTGTCTGAAAGTAAAGACTTAACAGAAAAAACAAACCGTAGAATACCAGCGAAGATATCAAGGAAATCAAAGTCGCGCCTGAGAACACCTTATTTCGAAAATAATACAATGGCAGCATTGGTTCTTTGTGCCGGCTTTCAGTTACCAAAAAAACGCACCAACTCGCACAGGCCAATAAAGTACCAGCCAATATCCATTCGGAACCCCACCCTAACTTACCTCCCTCAATAAGTACTGCAACTGAAGTGGCCAACGCAACAACTGCAGAAATCTGCCCAATAAAGTCCATATGACGATTAGGGGCCAGTGGAGCTGAGAAAGGAATACGTGAAGTCAGCCATACACCAACCAGGGCGATCGGAACGTTAATCAGAAAAATACTGCGCCAACCAAAGAGCTCAATCAACACTCCACCTACCAACGGGCCTGCGGCCATGGCAACTCCACCATAGCCTGCCCATACTCCAATAGCACCAGCTCGTTGATGGGAGTGTGGATATGCATTGTTAATCAACATCAAAGAACAGGGAACCAGTAGTGCCGCCCCTATACCTTGAAAAGTTCTCGCCGCGACCAGCTCATAAATATTACCTGCCAATCCACATAACGCCGACGACACAGAAAACAATATCAATCCGAGGCTGTATATTTTTTTCGCCCCAAAGCGATCCCCCAGCAACCCTCCCGTCAAGAGCAAACTGGCAAAGGTCAATGTATATGAATTAATAACCCACTGCAGCCCTGATATATCGGAATTGAACGCACTCGAGATTGACTCTAATGCAACATTCACAATTGAGGTATCGAGAATTACAACAACGTAGCTGAGGCTGGTCGCTATAAGTACTTTACGCTGATAACTGCTTGTTTGCTCCATGACCTCGATTTCCCTCTCAAAGTGGCAGATTGACTATAGGCATTTTTTTCCAGAGAATGCTTCGATGCGTGCCGAACTGTGCTCGCTTATTGGGACTCGGACACGTAATCGCGCCCTGCTGTGTACCTTTGGAGTTCAAGGAATGACCCAGCCCAAAATCTCATCTATTGCCTATCTCATTGCCGAGCCTGTACGAGCGGTTATCCTGATCACCCTCTCTGACGGCAGCTCATTGTCGGCCAGTGCTCTAGCCAATACCGCTGGCGTAACCCCACAAACCGCCAGCTCGCATTTAGCGAAACTGCTTGATGGAGGGCTACTGACTGTCGAAACCAAGGGGCGTAATCGCTTCTACAAACTAGCCGGCCCCAACGTCTCTCATGTGCTGGAAAGCCTGGCGGCAGTTGCGCCACAGACCAGCTCATGGCATAGCCTACCCAATCGTTCCGCCTATGAACTGCGATTCGCCCGTTGCTGCTATGACCATCTAGCCGGCCAAGTTGGTGTCGCTGTAACCCAAGGAATGCTTGATCGTGGTTTTCTTGTAGAACGTGATGAACGTGACTACGCCACAACCACCGAAGGCCTCGACTGGATACACTCGCTCAATCTGAATATGGGTGAACTGTGTTTCGAAGAATATGGCCAAGCACGACGTTGTCTTGATTGGACCGAAAGGCAACACCATGTCGCCGGACCACTCGGTGCATATCTCCTGGATAAGTTTTGTAGTCTTGGTTGGTTGCGTCGATCTTCGGGGACTCGTGCAGTAGTGGTGACAAACGCCGGTTGGCTAGCACTCAAGCAACATCTAGGTATCGAACGTAACATCAGCCTGGAAGCCGAAGTGCGCACACACGCCCCGCTCTCCCCTCTCTCTGTAACCACTACAGCGCAGGTGTAAAAAGTCGCTCTATCTCATGAATTCGGTGTTCTTGGTCCACCCCTGTGTTCTGCCATACAGCAAGTTCATTGACTCGCTCATACCAAGCAGCTACATGGGGGTATTCCAAAAGTGGCGCTCGCGTTCGGGGAATATGGCTGAACGGCGCCGCTAGATCGAAATCCGCTAAGGTAGGAGAGTCGCCCACCATGAACTTACGGTTACGTAAATGACCATCCAATACCGTTGCATAACGATCGATTGCCCGTAAAGCCTCAGCCACAATTATTTCCTCCTCATCATGGCCTTTGAGACGATCCATAAAACGTTGCTCAATTAGTACCGTCGGCCCACGCCGGAAATGCTCAGCCGCCCAAAACATCCATTTAAGGGTCTCGTACCTGGCGTTACCTGTCGGCAACAATGATGAACTAGTTTTCTCCGCTAGATAAATCATGATGGCCGAGGCCTCGAATAACACAAGATCACCATCGACGAATGTGGGGATCGTTCCATTTGGGTTGAGCGCCAGGTACTCCGGAGTACGATTCTGACCAGTGAATAGATCCAAAAAAATAAACTCGACTTCAAGCTCCAAATAAGCTGCAGTAGCCAGAACTCGCCGAGTATTGCTCGAACCTCTATCACCATAAACCTTCATACTGCGGTCTCTATTACGCATTGATCTAATGTTCTGCTGCTCTCCTGCGTGTCACTAAGCATCAAAACTACTTCACTAGCCTGACGTACAGATTGATAAACCGAATTGACCATTGGGGCAGCCAGGTAGGAAGCCACACCCAACATCCAAATTCTCTCGGCCCGGGATGATCCGAGTAAGCTGATCTGCAGATTTGCGGATACGTGCGGCGGAGTACATGGCGCATACGGATCGACAAGTAGCTCAAGCCCATTGGAGGTAGCGTGAAACCTCTGCTTATGGAAGCCGGTGGCACAGACCACCGCATCGACCTCCTCAATCCCATCACATCCATGGGCTTGCCACCTACCACCCCACTCAAGCTTCACAGGTACATCGGAAGTTAATTGCAGCAGACCTTCTTCGATAAAACGCAGCAAAGTAGTGGCCGTCTGCAAAGGCACGGCAAATAGATAACGACCGACAGTCTCCCAACAGCTTTGTAATGCAGCAGTTCGTACCACAGCTGGAGCACGACGCAGTTTGGTATCCGCAAGATCCATGCAACGGACCAACAGGTTTTGCCAGTCCGTCGCGCCCTGTTTGGCCAGAGCCACTTCGCCACGCAGTCTTTGTACAGGATCCGCGGAACGATCGATCTGCTCCCGCAACGACCTGCCACTTACTGCTTTGGCCGATTGCGCCACCCTACGCAGTAAACGCCAGTTCAAGTTCGGGCTCTCTAGATCCAGTTGAGAGAAACCTACCTCCCCCACACCCAACTCGCACCGCCGTGGAGTAGCCGTGCGCACTCCAGGTAAGCGGCCAGATGGCGATGCCATAAGGACTTTATGACCAGCAGCGCATAACAGTAGGGCACTATCGATAGCCGAAAGCCGGCTACCAAGCACTAATACTCGGGAAGGTTTGTGAAAGAAACCGAGCAGTCGAGACTCAGGATGAGGAGTCGAAAAAACCCCTGGTGATGCAAGATGAGGGCTCACTACAGGAGGAATAAAAGCTCCTCCATTTCCGGTGCAAATCAGCACATCCGATGCATCGATAGTCTCGGCGCTTCCCAAATGCAGTTGATATCCACCCGAAATCAGCGACTTGATACTACGAACCGATGAAGAAATCACTTTATGTTCGATACCCTTGGCCCGGGCCAGATCCCGATACCGTGTATAACGCTCCTTCAGGTATCCCGATACCCAGGCCCGCGGCACGAAAGCATCTTCAGCGACGAAAACTCCTTGCTTCTCCAAGTAATCGCGAAAGTCGTCCATATCGTCATCGAGTACAGACATGGTCTGCACCGAGGTGTTACACAATAGGGCATCATCGGTCGTGCCAAAGGCGATGGAATTGGCGACTCCATTCGGATCAATGATATCGATGCGACTTGAGGCGCCAGAACGCACAAGATTGATAAAAGCCGCAATGCCGGTGACCGAGCCTCCGATAATAGCCACCTTTGTCACACTCAAAGTCTCGCGCATATCTTTCCCCAAGCTAAATGCATTCCCTCGGCGCCTTCGATAAGCGTTCAGGCATCCTCAAAGCATGACGTTGTCAGGCACCATGGGCCTTGGCCAAAGCTGGCATTAGCAAACGAACGCCATACCACCCCCAATAAACACGGTGGTAAGTGATCAAACCTTGTTCGATTTCCATCATCTCCATCAGATCAACTTGCTCACCACTAGGAGTCTTACGTGGGTATTCCCATGTAAGTTGACAACCATTTATGAATGGCTTGTCACTGCGATACCACTCGGCTAGGTCTGCCGGAAACTTGCGTACGCTGTCTTCCAAGAACTGAAGGATACTGGCCCTTCCCTTTAGAACTCCATTGCCCTGCTGGGGATAAACCGCCAACACCAATGGTGTCTCGAACAATGCATCCTCGGCGTACAAAGCAGCCGTAGCAGTGAGATCTCGAGCTCGAACTGTGGCATGCCAAGCTTCGTAGATATTCAAAAGGGCCGGAGCGATAGCGTGGGTCATAGTCTCTCCTGAAGCATCGAGTGATAATGCAGGCGGCACTATAGGAGACTTGTGACTACATATGCTTCGGCCTGGCTCGAACTGTCCCGCTGCACCGCTTCGCATGGACTCATTGATGATCCGATCAGTCGAGAATCACCTCATTACAGATGAAAACCCCGTTTCCCCCCTTCCAAGTAAATGCTGGCTGGCAAACAGTTCGTTGTTTTGCACGTATGCAAAGAAAGAAAAAGCCAATGCCTTTTCAACATACGCACGGACTTCCCCCAGGCATTACAGATAAGTAATTTGCCCGCGATGCTGGTGAAAGGTGGCGTCGCGTATCCTTGGCTCCGGATACCAACCAGGAGCCTGGCATGGGGCAGCGGAGAACCACCAACAGTTGCCCGCCAGACATTCTGGGCCTGCCCATGGCTGCAGAAGAACAGCGCATCGACATGCAGTGGATCGATACCCACTGCGCGCAATACTTCCTGGCCAGCGCCCGTTGCGCCTCGTTCAAGCAAGCGGCCCGCAGCTTGAACATCAGTGCGGCAGTGCTACGCAAGAAGCTGCTGGTGCTGGAGCAATGCATAGGCACGCCGCTATTTCTTTACCAGGACAACAAGCTGAGCCTGACCCTGGTGGGCAAGCGCCTGCAAAAAGACCTCTCCAGCCGCCAGGAGCTATGGCCACCGGGCAAGATCGAGCCCGCCCGGCCGGCCAGCGTGGTTATCGCCGTCGCCGACATGCTGCTGCGAGACATCCTCACCCGGGACCTGATCACCTTCCTGCGCCGCAACGCCACCTCGCACCTGGAACTGGTTCCGCTGCAAGGAGTGCCTTCGAGCAAGGCCGACATCATGCTGTGGCTGGCCGACCCTGGAAGCCCACGACCGGACCCCGGCTTCGCCACCACCCAACCCATCCGTCTCGCGCAAATCCGCTATTGCGCCCACCTGGCCAAGCGCTATGCTCCCAGGAAGTCCCTGCCCTGGCGCCTTGAGCAACTGGATGACTACCTGCTGGTGCAGGTCAGCGGCCACCATGATATGCCCGCCCTGGAGCCTTGGAACCGCCTGGTACGCCGTCGCACCAGCGGTATCGCACAAACCGGCGACCCGCACCTGGCCCTGGAGCTGATCAGGAACTGCGCCTGCATTGGCCTGTTGCCTGACTACATTGCCCAAGTGGACAAGACCCTGCTCCCGCTGCCACAGCTGTTCGATACGCCGCTGCTGCAATACGCCTGGCTCAGTACCCATGCCCAGGCCGCTGCGCGCCCCGAAGTCAGGAACCTGGTGGAGCTGATTCAACAGGCCTTCACCAAGCGCCGCGAGTGGTTTACCCAGTAGACGCTTGAACCCGTCGCTCCCCGATAACAAAAACACCCTATCCCGAGGCTCTTATCCGCCTCCCGATGGCGCTCTTTTTTTGCCGTGAACTGGCTCTGCAGCCACCCTCCTCGCACCCTCGATCCGGCCCATGACTTTTACCCGTCATGTTCCTGACATATTCCAAGACCTTGGTTCACCCTGCCCCACCACGCCGCGGCCCTTGAAATTCCTGGACCGTGGGATGGTCCCACCTGACCGAAACAAAAACGTCACGAAAACCAACAAAAAGCTTCATTCACGCTGACAACTATCCGCCCAGCCAGCCCTACAGGCATGGCTACTCAAGGCAAAAGAGCAATGGACGGGAGAGCAGTATGTCGGTCAGAACCACCGGAACCCCAACAGGCTGTGCAGCAGTCATCGGCCTGTTGGGCATGGCAATCACCCTCACCACTCATGCGGGCACGGTCACCACCGACGGCGCCGATATCATGGTGAAAACCAAAGGCGGCCTGGAAGTGGCTACCACCGACAAGGAGTTCAGCTTCAAGTTGGGCGGACGCTTGCAGGCGGATTATGGCCGCTTCGACGGCTACTACACCCGCAATGGCAATACCGCGGATGCGGCCTACTTCCGCCGCGCCTACCTGGAAATCGGCGGCACCGCCTACCGCGACTGGAAATACCAGATCAACTATGACCTGTCGCGCAACGTCGGCAACGACAGTACCGGTTACTTCGATGAGGCTACCGTGACCTACATAGGCTTCGACCCACTGAACCTGAAGATCGGGCGCTTCTACACCGATTTCGGCCTGGAGAAAGCCACCAGCTCCAAGTGGGTCACGGCCCTGGAGCGCAACCTTTCCTACGACGCCGCCGAATGGGTGAACGACAACAGCGGCACAGGTATCCAGGCCAACAGCGTGGTAGGCAAGGTCGCCTACCTGTCCGGCAGCCTGTTCAGCGAGAACAACAACGACACCGATGGTGACAGCGTCAAGCGCTACAACTTGCGCGGGGTCTTCGCGCCTTGGCATGAACCGGGCAACGTCCTGCACCTGGGCCTGCAATACGCCTACCGGGATCTCAAGGACAGCGCCGTCGATACCCGCATTCGTTCGCGCATGGGCGTGCGTGGCGTCGATACCAACGGTGGCAACAGCGCCGGCAGCAACGGCAATCGCGCGGTGTTCGGCGGGACCACCGCCCAATCAGGATTATGGAAAGGCGATTCGGTCTGGGGGCTCGAAGGAGCCTGGGCGCTGCAAGCCTTTTCGATCCAGGCAGAGTACCTGCGACGTACGCTCAAGGCCGACACGGCCGCCAGCGACATCAAGGCCTCGGGTTACTACACGCAACTGGCCTATACCCTCACTGGCGAGCCGCGGATCTACAAACTCGATGGCGCGAGGTTCGACACCATCAAGCCGCAGAACAAAGCGCTCGGTGCCTGGGAGCTGTTCTATCGCTATGACGCCATGAAGGTCGAGGATGACAACGTGGTCGCCAGCACCGCCATACGACAGGTGGGCGATGCCCAGGGCAAGAGCCACACCCTGGGGGTCAACTGGTACGCCAACGAGGCCCTGAAGCTCAGCGCCAACTACATCAGGGCCAATACCGACAACATCAGCAATGCCGTCGGTGACGACTCCGGCCAGGGCCTGGTGATGCGCATGCAGTACGTGTTCTAGACAGGCCCGCAACACCAGGACCGCCCCATTGCCAGGCAACGGGGCGGTCGAGCTGTAGCCTCAGAAGTAGGTGGTCGCCCCCGCGAAGAACGCCCGACCGGGCACATAGAAGTTGGTCGAACCATCCCGCAGGTCCTTGTCCAGCAGGTTCTGCACCCCGCCATTCAAGGTCAGCCACTTGGTCAGGGCCAGGTTGGCCGTCAGGTCGTAGGTGGTGTAGGACTGCACGAAGTCATTGCCCAGGCCCCGCTGCTTGCCCACATGCTGCGCCGACAGTTCGGTGCTCAAGCGATCGTTGACCTGCCAGTCCAGTGCACTGAACAGCGAGAGCTTGGGGGTACTGATCAAGTCTTCGCCGGTGGACAGGTTGCGGCTTTCCAGCATGTAGGTGGCATTGGTGCGCCAGTTCACCGAGTCGCCCAACGGAATTCGGGTAGTACCTTCCCAGCCGCGGGTCCGGGCCTTGTCGACGTTCTCCAGCATGGTCCACCAACGGCCCTGGAACTGCCCCAGGGGGCCATACTCGATCTTGTCGGTGAAGTCGGTATGGAAGTAGGTCAGGCCCAGTTCCCAATCATCATGATTGAAGGAGACGCCGATCTCCTTGTTGGTACTGGTTTCCGGCGTCAGGTTCGGATTACCAGCCATCCAGCAACTCCCCCCCTCCTTGTACCCCAGGGGCTTGAGCGAGCCACAGCCACCGCCACCGGATTCGGTCGCCGCCCCGGCGCTACCCTCCTTCAGGCTCGGCGCACGAAAGCCCTTGGACACCCCGCCGCGCACCGTCCAATCCGCATGCGGGTGGTAGACCACATAGGCTCGCGGGCTGTTGTGGTTGCCATATTTGTCGCTGTGGTCGAAGCGGTTGCCCAGGGTCAGGGACAGGTTGTCCAGGAGGAACAGCTCATCCTCGATGAATGCCGCCGAATAATCGCCCTTCAGGGTCGAGCCACTGACTGGCGCCCCCTTGTAGTCCACCGGCACCGTGCCCAGGGTGTCGGTGTTGGTCAGCTCTTCACGCTTCCATTGCCCACCGACGGTCAGGCGCTGGTCCACCAGCAACTCGAACGGCATGTTCAGGCTGCCCTCGACGATCTTCTCCTCGGAGCTGGCCTTGCCCCAGTCGATATCGTTGCGGTACTTGTTCAGGTAGACATCGAGTTTCGAGGTACCGAAGCTCCACTCCCCGACATGGGACAGGATGTAGCTGTCGCGGATCAGGCGGCTGGGACCAAAGCCTCCTCCAATAGTGTCCCCCCAATCACCGAAGGTCTTCTTCGAGGACCAGGCACGCTCTACCCCATGCACGGCCTCGAAAGACAAGCTCTGCTCATCGTTGATCTGCCAGTCCAGCAAGGCGTTCAGGCTCTGGTCCTTGGAGCCTCCAGCCCCGTCGCCATACATGAATTCGCCCATCGAATCACGACGGGCCTCGACCTCGTCCGCCGCCCGCCGAGTCACGTTGGCTCCCAGGCGCAGCCCCAGGGATTCAGTCAGCGGGCCGGCCAGGTTGGCACTGTACTGGGTGGTCTGGCCACGGTCGGAATCCTTGGGCACGGTGATGTTGGTGCTGGCCGAACCGCTCCAGGTCCGCGACACCTTGCGGGTGATGATGTTGATCACCCCACCCATGGCATCCGAGCCATAAAGCGAGGACATCGGCCCACGGACGATCTCGATGCGCTCGATCATGTTCGGCGAGATCCAGTTCAGGTCCTGGCGCGCCAGGTCACGACGGTAGCTGATATCCCCGGAGCTACCGACCCGCTTGCCGTCCACCAGGATCAGCGTGTACTTGTCGTCCAGCCCCCGCAGCTTGATCTTCGACTGCTCGCCCACCGGGCCGAAACCGCCCGTCACACCCGGTACCCGGCGCAACAGGGTGTTGAGGTCATAGACCGGCTGGCGTTCGATTTCCTCACGGGTGATGACGCTGACACTGGCCGGCGCATCCTTGAGATCCGTGGCGCCACCACTGGCCGTGACGAAGGCGGTATCCAATTCCAGCGAAGTCGGCTTGGAGTCGTCACCGGTCTCGGCGGCCTGTGCCAGCGGGCCAAGCAGGCCAACGCCAGCACTCAATAGAAGGGAGTTGAACAGGCAGGAGCTGAGTTTCATTACACGCAATCCTTGTCGAACCAATGCACCTTAACGGTGCGCTAAGGGATGGGGGGATCGGAGTGTAATACTAATGATTATCATTTAGATACGAGAAAATTACAGAACTGACATATTCGGGCGTGTCTGAATCAGGCTCCTACGCGCCTGTCGCTTGCTGCCATTGTTCAGCCCACTTCCTCAAAGGGACGGTCCAGGCAGCTGTCGATCCAGCGCTTGGACAAATGCCCGTCCGGCCATATGCACGCCAACGCCAGGACCATTGCCAGGCCCAAAAACAAAACGCCCGGGCATGGCCCGGGCGTGTTCGACAGCGTTTGGCCTCAGGCCTTGCGGGTCCGGGGCAGGAAGATCGCCAATACGCCGAACAGCGGCAGGAACGAGCACAGGAAATACACATGCTCGATACCGTGCAGGTCCGCCAGGTGCCCCAGCAGCGCTGCACCGATCCCGCCAAAACCGAACATCAGGCCGAAAAACACCCCGGCGATCATGCCCACGTTGCCCGGCACCAGCTCCTGGGCATAAACCACGATGGCCGAGAACGCCGAGGCCAGGATGAAGCCGATCACCACGCTCAGGACGCTGGTCCAGAACAGGTCCACATGAGGGAGCAACAGGGTGAACGGCGCCACCCCGAGGATCGAGAACCAGATCACCGCCTTGCGCCCGATCTTGTCGCCAATGGGGCCACCGAAGAAGGTGCCCGCCGCCACCGCCCCCAAGAACAGGAACAGGTGCAACTGCGAACTGGCCACCGACAAGTCGAACTTCTCGATCAGGTAGAAGGTGAAGTAGCTGGTGAAGCTGGCCATGTAGAAATACTTGGAGAACACCAACAGCCCCAGCACCACCAGGGCACTGATCACCCGCCCCCTGGACAACCCGTGGGTGGCCGCCTGGCCCTGCTTGAGCTGATGCAGGCGCAGATGATTGGCGTACCAGCGACTGATGGCATACAGCACCACCAGGGCCAACAACGCGAACAGGCCGAACCAGGCCACGTTGCCCTGCCCATAGGGAATGATGATCGCCGCTGCCAGCAGTGGGCCGAACGCGGTGCCAGCGTTGCCGCCCACCTGGAAACTCGACTGCGCCAGGCCATAGCGACCGCCGGATGCCAGGCGCGCCACCCGCGAAGCCTCCGGGTGGAAGGTCGAGGAACCGATGCCGATCAATCCGGAAGCCAGCAGGATCAAGCCGAAGCTGCTCACCTGGGACATCATCAGGATACCGACCAGGGTACAGACCATGCCCGCCGGCAACAGGAACGGCTGGGGACGTCGGTCGGTGTAGTAGCCCACCCAGGGCTGCAGCAGCGACGCCGTGAGCTGGAAGGTCAGGGTAATCAGGCCCACCTGGGTGAAGGTCAGGCCATAGTTGGCCTTGAGCATCGGGTAGATCGCCGGCATCACCGCCTGGATCAGGTCGTTGATCAGGTGCGCGAGCGCCACCGCGCCAATGATGCGCAGGACCAGCGGGCTGCCTTGGGAGGCAGGAGAAGCCGTCGTTGCGACAGGCTGGGCATTGCTGATAGCCATAGGATTGTTTCCGTACAACGGGTGGGTGCACAGGGGCAAGGTGCTTCAATGTGCCACTTTTGCGGGCACTCACGCCATCCCCTTAGCTTGCTAACGACCCGTTCCCTTCGCAATACATCGCTGCATCTGGAGGCACAAGTGGAGACTCGGCAATGCCAGCAAAGGGGGGATTTTGATAAGCGGTTGATAGCGTAGATATTTTTTTGAAAAAAATGCTTGACGCATGATCGTTCCGAGCGAATAATGCGCGCCACTTGGCTACATAGCTCAGTTGGTTAGAGCATAGCATTCATAATGCTGGGGTCCGGGGTTCAAGTCCCTGTGTAGCCACCAAGTACCGATTTATAGAGATCCAAGGATGTCTATAAATCACCTCAAGAAGCCCGCCTCGTGCGGGCTTTCTTGTATCTGGATGTCCAAGCTGATCCACCTACATCCTTCACATCTTGTATGCCTCCATGTATGCTTCAATAAAAATTGAACTGGAGGCATACACGGATGAAACGCAGCGATATTAAACGCCGTCCTCTCTCCGATACCGCACTAGTCAATCTCGCTCCCGAAGCGGGGGCCTACCGTGAGCTAGACAGCTCGGGGCTGTATTTCAGAGTAAAGCCTAACGGGCAGAAATCGTGGGAGTTGCGCTATAAGAAGCCCGACGGCAAATGGTCGTGGCTCGGGCTTGGCGGTTACCCAGAAGTCAGCGGCGCCCTTGCTCGGCAAAAAGCTGCCGAATTGAGATCGGATGCAGCAGAAGGCAAAAATCCGATAGCCGCTAAGAAAGCTAGAAAAGCTGCGGAGATAGCAGCAACAAACGAAACCTTTGAAGCCTTGGCTCGTGAATGGCATACGTCTCGCTTGGCTGGCTGGGATAGCGGCACAGCAAAAAGAGTCCTTGGAGCCTTGGAACGCCACGTGTTCCCTCTTGTCGGAAAACGTCCTTATGTCTCCATCATGTCGATGGAATGGATGGAGCTTTTGAGAGGGCTCGAACGTCAGGGAATCCTCGAGCAGATGAGTCGCGTGAGGGCTTACTGCAAAGACATCTACGACCTGGCTCGCGTAACCGGCAGGGCGATGAACAACCCCTTAGAGGGGGTTCATAAATTTCTGTCATCGGGAAAGGTCGAGAACTACGCCCATGTCTCCCTGGAAGAACTTCCCGCACTGCTCAGAGCAATACGATCATACCCACACGCCAGGGATGTCCAGCTTGGCCTCCAACTGCTTACTCTCATGGCTGTCCGCCCCAGCGAGCTTCGAGAGGCATACTGGGCTGAGTTCGACTTTGACAAACGGCTTTGGACCATCCCCGTTGAACGCAAAGGCCGTAAAAAAGGGCGTGAACACCTTGTACCACTCTGCAAGCAGGCACTAAGCGCTCTTACTGAACTACGGAAAATCACGGGAGCGTACCCATTGCTGTTCCCTGGTCGAAGTGATCGAACCAAGCCTCGCAGCGATACCGTTTTTCTGATGGCGCTAAGGCGCCTTGGTTACGAAGGACGACAGACCGGACATGGCTTCCGTCATATTGCAAGCACCGTACTCAACGAGCACGGTTTTCCAGCGGACCACATTGAAGCCCAGCTCAGTCACAAGCCGACAGGTGTCCGAGGGATCTATAACAAGGCTCAGTACCTGGAGCAACGTACGACGATGATGCAGTGGTACGCCGATCATCTTGACGGGCTTGAAACAGGAAATATCAGAGCCGTATAAAACTACGGCCTCTTAGCTTCTTGCCCAGTGAAGAGCGTCCGCAGAGCTTCCTGATAGGCTTAGCTTGAAGTCGACCATTTAGGTTGCGGGATGCCACAGCTTGGTGAGCACTTATCCAAATTGAGCTGAATGTCAGCTTTAATACTTTCACGCCGCCTACGAATTAGAGCTGTTGTTAACTCGTAATAGTAGACGGTAGCTGGAGCTGAGCATCGCAAATAGTGCTCCAGAAACCATCTCACGTGTTTTTCCCTCCAAGACCAGGGAGTCGCGCAACCCCAGCGTTCACGAATCGCCTCGTGCATCCTTTCTGCTTGCCTGATGTGCCGCTGCCGCGTGGCATGCGCACCTTTAAGCAGAGGGCTCAAAAACAACGCCATATCGAACTCGGACTTCATCGACGACCTCCGATGTAGGCACTCACCACGTCGATGCGGTTATGCCCCAATTCGTGGCTGATCTGCTGGCGTGCACGCTGATCGAGTGCTCGATCCTCTCGATGACAACGACCGCCATTGATGGGCGCGGAGAAGCTGGTCAGTTGCTCATAGCGCTCACAGGCGTAAGCCGCCCTTAGTTCATGAAAGCCTTTCAATCCATGTTCATGCAGGATGTCCCGTGCCGGTCGCACGATTGTCTGTAGGAAATCTTTGTAGCTTTCATCAGGTGTTAACAGATTCCGACTGCCCTTGGGTGAAGCCTCGCTGGCCCTGTCGAGGGCGCCACGAACTTGATCCGTGACCGCAATCCAACGCGGTGCCGATGCGCCTGATCGACCGCCTTTGGTGCCGTCCTGGATATTGATCTTGCCCAGTTGCCGAGCCTCACGTTGCAGCCGGGGCAAGTCCGCCAAGATCGCTTCACGCAGACGCATGCCGGTCTCCCGAGCAAGGAGCACAATGGCACTCACCCTCGATTGCTGGCCTCGCTCTGACAACGCCTGTGCGATCAACTCGACCTGGACACGGTCTTGGCCTTGCGGGGCCTCACTACGCACACCTGAGCGCTGCAAGCCAATCGCCTTGCTCGGACTGGGGATTTTGACGTACTGATCACCGCGCAGCGCGGCCATCGTTCGGTTCACGCTGGACAGTCGGTTCTGCGCGGTGGCAATGCCGACGTTGCCCTGATCAACCTGCTCCCGCACGTGAACGGCGTACCGCATGAGGATGTCGCGGTCTATCTGGCGCGCGTCGTTGACCCTCGGTCCTTCATCGGATCGACACCAACGCACGAACGCCTGCCAGCGATCACTATGGGCTTTGACGGTCGCAAAATGGCCATCGCCAAACAGATCTTTCAGTGCTTGCGGCCCGGCATAGCTGAGCTGGCGACCGAAGCCGAAATTGCGCCCCGCTCGCTTACCGACGCGAGCCATTTTTCTGTTCCTGATCGACTGCAGCGAGCTCATGCAAAAGGGCTCTCCAGTTCGCACTCACGACGGCGAACTGGGACCAATCAGTCGGGCGAAAACACAGCGTGTTATTGATGACGTAGAGATGCGCGCCCTCTTCTTTCAACCACTGAATGATGACTGTCGTCGAGGCAATAGCTTTATGGGTGGTGGCGACACCGGCGACATCGGCGACACCCCTTGTCCTGCCTGGCTTTGAGGGCGGCGACAAAGTGGCGACAGTAGCGGCGACAAACTGCGCTTTCGGCTCCTTTTGGCGCTGAGCCAGATGGTTACGCAACGCTTCATCAAGATTGAACATGACGCACCTCGAAGGTCTGCCCGTCGGTGATCAGCCACTGATGATCAATCAACTCGACCAACAGCTTGGCAGCATGACGACTGCTCTTGCGGGCAAAGCGGGGACCGTTGCGATTCAGATCTCGAATACTGAAGCGCGTCCACTCCTTGACCTGCAGCCAGCGCAACAGCCGGTCCGCCTCTTCTTTTACCCTGCACACCGGCTCCTGCTCGGTCAGGCGCTGGATCTCGGTGAGGTAGTAGCCAACTAAGGCCGAGGCCCGCTGGATATGGTCGACCTCCACGACACTGCTCTCCTCCACAACGGCCAAAATGCCGGCGACGCGCAAAAGGTTGTCGGCGGCCTTCGAACCGCTGGGCCGCACGCTGGCCAGCTCGCCAAACTCACCCAGTTGAGCTTCGATAGCATCATGCAAATCAATCCAGCGACGACGCGCCAGCGGACTGAGGCTCAGCTTTGACAGTTGCAAGGCTCCGTCAGCGGAAAGTGACCAAGGCTGATAAAACAGAGCCGAAAGGCGATGATGATAGCGCTTGAGGGCAGCGTCTTTGGACAAGTCGACAGCCTGGTAGCTACGTTGCCCGGCTAGACTGGTGGGCCAGGTCATCAAGCAGCGCCCTAGAATGCCTTGCCCCTGCAGCAACGGATCACAGAGTAACTGCATGGCCAAATACGGTTGCAGCATCAGGTGCAGGCTCAAGCGTCGGTCATAGGCTCGCAAGCTTTCACCAACCATGGAACGCGCGCGATCTATCGGGCTGCCATCCCAGAGTGACGACAAGGTCGTGACCGCTTTCAACCGGTTATCCCGACTCATGGTGCTGCTGCCGAGGAATTGTCCACCCTCATCACAGAACAGACCCATGCTAGGCAGGTCATGACAGAGCCCCTTGATCAGGGCCTCGATAGTCGGGTCGGTGGTGATCAGTCTAGGGGCTGAGGGCTCCGCTTCGAGCGACATTCCGTTTGCGGGCTCAGGATCGCCAGGCTTGATACGCTGCGCCTGTCGCTGTGCGGCACGGTACCGGGCAAGTTGTTCGCGATAGCGCTGCCACTGTTCACGCTCCCATTGCCGTGCCGGCAGCAATGCACATCGGTCTGCGGCGGTCTTGCGATCACCTGACGCGGCCACCGTGATCAGGTACAGCGACAGGGGATAATTTCTCCCGTCGAGCTGTAAGCCCGCATGACCTTGAGTGGCCAGCGCCGAGGCAGCCAACACTGATTGCGCGGCCAGTGCCTGGGGCACGCCGATGACGTCGGCCATTCGCTCTACCGCAGGCCCAAGAACCCCACCCAGTGCCTGCACCGGATAAGGCTGGGCTAAGGGATTCGACTCAATCAACGGTCGAGGTGGTTGTGGTAGTTCAAGCTTCGGATCTAACTGCTGCATGGCCCTCTCCTCGTTCATTGCTGGTTGTCCTCACGTAGTCCCGCCACGGTTGTTGAGTGTTATCAGGGATCAAGGCCCCTGCGGCCTGTGAGGTGCTCACTGACGCGGAACGAACGGCTCCTTACAACCGGGAGCGAGGGCATAACCCCATGAATCTGGCCTCCTTAGTCGCATCCGAAGATGCGGGCGGGTAGAGGCTGTGCCGACTGACGAGTTCGGCACCTGGAGATCTGGAGTAGGAGAAGGCAACGACATGGACACCTGGGGCATGCCTGACTGTCAGTCAGATGCAGCCTTTCCATGGGCTGCGGCACCGGTGCCTGTGTCGTTGCGGATGGCGACGAATCGGATTTGTCAGGTCGATTGTCACGAGGAGAGTTGCGGCAATGCCCTGTACGACGTGGCTTGCAGCAGTGGTACGAGCGCCCGTCTCTTTCCCGGAGAAAGAGACGGGCGCAGTCTGGCGCAATGAAGTGTGCCGAGAGGTGAGGTGGCTGCAGTGCAGCGAGGAAGGTCCATCGTCGGCCGCAGTGGGCAGATCAGTCGAGTGGGCATCCATCACTCTTGTGGAGTGACCGTGCGAGCCGCCGGACGCTAATCGCACTTCGGTAGAACCACCACGCAAGTGGCGTAGCCTTGAAGGTTCTGGCTACCTGGGCTGGTGCTGTCAACGACAGCGATCCGTGCGCCAATTGTTATACCCACTCGAAAAGACGGTCAAGCATCAAGGGCAAGGCGTGCAAAAAGTGGCGACTGTCGCCACTTTTGTCGCCATGCTCCAGGCCACGTTCTACTTGCGTTGTCGCCGGTGTCGCCGGTGTCGCCACTTCTCTAGCCATGACCACGGCAAGATCCGTTCTTACACTGGAGCGGCACTCGAAAAGTAATTTCTGATGGGTAAACGAGGGCGTGACGCTAATTGAAATTCAAAATGAGATGGTGGAACGAAGTGGCTTCGAAAAAAGCGAGTAAACCCTCCGACCGGCGCGATCAAAGATCGCTTAATCGGAGGGTTTGGCGGGAAAAGCAAAGTCTCAAACGTCAATTACAAACTCAGGCATCGATGCTGGTTGATTGGGCAGTGACTGCCTCACGTCGCATGATCAGCGTCTGCTGCAATCGCAGCAGAAAACCTGCTTCAAATGCTTCTTGGGGATCTCCCGGGCGATGACGTTTTCGATTCTGCGCCAGAGCCCACCATAACGGTAGTGATGAGCCATCGAGCCAGGTCTCAGCACAACGAACGCCGTCCTCAATCATTGGGCCGAATTCATTGCCCCAGGGCGTTCGAATACCAGGACAGCCGTCAGCGGATGGGACAGAGAAGTACTCACCAATCTGTTGATGAACTCGTTGAGCTGGCATACCCGTCAGATATCGAAACGCCTTGTCGAACAACACTGCAGCGTCATCCAGCAGCTCTACAGCCAGTTCAACGTCCTGCGGAAAATGAAGCAGAATACTCTGTGCTCCATTAAGCCGAAGAGTGGCAGCCTGCCGTAGTTTAATCGCGGCATCTTCAGGGGTAAGCGATGCAGTATCGATGGTGCTTGGTTTGGGGAGGCTAATTAGAAGCGAGAGATCAAACATCGCGGAATCCTCCGAGATAGTTTGCAATACGAAACAAACGGCTAGGGCGGCGCACGAGCTTAAAAGGGGGACAGGACATTTTCCTTATCTCCTCGGACAGTTAAGGAACCATCCACCCAGCCGTTCTGACACGAAATGGGTGGCGGACCGTACGGGGGTCAGAAACCGGCGTCCGAGGGAACCGGCCAGGCCGAAGCCTGCCCCGCACGGACCGCCATAGAAAAGCAGCAGCTAAGCCTCTGTAAGCACTTAATTGCTGGCTATGGCGCCATGCGCCTCGAACAATTCAGGTTCTGACACCCGGCCACGGGACTGACCGCGACGGACAAAGCGTAAATGCGAAGCAGTGACAACACAAGCATGCAGTATCAATAAAATATGCATCCGAATGAAGGCCGGCCAGACGCTGATGCTCGCAGGTATCTGGTGGCCCTCTATCGCATCAGGTCTGACCCAACGACGATTTACCGCCGAGTCCGGCCACACTGATAGAATCGGTCAGACTGTACATAAGACCCTTCTGAGAAATGATATGAATACAGAGTTGACGGAAGAAGAGATGCGCCGGGCGCTGTTCGGTGAGTCTAAGTCCCCTGCACCGGCAATTAACTCACACGTGCAAGACACCGTTCCGGATGTCGTGACCGTGCAACCGATAAAGGCAGCGAAGAAAAAGAAAACGTCAAAAGCCTTTACGCCCAGGCTGAGAGTCACGCTGCGGGTGGGAAATGAGTTTGAAGGCAAAATGCACGAGGAAGTACATGAGGTCGATACGCTGAGCACCCTAGTTGCGGAGCAAGAAGCTAAAAAGACGGCTAGAAAAAAATTCAAGTTTGTGGAGGTTATTTCGGTCAAGTCGATGTAAGCGGCTATTCTAATTTGGCATTGAATCGCTTGCTGTTAACGCGAGTCGCCCAACCGGCGAGTTCGTGTCGATTGATCACTTAAACCTCAGTTACGGTAATGGTATCGCTAGTTTTACAGTACCGTACCATTCAAAGTATCGATGCCTAACTGAACGCCCCCCGAGACCGAGGGTACCGACAGGCAGAAACCGGCCAGAAGCGGACAGTCAAGATCCAAGCTAGAAGGCGCCCAGAGCAGATTAGATTCTGGGGCCCCGTTTTTCCTTCTCCTCAGCAAGGAGAAGATAGCAAGCTCGTAAACTGCTAGAAGAAGGCGGAAGTTTCTAGTTTCATCTATGGAAAAGGCTGCTGATATTTAGCGAGACGCACCAGCTTCCTCAATAAAAGGATTAATTATGGACAGGCGATGTGGCAAAACATGCGCTGACACCCAGATGCCTTCAGCGACGGGCGTTTCATCATTGCTTTGTTCTATCGCAAGGACAACCGGAGCGCCCTTGCGCTCACCTACCGCCATGGCCTCCTCAGCGACATTTGTCAAATGCACCATACGCCGCTCCATCGGGATTACTCCGTCCCTCACGATCCTATCGAGTACGGACCAGCTAGACCCGTGATACAAAGCAGTTGGTGCTCCCAATTTGATACCGGCCTCGATAACAACATCCAGTGTATGCCCGTAAAGAGCTCTGATGCGACCGTCTCTTACTTCGAATCTTGGCTCGCCGGGATGTTCGGCAATAGCGAGTAAATGACTCGAATCCACTTTTAGTGAGCGAGCTAAATCCTCCATGCTCGCAAACCCTGTGTTATCCACGGGTATTCCGTTGCTCGGGCCGGAATGGCGGAGTTGATAGGCCATTGTCTTGCTCAATCGACGATGGTCGTGGCTAGGCACGGATTCATTTGCTTCATTCTGTTCTATGCGGGAGAGAGCCTGAAGCAGTTCCCGTGCCAAATTTTGAATTAAGTCAGTGCAGCACTCTGAGATCAGACCGCATAGCTCCCGCGCGTGACGTCGCAGGTGCTTTCCTGCCTCTTTTTCAGTTAAGCGCCTGGTTAACGGAAGTTGGCGGTAAAGGTTGGCCACCTTTGATCGCGTAGTTTTCGCTGGCCATTCTGTATTCTCCGAAAAAATTAATCTTCAGGTTGAATTGAACAGTGGTTGCTGCTTGGAGGGCTATTTTTATTCGTCAACTATGGCGCTGTAAATAGCAGGTAGACGACTTATCCTACAGATTATTCCTTATGGTTAACTGTTCGTTATACATTGCGTTTATTCTCCGCTGATCATCGAGAAGCAATGAGCCAGCCTTGACAGAAAACTCCTCAGTACCTTGACGTCTCACCTTCAGCCATCATCACGCTAATGCAGACAGGGCACCACGCCCATGCTATTGCTTAATTTATTCGGCGATCATGGCTGAACACGGGTGGCGAGCCTGGTACCCAAGGCTCAAGGGCTGGGTGGACAAAATTCTGCTGAATGGCAAATCCTTTGCCTTTACCGCCGAAGACCTTTGGACAGCAAGATGCGGGCATCCTCTATACCTGTAAAGCGGGTAGAGCGAAGCTGGTCTATGACGTCGTTGATAAAAGTGACGATGAACGCTATGGATAAGCTTGTGGTCACCTTACGTTCATCAAGGCACGACGATTCCATTTCCCTAGCGAACCGCTGGACCCTGGTTCGTCCTAACCTTTAGGCAGCACGCACCATCGTGTCGTGGAGCAGAAGCCAGATCGGTCTGCCGGGGTAATTTGAATTTGTTAATTAAGTTATTGATTTATAAAATTAATATCGGTTTTAGTATTTTGGCTGGAATACCAATTGGAATACCGTGCGAAATTGGCCACCCGTTTGCACCCGATCTGACCACCGATTGCATCGGAGTTGACCAGCACACTTCGTAACCATGGTTGGCAGTTAACTGCGCATAGCTGCCGGTGACGACAGGCAAAAATCGGCCAGAAGCGGACGATTGGCACACTGATACAAATGGTTCGTATCACGTAAATTATGCCCCGCTTTAGCAAATTAGGCCGTGCCGCTTTTTTCAGGTGCTTGGATACCGTTGTTCGCCTTCGATGTTCAGATAGCCCTTTCCCCTGAGCATTGAAGCTAAGCAATATG
>MCND01000243.1_pt1 | contig 21785 bp, 19 predicted proteins | sample 778211 | NCBI WGS metagenome assembly MCND01 (sample SAMN04296812, study PRJNA304217) | bioreactor metagenome | isolation source: activated sludge enriched with benzalkonium chloride | place: Turkey: Istanbul urban wastewater treatment plant
AGGTTATAGCGGCGGTCGCCATCGGCCACGCCGATGCCGCGCAGCGCGGCATGGTGGGCCTCCACGGCGTCCAGGCCGCGCTCCATCGCGGCGCGCTGGCGCAGCACGCCGACGTCGTCCCACATGGTCCGCGCCAGCTGGTCGCGCAATTCATGGATGCGGCCGGCCGGCTTCGAAAAAGGGTATTCCGCGCGCTCGAAGCCGCGCGCGATGGCGCGCGGATCCGGATCGCGCCAGCGGCCGTTCGCGGCCACGTGCGCGGCCATCGAATCGCCGGCGATGCCGCCGAACACGGTGGAGTTCGCCACGCCATTGCCGCCGAGCCGGTTGGCGCCATGCACGCCGCCGCAGTCCTCGCCCGCCGCGTACAGCCCCGGCGACGCGGTCGAGCCGTCGACGTTGAACTCCACGCCGCCCATCAGATAGTGCGCGGTCGGCACCACCTCGACCTTGCCGCCCGCCAGGTCGAAGCCGCAGTCCTTGCAGCGGTTGACCATGCCGGGGAAGGTCCTGGCGACTTTCTCCGGACCCAGGTGGCTCATCTGGATGTACACGCCGCCCATGGGACCGGTGCGTCCGGCGCGCATTTCCGCGTAGATGCCCCGGCTGACCACGTCGCGCGTGGCGCGTTCGCCGCGCTTGTCGTAGTTGGCCATGAAGCGCTCGCCGTCGCCATTGAGCAGATAGCCGCCGGCGCCGCGCAGTCCTTCTTCCAGCACCGTGCCCGTCATGCGGGTGTCGGGGCCGCCCAGCAGGCCCGTCGGATGGAACTGCACCATCTCCATGTCGCGCAGCGACAGGCCGTAGCGCAGCGCCATGGCCAGGCCGTCGCAGGTCTTGTCGCCGGACGGCGTGTGATAGCGATACATCGTCGGCCCGGCGCCGGTGGCCAGCAGCACGGCCTTGGCCTGGATCAGCCGGTAGCCGCCCGTGCGCATGTCGATGAACAGCACGCCGGCGATGCCCGAGCCATCGGCGGCGGGAATCAGCTCGATGGCGCGGTGCTCCTCCAGTTCTTCGACATCCACCGCACGCACCTGCTCCATCAGCCGGTTGATGATTTCGATGCCGGTCAGATCGGCCTTGTGCACGGTGCGGTCGAAGCTCTGGCCGGCGAAGGCCTTGGAATGCAGCGAGCCGTCGGGATTGCGGTCGAAGAAGCAGCCGATCTCGTTTTCCAGCTCGCGCACGCGTTCGACCGCGCCCTCGACCAGGCGCCAGGCCAGGTCCTGCCGTGGCAGCCACTTGCCGCCTTCGATGGTGTCCATGAAATGCCGCTCCACCGAATCGCCGGCGGACAGCGCGACGTTGTAGCCGCCCTGCACCATGCGGGTACAGCCGCACTTGCCCAGCAGCCCCTTCACCGTCACGGTCACGCGCAGGTCCGGATTCGCCTTCTTCGCGTGCAGCGCCGCGAACAGGCCGGCGCCGCCGGTGCCCAGTATCAGGATGTCGGTCTTGTGTTGTTCGATCTGCATCTCAGATGACTCCAGCGATGAACACCAGGCCGATCGCCATCGACACGGCGAAGCCCCAGCCTATCCAGCCGTTGCGGGCATTGCGCGTCGAACGCCAGGGCAACAGTTCCAGCGCCAGCAGGCGCAGGCCGAAACACAGGTGCAACGCCAGCAGCAGGACCAGCCCCCATTCGCCGACCTTCATCGCCGGCATGTCGGACAGCTTCAGGAAGCGGTCGAAACGGGCCTCGTCCAGCGCCATGCCGAGCACGTAGAAATGCACCGGCAGGAACAGCGCCAGCGCCAGGCCGGACAGGCGATGGCCCAGGAAGGCCCAGTACGCCTGGTGATTGCGCGCGGACTTCATTGCAGCAGCCCTCCCACGGCGGCCACCGCGCGCAGGCCCAGGAACAGGATCATGATGCCGAAGGCCAGCCCGATACAGGAGGACGCGCGCCGGCCCAGCCGCAGCCATTCGACCAGGATGTTGCGCAGGCCGATGGGCACGTGGATGGCGACGCAGGCCACGAACAGCCCGTAGAACAGGATCCAGGCCCAGCTGCCCTGGGTACGCGACAGCACGGCGCCGGCGCTCAGGCCGCCGCGCACGGCGTAGATGATGAGTCCCAGATGCACGAGAACGAAAGGCGCCATGGCCATCGCCGTAAGGCGTTGGAGCGCGAACAGGCGGGCCTCCATGTCAGCCCCCCTTGAGCAGGTTGATCAGCGAGCTGCGCTTCAGGCCGGCGATGCTGCCGGTCGGGCTGAGGTCGACCGGACAGTGCTTCATGCAGCTGCCCTGCGTGTGACAGGAATTGCAGCCGCTGCCCGAGGTCGCCTGGCGCAACACGTCCTTGGGATCGGCATGGCGTTCGTCGTTGTACAGCGTCCAGGCGCGGTTCAGCGCCGCCGGCCCGAGATACTCCGGGTCCCAGGACACCACGTCACAGGCCGCGTAGCACACGCCGCAGTTGATGCATTCGATGGCGGCGTCGGCCTGCTTGCGCTTCTTGCTCTGCGGCGACACCATCGCCGGCGGATCGTGGCGCGTTGCCGTGCCCACGAAGGTGTTGCCGGCGCGCTTCCATTTCTGGAAGAACTCGCGCATGTCGACCACCAGGTCCTTGATGCGCGGCATGTTGCGCAGCGGCTCGATGACGATCACGCCGTCTTCCTCGACCCGGCTCACGTGCGTGCGACAGGTCCAGCGCGGCTTGCCATTGACGGTCATCGCACAGGAACCGCACACGCCCACGCGACAGGCGTAGCGATAGGACAGACCGGGTTCCAGCGTGCGCTGGACTTCGGTGACCACGTCCAGCACGGTCTGGTTGTCGCGCCACGGCACCGAATAGACCGTGAATTCGCCATCGCCGGCGCCGCGTGAGATGCGGACGGTTAGCTGTCGCGGCGTCGTGTTTTTTTCGCTGTCCATGTCTACCCCAAGGCGGCGGTGAGCCATGGGAAGATTCTAGGAATCGCGAATTGATGAATCAATATTAATTAGATTGATATTTTTTGAAGATAAAGCGAGCCCGCCAGAGACGGGAACGCCGGGCGGCCGCCCCCTATCGCGGCGAATCGCTCAAGCAAGTGCAGTCGGAAACACCCGCCTCAGCCATCATGCGACGCCAGTCCGGGCGCGCGGCGCCTCAGATATCCATCGGCACCGCCAGACCGTGCTTGACGCGGTTCATCACCACCAGCGTCGAGAAGCGCTTCACATTGGGATCGCCCCAGAAGTGCTTCTGCGCGAAGGACTCGTACTCCAGCATGTCGCGCATGGTCAGCGTCAGCACGAAGTCCACCTCGCCCGTGACCGACATGCACTGCATGACTTCCGGCGCCTCGGTCATGGCGCGCTTGAACTTGCCAAGCTTGTCGGCGCGCTCGCTCTCCAGCGACACCAGCACCACCATCATGATGCCGCGCCCCACGGCGGCCGGATCGACCACCGACACGTCGGCGGCGACCACGCCGGCGTCGCGCAGCCGCTTCATGCGGCGCAGGCAGGACACGGGCGACAGGTTCACGCGTTCGGCCACTTCCTGGCTGGTGCGCTGGTTGTCTTCCTGCATGCTTTGCAGGATGAGGCGGTCGAAATCGTCGAGTTCCATGGCGGCGTGAGGCGGAGCGTATGCGGTCGCGGATGCAGGCCGGCGGGCCCGTGCGACGATTCTAAACGCACCCAGCGCCTCTGCTGCGTCCAGCACCCCTGCTTTCGACGGAAAACTCCATTTCTGCCCCGTGTAGCGCAGAAAAAAATCAGCCGCCTTGCTTACACTGTGATTCTTGCCGTCCGCGCGCCGCGGGCCTGCCGCGCCAGAATCCCATGCCTTCGCTCCAGTTGTTCCTGTTGTTCCTCGCCGCCGACGCGGCGCTCAAGCTCACGCCCGGGCCCGACATGGCGCTGACCCTGTCCCGTGGCATGACCCAGGGCTTTCGCCCGGCCTTTCTCAGCGTGCTGGGCAACGTGGCGGCCGGTTTCGTTCAAGTACCGGCAGTGGTGTTGGGCCTGGCCTCGGTGCTGCAAGCCTCGCCCCGGCTGTTCCTGGGCGTGAAGGCGGCTGGCGGCCTGTACCTGGCCTACCTGGGCATCAAGGCCATCCTGCGCTGCGCGCGCGACGCCGAGGTCTCGCTCGCGGCCCGGCCCGGCGATGCGCGTGACGCCTTCTGGCAGGGCTTCGTGACCAACCTGCTCAATCCCAAGGTGCTGCTGTTCATGATCGCCTTCCTGCCGCAGTTCACCTCGCCCGAGCAGGGGCCGGTCTGGTCGCAGATGCTGGTGCTGGGCGTCACCATGAAGATCCTGAGCCTGCCCTACGGCAGCTGCTTCGCCTACGGCGCCTCGCGCATCCGCGGCTGGGTGGGGCGCAACTCCTGGTTCCTGCGCGCGCAGCAGGGACTGCTGGGCGCCATCATGCTGGGCCTGGCGGCATATGTGCTTTACTCCACGACCGCGCCCTGAGTCCTTGATTCCCTGTCTTCCGCGCCCGGCCCCTACCTGCTACACGCAACCATGAGCACCGCTACCCTGAACACCGGAGGCGATACCTCCTCCTCCACGCTGGTTCCCGTCCTGTCGCTGATGGCGGCGATGGCGTCCCTGTGCATCGGCACCTCGTTCGCCAAATCGCTGTTCCCGATGGTGGGCGCGCAGGGCACGACGGCCTATCGCATCGTGATCGGCGCGCTGATCCTGCTGGCCATCTGGCGTCCGTGGCGCTTTCCGCTGAGCCGCGCCAACGCGCTGAAGATCGCGCTGTACGGCGTCACGCTGGCCTGCCTGAACCTGATGTTCTACATGGCGCTGCGCACGCTGCCGCTGGGGATCGCCATCGCCATCGAGTTCACCGGGCCGCTGGCGCTGGCGGTGTTCTCGTCGCGCCGCGCCATCGACTTCCTCTGGATCGCCTGCGCGGCGGCCGGGCTGCTGTTGCTGATCCCGACCGGCCAATCGGTGCACGACCTGGATCCCGTCGGACTGGCCTATGCGCTGGGCGCGGCGGTGCTGTGGGCGCTGTACATCATCTTCGGCAAGCGCGCCGGCCATATCCACGGCGGTCAGGCGACCTCGCTGGGCCTGACGGCGGCGGCCCTGGTGGCGCTGCCGGTGGGCGCCGCCCATGCCGGCACGGCGTTGCTGGATCCGTCGCTGATCCTGGCCGGCATCGCGGTGGGCGTGCTGTCCAGCGCGCTGCCGTATTCGCTGGAGATGGTGGCGCTCAAGCGCCTGCCGAACAAGACCTTCGGCGTGCTGCTCAGCATGGAGCCGGCCATGGGCGCGCTGGCCGGCGTGGTGGTGCTGAACGAGCAGCTGTCGGGCAACCAGTGGCTGGCCATCGGCGGCATCGTGATCGCGTCGGCGGGCTGCGCCGCCACCGCCAGACGCCGCGCGCCGCCCGCCCCCGCGCCGGACTGAGACGCGGATGATGCAGGCGTATCAATCGGCGGTGATGCCCTTGCTCCGGATCACCGCGCCCCAGCGCTCGTGCTCCTGCCGCGCATAGGCGCTGAACGCTTCCGGCGTGCTGCCGGTCGGTTCCATGCCTTGCAGCTTCAGCTGCTTGACCACCTCGGGCGCGCGCAGCGCCTGTTCGATCGCCTGGCTCAGCTTCCTGATCACCGGCTCGGGCGTGCCGGCCGGCGCCACCACGCCCTGCCAGGCGGCGGCCTCGAAAGCCGGACCGCCGGCCTGCGCGAAGGTCGGCACGTCAGGCAACTGGTCCGAGCGCCGCGCCGCCGGCACGGCGATGGGGCGCAGCTTGCCGCCCTGGATCAGCGGCCGCGCGGCGGCCAGATCGGCCATCATCAAGGGCACCACGCCCGAGGCCACGTCCTGCAAGGCCGGCGGCGTGCCCTTGTAGGGGATGGCGGTGGCCTTGCCCTTCACCGTTTCCAGGAACAGCTCCATCGCCAGATGGTGCGGGCTGCCCACGCCCAGCGAGGCGTAGCTGGGCGCCTTGTCGCTCTTCAGGTAAGCGATGACGTCGGCCAGCGTATGCAGGTTCGAGTCCGGCGACACCACCAGCACGATGGGCAGGTCCACCAGCGTGGACACCGGCGCCAGGTTCTTCTGCGGGTCGTATGGCAGCTTGCGGTAGAGCCAGGGATTCAGGGCCAGCGTGCTCATGCCGGCCGTCATCAGCGTGTAGCCGTCGGGCGCGGCGCGCGCGGTTTCCTGGGCGGCGACGATGGTGGCCGCGCCGGGACGGTTCTCGACCACCACCGGCTGGCCCAGCGCGTCGGCCACGTGCCGGGCCACGATGCGCGTGGCGATGTCGCTGCCGCCGCCAGCGCTGAAGGGCACCAGCCAGCGGATCGGATGATCGGGGAATTCGGCCGCCGACGCGGGCCGGACGGCGGCCACGGATGCCGCCAGGGCAGCGGCCAGCAAGGCCGCGCGCGGCAGGCGGCGGAAAATGCCTGTGAACATGGGGACTGTCTCCTTATCCCGTTTTACGGCCTGCTTGGACCGTATTTAATTAACATATTAATTATGTTGGCACGCCAGGGCCGGGCAACGCAAGCGTGCGCCAACCGTCTCGCGATCACGCACGGGTTCGAATGTCCGGGGCTCCGATCCGGCGCGCTCACGCGCGGGCGGCGGCCAGCCAGCCCAGGCCATCCGACGTGGCGCCGGCCGGCCGGTATTCGCAGCCGATCCAGCCGCGATAGTCCAGCTCGCGCAGCAGCGCATAGATCCAGGAATAGTTCAGTTCGCCCTGGTCGGGCTCGTGCCGCAGCGGCACGCCGGCGATCTGCAGATGCCCGACGCGGCCGGTGGGCAGGTAGCGCCGCAGCTTGGCGCTGACGTCGCCCTCGACGATCTGGCAGTGGTACAGATCCATCTGCACCTTGAGGTTGGGCGCGTTGACCGACTCGACCACGGCATGGGCCTCGTCCTGACGGTTGAGGATGTAGCCGGGAATGTCACGGGTATTGATGGGCTCGATCAGCAGCGTGACATTACACGCACGCGCCTGCGACGCGGCCCAGGCCAGGTTCTCGCGGTAGCAGTCCAGCAGCGCGGCGCGCGGCGCGCCGTCGGGCGCCAGCCCGGCCATCACATGCACCTGCGGGCAGGCCAGCGCGTCGGCATAGGCCAGCGCCTGCTCCAGGCCAGCGCGAAACTCGTCTTGCCGGCCGGGCAGCGCGGCCAGGCCTCGATCGCCGCGCGCCGCGGCGCCGACCGGCGTGTTGATCAGCACCTGGCGCAGCCCCGCCGCGTCCAGGCGCTCGCGCACGAAGGCCGCCGGCGCTTCATACGGCGACATGCATTCCACGCCAGCAAAACCATCGGCGGCGGCCGCCGCATAGCGGTCCAGGAACGCATGTTCCGTGTACATCATGGACAGGTTGGCGGCGAACTTCAGCATGGCGGGCTCCTGCGCTGCGTGGCGCCGCCCGGTGGCGGCACCCCGCGAACATAGCACAGGGCCGCCGCCCCGCCCTCCTGCCACGACTAGTACGTCAGGCGCATGCCCAGCAGCACGCTGCGGCCAGGCAGCGGCGCCACCGAGGAGATGAACGAGGCATGGTTGTAGGCCAGCCTGTTCAGCAGGTTGGTGCCGCGCAGGTAGACCTCGTAGCCGGTCGAGCCGTAATTGCCGCGATAGGCCACGACGGCGTTGACCAGGTTGTAGCCGGGCGTGCTGTTCTCGTAGGCGGCGATGTCCTTCTGCGAGAACACGCGCGCGTACTCGACGCCGGCCGACCACTGCTGCCACTTGAAGTTGCCGCGCAGGCCGGCGCGCGCCGCCGGGATGCGCGGCAGGTTGCCGTCGCCGCCGGTCAGCTTGCCGCGCACGTAGTCGCCGAAGACGGCGGCCGAGAACACGGGCGTGAACTGATGCCGCAGCTCGCCTTCCACGCCGGTGAACTCGGCGTCGCGCTGGGTGTACTCGATCAGGCGGAAGTCCTCGTAGCGGTCCAGCGTGTTGGCGTAGATGTAGTTCTTCACGCGGTTGTGGAACACGCTGGCGCTGAAAGTGGTTGCGCCCGAGTGCTTGCGCAGCGTCAGGTCGATGTTGTGCGAGGTCTCGCGGCCCAGGCCGGCGTTGCCGATCTCATAGGTGTTGGTGGCCAGGTGCACGCCCTTGGCGTAAAGCTCCTGCGCGGTCGGCAGGCGCTGCGAGCGCGACAGCGACAATGCCGCCGAATACTCCGGCGCGAAGTTCCAGATGGCTGCCGCCGACAGCGAGGTGCCCGACAGGCTGCTGCGCGGCGCGCCGCCCTGGGGCGAGACCGTCTGCCAGTCCTGGCGCGCGCCCAGCTCGAAGCGCCAGTCGGCCAGCTTGTATTCCTCCAGCAGGAAGATGCCGTTGGCGCGCGTCTTGCTGCGCGGCAGGAAGGCTTCCTCGCCGTCCGCGCGGAAATCGCTGTAGGACGTCTGCATGCCCACCACGCCGCGCCAGCCGGCGACGGGCTTGTGCTGCGCCTCCAGGCGCAGGTCGTAGCCACGGTTCTTGAAGGTGGTGCCGACCTCGCCGCCCTCGATCTCCTGGTGCTGGTAGTCGGTCAAGCCGCCGCGCAGGCGGATCTTCTCGATGCCGGCGAAGGGATCCAGGTATTCGGCGCGCAGGTCCGTGCGATTGCTGCGCAGCTTCACGTAGGGCACGCCGCCGCCCTCGGCGCCATGGTCATGGTCGTGGCCGTCCTCGTCGCCATGATCGTGGCCGCCGCAATGCAGATGCGTGCCATGCGGATGGCAGCCTTCGTATTCATGATTGTGCCCAGGCAGGCCGTACTTGCTTTCCAGGTACGTGAAGGCCAGGCCGATGTAGCCGCGCGGCGTGATCCAGGACATGCCCACCGTGCCTTGCGTGGATTCGCTGTACGAGCCGTCCAGCTTGCTGCTGGACCAGTCTGGCACGCGATAGTCGCCGCTGCGGCGCTTCATGCCTTCCACACGCACGGCGAAATTGCCTTCGCCGGCGGTGATGCCGATGGCGCCCGCGCGTTCCTTGGTGCCGGTCGCGCCACGGATCTCGGCCTCGGCGGCGATGCCTTTCTCGGGGACTTCGGTGGGGATTTTCTTGTCGATCACATTGACCACCCCGCCGATGGCGCCGCCGCCGTACAGCAGCGCCGCCGGGCCGCGCAACACCTCGATGCGCTCGGCCAGCAGCGGCTCGGTGGTCACGGCATGGTCGGGCGAAATGGCCGAGGCGTCCATCAGCTCGGAGCCGTCGGACAGCGCCTTCACGCGCGGCGCGGTCTGGCCGCGGATCACCGGACGGCTGGCGCCGCCGCCGAAGGTATCGCTATGCACGCCCGGCAGGCCATCGAGCGTGTCGCCCAACGTGCCGCCGCGCTTCTCGACCAGTGCATCGCCTTCCAGCACGGAGGCCGGCTGCGTGGTGCTGTTCAGATCCAGCCCCAGCGGATTGGCCGATACCGTGACCGGCGCCAGCGTGGCGGCGGCGTCCGCCTGGCCGGCCGCTTGCTGGGCCTGCGCGGTGGCGCCGGAGGCGGCGAGCAACGCCCACGCCAGCGGCCGCAATCCCTTCCCGGCCGCGCCGGCGCGGCGGGCGAAGCGCCGCGATCCCTCTTTCTTTCCCTGCATCTCGATTCCTATGGATGTTATATCATTACGAACAAAAATTAGATGATATAACATTACATAAACAACAAGCGGCAAGGCAAAAAAAAATGCGCGGCCCCGTCGCCGGCGCCGCGCCCTTCCGGATCCGATGCGGACTCTCAGTCGTCTTGCAGGCCGCACAACGCCTGCAGCACCGCCACCCGGCTCTGTCCCAGCACCATGCCGTGCCAATCGGCGTCGCCGCAATAGAAGGCATCCAACGTGGCCTTCAGAATGGCCCGGCGCGCGTCCTCGCTGGCTTCCGGATGCGCGCGCAGCCAGTTGCGGCCACGCAGCGCCTGCACCACGTCGGCAAAGGGCTGGGTGCCGAATTCCAGTGCCATCAGCGTCGGCGTGGACGTCGGGCAGGCATCGTAGATGACGCTGGCCAGTTGGCCCGTGATGTCCACCGAGGCCGAGCTGCCCTGGTAAGGCACGGCGATGTCCGCGCCGTACCAGTGCCGCGCCCGCGCCACTTCGGCCTCGTCGCGCCGGCCGGCGTAGATCTTCTCGCCGTGGCCGCGCGGCCCCAGCCCCGTATGCACGTCGATCCAGCCGATGCGGGAAAAAGCGGCGGCATGTTCCTTCAGGATGCGCCGCATGTTCAACAGCGAGGCCGCCGGGCGATCGCCGCCATAGAACAGGCCGTCGGCATGCGTGTACTGCCCGCGCGAGACGGCCTGGGCGTAGGCGGCCAGGCCATGCTCGGCGATGTAGCGCTCCTGCTCGCGCTGGTTGGCTTCGGTCGGCGGCCAGGACTCGGGCAGCAGCAGCGGATGCAGCGCAGCGTAGCCGGGGTTCTCGGGTGAGGGACGGCCGTCGAAGGGCTGGGCATTGCGGTTCAAGTCGACGTTGCCCTCGTCGGTGCGCGCGATCCACGAAAAGCCATAAGGATTGACCGCGTGCACCAGCAGCAGGGCCACGCCGGACTCGCGCGCGCGAGCCAGCATCGGCGCATCGTCCAGCAGCGCCAGCTGGCAGCCGGAGCCACAGAAGCCTTCGGCGCCGTGCGTGGCGGACGTCATGATCAGCAGCCGTTCGGCCTTGGCGTCGCCGATCAGCGCCACGTCGGTGGACAGGGCCTCGTCCCGGGCGCCGCGCGCCTCGATCGGATACGAGGCCATGCGCGCGGCCACGGCCTTGGCGGCGGCAAGAAAGCGCTCGCGCGCCTGAGCGTAGCTGTCGGAAAAATAGCGGGACTGCATCATGCCTCCTGATTGTCGATGTCATGCCCGGTGCGGTCCTGGATCCAGAACAGCACCACGGTGGAAAGCGTCACGGTGACCATCAAGTACCAGGCCGGCGCCATCGGATTGCGGGTGACGTGCAGCAGCCAGGTGACGAAGAACTGCGCGAAACCGCCGAACACCGAGATGCCCAGCCCGTACACCACCGACATGCCGGTGGTGCGCACCGCCTTGGGAAAGAGTTCGGGCAGCATGGTGATGACCGGCGCGGTCTGCAGCGCCAACAATATCGCAAGCAAGGCGATCACGGTCATCAGCCGCGCGCTGCTCGGCGCCGACACCAGCCATTGGAAGCACGGCAACAGCGCGGCCACGGTGGCGGCTCGCGACCAGAAAATCACGCGCTTGCGTCCCACGCGGTCGGCCAGCAGGCCGACGAAGGGCGCGGCCACGAAACCGATGGCGCCCAGCACCACGCTGGCGGACAGCGTGGACGTGGCCGGCAGGCCCAGTTCCTTGTTGGCGTAGGCCGGCATGTAGAAGCCGATGATCTGGGCGCAGACCATGCCGCCGATGACCAGCAGGATGCCCTTGGCCACCGCGCCCTTGTGCCCGGCCAGCACCCGCCGCAGCGGCTGGTGGTCGGAGCGGGCGCGCGCCGCGCCGGGCGCGGGCTGGGGCTCCAGCGTCTCTTCCAGGTTGCGGCGGATATAAGCGCCCACCGGCACGGTCAGGATGCCGATCACGAAGGGCACGCGCCAGCCCCAGTCCTTCATCTGCTCGGGCGTGAGCGCGGCGGTCAGCAGCGCCACCACCAGCGCGCCCAGCATCACGCCCAGCGACTGGCTGCCGAATTGCCAGCTGGAATAGAAGCCGCGCCGCGACGACGGCGCGTGCTCGACCAGCAGCGTGGTGGACGCGCCGACCTCGCCGCCGGCCGCGAAGCCCTGGATCAGGCGCGCAAGCACCATGATCACCGGCCCGGCGATGCCCATCTGCGCATAGGTGGGCGCCAGCGCGATCAGGCCACAGCCCAGGCCCATCAGCCAAAGCGTCAGCGTCATGGCGGCGCGCCGGCCGTGGCGGTCGGCATAGGAACCGATCAGCATGCCGCCGACCGGCCGCATCAGAAAGCCCACGCCGAAGGTGGCCGTGGTGAGCAGCAGCTGCCCATAGCCCGAGGCGGCCGGGAAGAACAGCGGCCCGATCACCAGCATCAGGAAGGTGAAGACGGTGAAGTCGAAGAACTCCAGCGCGTTGCCGATGGTGGTGCCGGCAATGACGCGCCGGCGCATGGAAGGCGTGTACAGCCCCGGCTGGCCGGAAACGGCCGCGACGGCGATAGACATGGTTTCCCCTTGATGTCCGTTAGGCTCGCGGCGCCCGGCCGGTGATCCCGGTTCCGTATCCGCTGCGATGGCCATGAATATACGGATGGCTGACGATAAGGAAAAGATAGTATTTTCGTTCCAGTGAAAGCTTTTCCTGATACCCCTGCATTCCGGAAGTCCGCCCATGAACCTGCGCCAGCTGCGCACCTTCGTCCTCATCGCCGAACACGGCAGCATCCGCGCCGCCGCCCGCGCCCTGCACCTGACCCAGCCGGCGGCCACGCGCAACCTGCGCGAGCTGGAGCAAAGCCTGGACGCCGAGCTGGTGCGCCGCAGCCCCAAGGGCGTGGAGCTGACCGCCTACGGCCAGGCGCTGTACAAGCGCGCCGTGCTGATCCTGCAGGAAACGCGCCGCGCCCAGGAAGAGATCGGCCAGATGAAGGACGGCGCCGGCGGTTCGCTGCACCTGGCGGTCAGCTCGTCGGCGCTGACCGTGCTGCCGGGCGCGCTCAGGGACTTCCGCCAGCGCATGCCGCGCGTGTCCGTTTCCTTCAACGAAGTCGCGCCGCCGCACAGCCACGAACTGCTCGAATCCGGCCATTACGACCTGCTGGTCCAGACCGAATACGGCGGCCAGATCGACGACGGTTTCACCCGCGCCACGCTCTACGACCTGCCGCTGGCGGTAGGCGCGCGCGTCGGCCATCCGCTGCGCCGCGCGCGCAGCCTGGCCGAGCTGCACGAGGCGCTCTGGCTGGTGCCGGGCAATATCGAGTCGCCGTCCAACCTGCTGCGCCTGGCCTATGCCGCCCACGGCCTGCCGCCGCCCCGCGATGTGATCCCCTGCCAGTCCATCGCCGTGGGCCTGGCCCTGATCGCCGAAAGCGACGCGCTGGGCATCTTCGTGCGCGACCTGTTCGAGCATCAACTGCTGCCGCGCCCCTTGCGCATGGTGCCGCTGGACCACGCGCTGCCCGCCGCGCGCGTATGCATCGTGACGCGCGCCGATTCACCGCCCACGCCGGCGGCCCAGTGCTTCATGGACTGCCTGCATGCGGCGCGCGACGAGCGCGGCGGCAAGGCGGGCGGCTGAAGACGCCACCGCGCCCATTCGCGCCAAGACTCGGCATCACGCAAGCCCGCGCGGACGGACAAAAAAAACCGGCGGCGCTCGCGCGCCGCCGGCCTGAAAAACCGAAGGCTGTCCGGCAACAGCCCCGGCACTGCAATCGTCCGATGCCCAAGCCCCGCCCTGTTCAGCCCGCGCGGCCAGCGATCTCGCCCACCACCCGCACCCGCGCCCGGACGGCGTTGCCCGGCAGGTAGGCCAGCGGAATGTCCTCCTGCTCGATCACGGTGACGGTATCCGCGTCGGCGCCGGCGGCCACCGCGCGGCCCACGGCGATCTTGCGCGCCTGTTCCAACAGTTCCTCGCGGCCGAGGTTGGTGAAGATCTGGTCGACCTCGCCCGACACCTGCGCGATGGCCGCGCCCACGGCATTGGCCACCGCGTGATTGGCCACCCGTGCGACTTCCGAGAAGCCCGCCACGCGATCGGGAATCAGCACCGAGCCGCCGCCGACCGCGATCAGCGGCACGTCGCGCGCATCGCTCTTCATGCGGTCGCTGGCTTCGGCGATGGCTTCGTGGATGCGCGCCAGCGCCCCTTGCACCGTGGCCGCGCTCAGGTGCGCCACGCGCGAGCGGTCGCCGATGTCGGCCAGGCCCGCCGCCACCGCGATGTCGGTGCAGGTCAGCTGATTGCCGCCGAACACCAGCGCCTCCTGCAGCAGCCGGTGGCCCACGCTGACCGGCCCGATCTGCAGGGTATCCGGGTTCACCAGCGTACCGCCGCCCACGCCGATGGACAGCAGATCCGGCATGCGGAAGGCCGTGCGCACGCCGCCCACCTCGACCATGTTGTTGGCCTGCCGGGGGAAGCCGTTCTGCACGCAGCCCACGTCGGCGGTGGTGCCGCCCACGTCGCAGACCACCGCGTCATTGATCTTGGCCAGGAACACCGCGCCGCGCATGGAGTTGGTCGGCCCCGACGCGAAGGAATGCACCGGGAAGTCGCGCGCGTTCTCGGCCAGCGTCACGGTGCCGTCGTTCTGCGTCAGGAACAGCGGCGCGTCGATGCCGCTGTCGGCCAGCGCCTGCACGAAGGCGTCGGTGGTCTTGTGCGCCAGGTCGATCAGCGTGGCGTTCAGCAGCGCGACGTTCTCGCGGCCCAAAAGGCCGATGCGGCCGAGCTGGTGCGAATAAGTGATGCGGCAGTCCGGATGCTCCTGCTTCAGGATCTCGCCGGCACGCAACTCGGCGTCGCCGATCAGCGGCGAGAACACGCCACTGATCGCCACGGTCGACACGCCCGAGGCGCGGATGGCGCGGGCGGCGTCGCGCACCGCGCGTTCGTCCAGCGGCATCAGCTCGCGGCCGTCGAACTCATGGCCGCCCTGCACCAGATAGGTGCCGCCGTTGACCTTCTGCGCCAGGTCCTCGGGCCAGTCGCAGAACGGCAGCAGCGAGGCCGCGGCCGGCAGGCACACGCGCAGCGCGGCGGCGGGCTCCAGATCGCGGCGCTGCACCACCGCGTTGGTGAAATGGGTCGTGCCGATCATCACCGCCTCGGGCGCCGCGGCCTGCGGGCAGGCCTGGATCAGCGCCGCCAGCGCGCGCCGCACGCCAGTGGTCACGTCGGAAGTGGTGGGCGACTTGACCGCCCCGAGGACCTGGTTGTCCTGCACGAATACGGCGTCCGTGTTGGTGCCGCCTACGTCGATGCCAATGTGTTTCATAGCGATTGCTTCACGCGAAGACGGTGCGATAGTCGATGTCGAATCCAAACGCGCGCGGGCCGACCAGTTCGAGGCCGCGTTCGCTGGTGAATACCTGGGGCGCGGGCAAGGCCAGCACGCTGACACGCTGGCCGAAGCGCAGCACGTCGGTGCCGATGCCGTCGCCGCTGACCGAGTCCAGCACGCAGATCAGGTCCGGCGTCATGACCTCGGGCACGCCGTCGCGCTCGCCCACCGAGAACTCGTTCTGGAAATGCAGCGTGTAGCGCGAACCGCGATCCTCGCCCAATCCTTCGAGCACGGCGCGGCCGCGCAGGAAGCCCGCCGTGGTGCGGCGTTCCACGTCCACGACCTTGCCGCTGAACATGCGCTTGCCGCCGGATTCCTGCAGCACCGCGTCGATCACGTCGTCGTGCTGGCGCCGCGCGCGCAGCACCACCTCGCCCAGCCGGATGGCCTTGCTGACTGTGTAGAGGATGCCGTGTTCCTTGACCTCGGCGCCGCTGCGCGGGGTCTTGCAGGTGGCGGCGGTGGAGCCCATCTCGACCACCACCTTGCGGCTCAGGCGCTCGACCCAGGTGGCCGACGCGGCGCGCGTGACGATGACCTCGTTGTCGCGGATGTCGGCCACGGCCAGCGGATACATGGGCAGGCCGCGCACGGCGAAGCTGGTCATCTGGGCCTCGGGATAGGCGCGGCCCATGCTGTCGGCGTCCACCACCGGCAGGCCCATCAGCGCGGCCACCATGAAGGGTTGCAGGCCGTTGCCGCCGCCGATTTCCAGCGCCATGATGGCGCGGAAGCGCTGGCCGCAGTATTCCTCCATCATGCGCACCGGCTTGACCGCGAAATGCGGATCGGCCAGCCGTTCCTGGCCGACCAGCGGCGCGCCCATGCCCGACACCACCGCCACGCGGTCGTCCTCGTTCAGGTACATGGGATCCAGCAGCGAGGCGCGATAGCCCTTCTTGTAGAGCTGGCGCATGTTGAGCAGTTTCTGGTACGGATCGCCGCCGCCGCCGGTGCCCAGTATCCAGGCGCCCACGGCCAGGGCTTCCATCTCTTCGGCGGACACGACGCGCGTTCCGGTTTGCGTGCTTGCGGCTACAGATAGCATGGTTCGATGAAGTCTCTGGTGAACCGGGAAGGTGGCCAAACATTACTGCGCGCTTCCAAGCCCGGGCAAATTGAATCTGTGCATGCCTCGCATAAACCCAAATCATGCGGCGGCATGCGCTGCGCCTATGCGCCGCATTCTTCGTATTTATTTGCCGCCGCCGGGTCCATCTGCAAATATCGGCGTACAGACTCCGGCAGCGTCCGGCACGCGACATACAAGGGGAAACACCAATGCGGCATCGTCTGAGCAACTTCCTGCTGGCGGCGGCCATCGCCTGCGCGCCGCTCGCCTCGCATGCGTTCGAGACCGCCAACGGCAAGCGCATCCTGGTCATCGGCGGCCAGCAGGCCGTGTCGGTGATGGACCCTGCGCAGAAGTACGACTTCTCGATCCGCACCATCCAGCAGGCCACCTACGACGCGCTGCTCAAGTACGAGGGCGACCCCGTCGAGCTCAAGCCCTGGCTGGCCACGTCCTGGACCGTCAACGACGACGCCACCGTCTGGACCTTCAAGCTGGACCCGCGCGCGAAATTCCAGAACGGCGATCCGGTGGACGCCGCCGCGGTCAAGGCCTCGTTCGAGCGCACGCTCAAGCTGAACAAGGGCCCGGCCTGGATGTACACCGATTTCCTCAAGCCCGAGAACATCAGCGTCGAAGACCCGCAGACGCTGCGCTTCACGCTCAGCCGCCCCTACGCGGCCTTCCTCAGCCTGCTGCCCTGGTGGTACGTGGTCAACGTCAAGCAGGCCATGGCCAACGAGCACAATGGCGACTATGGCCAGCAATGGCTGACCGATCACACCGCCGGCTCCGGCCCTTACCGCGTCAAGCGCGTCGAACCCAATTCCCTGTACGAGCTGGAAGCCTGGGACGGCTACTGGAAGGGCTGGCCGCAGCCCGAGAAGGCGCGCCTGGGCGGCATCATCTACCGCGTCATCACCGAGAACTCCAGCCGCCGCGCGGCGCTGGCGCGCGGCGAGATCGACATCGCCGGCAGCCTGTCGCCCGAGGACCTGGACCAGCTCGAATCGGTCAAGGGCGTGAAGATCGGCCGCAAGGCCGGCACCGGCATGGGCGGATTCGGTCTGAAATTCAATACGCAGGGCAAGTACATGTCAGACCTGAACCTGCGCCGCGCCCTGGCCTACGCCTTCGATTACGACTCCTTGCTGAAGATCTACAACGGCCGCGCGCGGCTGATGGACAGTCCCTTCCCGCCGTCGGTCAAGGGCCATGTGGCCGTGCCCGACATGCCGCGCCGCGACATGGACAAGGCCCGCGCATACCTGGCCAAGTCCAAGTGGCCGCAAGGCGGCATCGAGCTGGAATACGTCTACGTGCAGGGGCTGGAGGAAGAGCGCCAGATGGGCCTGTTGCTGATCGACAATCTCAAGCCGCTGAACATCACGATCCGCATGGTGCCGCTGACCTGGCCCAACATGGTGGCGCGCGGCGCCAAGGCCGAGACCTCGCCCGACATATTCGCGTCCTTCAGCACCACCATGTCGATCGATCCGGACCCGGTGGCCTACATGTATCACAAGGGTTCCTGGGGCCAGTACTACGCCACGCATTTCCTGGACGACCCGGAACTGTTCTCGCTGATCGACCGCGCACGCACGCTGCCGGCCTGGTCCGACCGCCAGCCGCTGTATGAAGAGATCCAGCGCCGCATCGTGGCGGACCAGCCCGAGATCTTCGGCATGATCCGCGACCGCAACACGGCCACGCGCGACTACGTGCAGGGCTTGGTGGACTCGCCCATCCGCATGGCCAGCGAGTTCGACCTGTACCCGCTGTACATTGGCCGCTAGGACCGTCACGCCCCATGCTGCGCTTCATCGTCAAACGCTCGGCCTTCATGCTGCTGATGGTGGCGGGCCTGCTGGCCATCACCTTCACCATCTCGCACGTGGCGCCGGGCGATCCTGCCCGGCTGGCCGCCGGCCCGAACGCCACCGAGGCCATGGTCCAGACGCTGCGCGCCGAGTACGGCATGGACAAGCCGGTGGTGGCGCAGTTCGGCGGCTATCTCGCCGGCGTCGTGCAGGGCGACCTGGGACGCTCCATCACCACCACCCGGCCGGTGTTCCAGGACCTGCTGCGCTATTTCCCCGCGACGTTGGAGCTGGTGTGCTTCGCCATCCTGCTTTCCATCGTCGGCGGCGTGGCGCTGGGCACGCTGGCCGCCGCCACGCAGAACCGCTGGCCCGATCACCTGATCCGCCTGCTGTCCACGTCCGGCGTGGCCTTCCCGATGTTCTCGCTGGGCCTGCTGCTGAAATACGCCTTCGCCCAGCACCTGGAATGGCTGCCGCTGGGCGGCCGGCTCGACATGCTGGCCTTTCCGCCGGACACCATCACCGGCTTCTACACCATCGACAGCCTGCTGCACGGCGACGTCGACACCTTCCTGTCGGCGCTGTCCTACATGCTGCTGCCGGCGCTGGCGCTGTCGTTTCCGGCGCTGGCCTCCATCATCCGCGTCAACCGCGCCGAGATGCTGGAAGTGCTGCGCCAGGACTACATCGTCGCGGCGCGCGCGCACGGCGTGGCGCCCTGGCGCGTGATCGCCAAGTACGCGCTACGCAACGCCATGCTGCCCACGCTGGCCATGATCGGCCTGCGCTTCGGCTGGATGCTGGGCGGCACGGTGCTGATCGAATCGGTGTTCGACTGGCCCGGCATCGGCCTGTACGCGGTGCAGGCCACCATGAATTCCGACTTCCAGCCCATCATGGGCGTGACGCTGGTGCTGGGCGTGAGCTTCATGCTCATCAACTTCGTCATCGACATCATCTACGGCCTGCTGGACCCGCGCGTCCGGCAGCAGGGTTGAGCACCATGTCCACCACCGCCCTACCCACCTCCCAGGATGCGCGGCACGGCCTGGGCCGCCAGCTGCGGCTGTATGCCAGCACCTTCGCGCGCAACAAGTCCGCCATGCTGGGCCTGGTCATCGTCGTCGGCTTCCTGCTGGTGGCGCTGTTCGCGCCCTGGCTGGCGCCCTATCCCGAAGACGCCGCCGGCAGCGTCAAGCTGGCGCAGAAGCTGCTTCCGCCCAGTTCGGCGCACTGGTTCGGCACCGACGAGATGGGCAACGATGTGTTCTCGCGCGTGATCCTGGGCGCGCGCACCTCGTTGCAAATCGGCCTGACCATCACCGTGATCGCCGCGCTGATCGGCGTGCCGCTGGGCGTGATCGCCGGCTACTTCGGCGGCCGCGTGCAGGAATGCATCATGCGCGTCACCGACATCTTCCTGTCGGTGCCCGGACTGGTGCTGGCCATCGCCATCGTCGGCGCGCTGGGGCCCGGCATCCTCAACGCCATGATCGCGCTGTCGCTGGTCTGGTGGCCGGGCTACGTGCGGCTGGTGCAGGCCAAGACGCTGTCGCTCAAGGGCGAGGTCTATATCGACGCGGCCCGCATGATGGGCGCCGGCCCGCTGCGCATCGTGTTCGTCCACATCCTGCCCAACTGCGTCTCGCCCATCGTCATCAAGGCCTCGATGGACATGGGCATGGCCATCCTCAGCGCCGCCAGCCTGGGCTTCCTGGGCCTGGGCGCGCAGCCGCCCGCGCCGGAATGGGGCGCGATGATCTCCGTGGGCCGCAACTACCTGCCGCAATGGTGGTGGTACTCGGCCTTTCCCGGCCTGGCCATCTACCTGACGGTGCTGGGATTCAACCTGATCGGCGACGGGCTGCGCGACGTGCTCGACCCCAAACAACGAGGCTGAGGCTTCCCCCGAAGCGCCGGAAGCGCGGCGGAACGACTGACATGAACGCACCTTTGCTCGAATTCGACGATTTCAAGCTGCACTTCGATACCTTCGACGGTTGCTACCAGGCGCTGGACGGCGTCACGCTCAGCGTGGCGCCGGGCGAAGCCCTGGGGATCGTGGGCGAAACCGGCTGCGGCAAGTCGGTCACGGCCAAGAGCGTGCTCGGGCTGATGCCCAGCCCGCCGGCGCGCGTGGCGGGCGGCGACCTGCGCTATCGCGGCCGCAGCCTGCTGGGCCTGGATGAAGCCGCCATGCGCCGCATCCGTGGCGTGGAGATCGCGATGATCTTCCAGGATCCCACGACCTACCTGAATCCGCTGTTCACCATCGGCGACCAGATGTCGGCGGTGATCGCCGCGCACGACGCCGGCAAGCCGCGCGGACAACGCCGCGACGCGCGCCAGCGCCGCGCCCATGCCACCGAGATGCTGGCCCGCGTGCACCTGCCCAATCCCGACACGCAATTGACGCGCTATCCGCACCAGCTGTCCGGCGGCCAGCGCCAGCGCGTGCTGATCGCCATGGCGCTGGCCGGCTCGCCGTCGCTGCTGATCGCCGACGAGCCCACCACGGCGCTGGACGTCACCATCCAGGCGCAGATCCTGGACCTGCTCGACGAGCTGCGCCGCGACCTGGGCCTGGCCATCCTGCTGATCTCGCACGACCTGGGCGTGATCTCGCGCGTCTGCGACCGCGTCGCCGTGATGTACGCCGGCACGGTGGTCGAGACCGCGCCGGTGCAGGCGCTGTTCGACGCGCCGCGCCATCCCTACACGCGCGGCCTGCTGGCCTCGGTGCCGCACCCGCGCCGGCCCGCGCAGATGCCGGTGGGCATCCCCGGATCCGTGCCCAACCTGCTGCATCCGCCCGCCGGATGCCGCTTCCAGGCGCGCTGTCCGTCCGCCGCCGCGGCCTGTGCCGTCAAGCGCCCGCCCACCGTGGAACTGGCGCCGGGCCACGGCGCCGCCTGTCTGCTGCTGACGCCGGCCTCGGCCACCGCCGGAGGCCGCGTCCATGCTGCTTGAGCTGCAATCCGTATCGCGCGAGTTCGCGATGAACGACGGCCGCAAGCTGCACGCGGTCAACGAGGTCGACCTGGCCATCGCGCCCGGCGAGGCGCTGGGCCTGGTGGGCGAGTCCGGCTGCGGCAAGTCCACGCTGGGCCGGCTGTGCGCGCGGGCGCTGGACCCGACGCGCGGAAAGGTCATGTTCGAAGGCCGCGACATCACCCGGCTGCCGCCCGCCGAGCTGCGCGCGCTGCGCCGCTCGATCCAGTTCATCTACCAGGATCCGCATTCGGCGCTGAACCCGCGCATGACCATCCTGCGCAGCGTGTCCGAGCCGCTGATCCTGCATACCGATCTGCGCGGCGCCAGGCTGCGCGCGCACGCGGCCGAGCTGATGGAGATGGTGGGCCTGCCGGCGCAATTCCTTAGCCGCTATCCGCACGAACTGTCCGGGGGCCAGAAGCAGCGCGTGTGCATCGCCCGCGCCATCGCGCTCAAGCCCAGGCTGCTGGTGCTGGACGAACCCACCTCGGCGCTGGATGTATCGGTGCAGGCGCAGATCCTGGGCTTTCTCAAGGATTTGCAGGAGCGCTTCCAGCTGTCCTATCTGTTCATCTCGCACAACCTGGCGGTGATCCGCGCGCTGTGCCCGCGCGTGGCGGTGATGTACCTGGGCCGCATCGTCGAGCAAGGCCCCACCGAGGCGGTCTTCGCCCAGCCCCGCCACCCTTATGCGCAGGCGCTGATCGACGCGATCCCGGTGCCCGAGGCGCGCCAGCCGGAGCGCCGCATCGTGCTGCAGGGCGACATCCCCTCGCCCATCGACCTGCCGCGCGGCTGTGCCTTCGCCTCGCGCTGCCCGCAGGCCATCGCCGGCCGCTGCGACGCGACGCAGCCGGGGCTGTACCGCGACGGCGCGGCGCGCGAGGTGCGCTGCCATCTGTACGCGCCGGCCTGAGCGGGCCGCGCTGACACGCTCCTGACGGCCGGCAAGATGGTAAAACAGCACA
>MCND01000245.1_pt1 | contig 21421 bp, 17 predicted proteins | sample 778211 | NCBI WGS metagenome assembly MCND01 (sample SAMN04296812, study PRJNA304217) | bioreactor metagenome | isolation source: activated sludge enriched with benzalkonium chloride | place: Turkey: Istanbul urban wastewater treatment plant
ACGCGGGCGTGCATGGTGTCGTGCAGGTTCTCGTAGAACACCTTCCAGTTCGAGCGCTGCATCACGCGGAACACGCCGCCGGCCACCTCAACCTCGCCCACCGGCGAGCGGTCGCAGAGATTGTCGATGGACGAGCGCACGCCGCCCAGGAAGTCCTCCAGCGCCGGGCCCTCGGCCGACTGGCTGGCGAACACGAACCCCCGGTAGCTGTCCACCCGCGCCAGGCGGCGCATCGAGAACGTGGGGTCGGCCGGGTCATAGGACGTGCCTTCCAGGCCCTGCTTGAGCGGCACGCCCAGGTGGCTGCCGTCCAGCTTGAAGGTCCAGGCATGGTACGGGCAGCGGAAGAACTTGCCCGCGCAGCCCTCGCCGTCCGCCACCACCTTGGCGCCCTTGTGCGGACAGCGGTTGTACAGCACGTGCACGCGGCCATCCGCCGCGCGCACCATCAGCACGTCCTGATCGCCCAGGCGCGTGGTGTGATAGTCGCCCGTCCTGGGCACCTGGCTTTCATGTCCCACGTAGATCCAGGCGCGGCCATAGATGCGCTCCATCTCCATATCGAAGATCGCCGGATCGGTATAGACGCCACGGTGCACGCTGTCGCCGCGCACCATCGCGGCCAATTGCTCTTCGCTGTATGCCATGTCCATCTCCTACTTGTTCTCGCTCTCGCGCCAGCGCGCCATCAGCGTGTTGGACGGCAGGGTCTCGTCCAGCAGCTTGCGCGCGGTCTCGGCGCCAGCCACCGGCAAGCCCTGCGGGTCTAGCAGGCCCACCTGCACCAGCACGCTGGCCTGGTCCCAATAAATGTGTTCGTGATAGAGCTTGTCGCCACGGAACTTCACGATCGCCACCAGCGGGATCTCGACGTACTTGCCGGTGGGCGGCACGCCGGGCAGCATCCAGTCGATCTCGGTGGTGTGGGTGAAGCAGAACAGCAGCTCGTCGACGATCTGCGTGGCGCCCACGGTGCGCGACAGCGGCACCAGCCGCGTGTCGGGCGGATTGCTGTTGACGAAATGATGCTGGTAGAAGCGCGACAGCTCCTTGTGGCCCACGCCGCCGGTCATGGTGGGGATGTGGTTCACATAGGGCTCGGCCACCATGGTGGCCATGGTGGCGGCCACGTCGCGGGTGCCGAATTCGTATTCGCAGTGCTTGTCCCACAGATGCGAGTAGTCGAACTCCGGCCCGATCGCGCGTTGCAGGGCCGCCATGCTGCGCTGGTGCGCCATCATCGCGGCGGGCTTGTCGTAGTGCGCGCCGCCGGTGCGGGCGAAGGCGTGGTCCAGGCCCGGATACACGTACAGCTCCACGCCGGGCTTGCCGCCCAGCGCCGCCAGGATGCGCTCGCGCGCCTCGGGAGGACAGAAGCCGTCGCGCTCGGCGATGTGCAGCACCAGCCGGCCACGCAGCCTGGACGCTTCCTCCAGGCTGTTCTCGATGCCGACGCCGTAGTAGCCCACGGCCACGTCCACGTCGCAGCGGCAGGCCGCCAGATAGGCCAGCTTGCCGCCCAGGCAGTAGCCCAGCGCACCCACGCCGCCCTTGAACTCGGGCAGCGCGCGCAGCGCCGCCACGGCCGAACCGATGTCGCGCACGCCCAGATCCTCGTCGAAACCCTGGTACAGCGCGAAAGCGCGCGGCATGTCATCCGGGCCGTCGGTCAGTTCGATGCCGGGCTGCTGGCGCCAGAACAGATCCGGCGCCAGCACCACATAACCTTCCTCGGCCAGCCGCTCGGCGGTCTGGCGCACGAAGCCGTTCAGGCCGAATATCTCCTGGCACAGCACCAGGCCGGGGCCGCTGCCCGAGGCCGGCACGGCCAGATAGCCCTCGAACTCGCCGCCATCATGCGCGGCGATGCGTATCCGCCGGGTCGTCACGTTCACACTCATGTATCTCTCCTTCCATGTTCAAACGAGGCCAGCAAGCCACTCGCCCCGCATAAGCCGATGCCACTTCACCCAGGCCGCGCGGAGCCGGCTCCGCCGGTCCGCTGCGGCGCCCCCTTGAGGGGGAAGCGCGCAGCGCTTCGGGGGTGGGTCTACTCCATTTGACAAGATGCGGCGAACGGGTCCTGGTACTGCGTCAGCACCGTGCCCGAGAGCTTGTTCGCCGGCTTGCCGTCCGCGCCTGCCTCGATGATCCGCAGGTAGTAGTTCTGGATGGGATACTGGTTGCGGTTGAACTTGAAATCGCCGCGCACCGACTTGAAATCGGCGCGGCGCAGCGCCGGACGCAGCGTGTCCGCGTCCAGCTTGCCGCCGGTCTGGCGCACCGCGCTGTCCAGCAGCATGGCGGCGTCGTAACCCTGCGAGGCGTACAGCGTCGGCATGCGCTTGTAGGTCTTCTTGAAATCCTCGACGAACTTGCGGTTGGCGGGATTGTCCAGGTCCGCCGCCCATTGCGCGGTGTTGCGCAAGCCCTTGATCGGCTCGCCCACGGCGGCGATGGTGTCCTCGTCGCCCGAGAAGCCCGGCGCCAGCAGCGCGATCTCCTGGCCCAGTCCGGCGCCATTGAACTGCTTGATGAAGTTCACGCCCATGCCGCCCGGCAGGAAAAAGAACACCGCGTCCGGCTTGCTGGCGCGCAGGCGGGTGATCTCCACGCCGTAGTCCAGCTGACCCAGCTGCGTATAGATCTCTTCGGACAGGCCGCCCTTGTACAGGCGCTTGAAGCCGTTGAGCGATTCGCGCCCGCCGGGATAGTCGGGCGCGATCAGCGCCACGCGCTTGTAACCCTGGTCGGCCGCGTACTTGCCCATGGCCGCCGGAATGTCCTCATTCTGCCAGGCCACCGCGAAGAAATTCGGGTTACAGCCGGCGCCGGCGTAGTTCTCGGGGCCGGTGTTGGTGCTGAGGTAGATCGTGCCCGATTGCAGGATGGCGGGCATCACCGGCAGCAGCACGTTCGAGAACACGATGCCGGTCATCACGTCGACCTTGTCGCGCTTGAGCAGGCGCTCGACGGCCTGGCGGCCGGCGTCGGCCTTTTGCTGGTCGTCGGCCACCACCACCTCGGCCGGCAGACCGCCGAGCTTGCCGCCCGTATGTTGCAGCGCCAGATTGAAGCCGTCGCGGATTTCATTGCCCAGGGCCGCGCCCGGACCCGATAAGGTGGTCAACATGCCCACCTTGACCTTGTCCGCCGCCACGGCGCCCGCCGCCGCTCCCATGCACACCAGCATGGCCAGCGCGCGCCGGCCCCAGAGATTGCGATTCATGAATCACCCCGTTTTGTCGCGCCGGCCCCGCCGGCGTCAGACTGGCAGAATCCGTCTGCCGCGGTCCGCGCATGCCGCTCGCCAGGAATCGCCAGCTTACGCGCCGCCGCGCCACGCACCAACCCGGGCCCGCCCGCGCGGGATCCCAGGCCGCTTGCGCTAGCGTAGGCCGCCCGACCGCCCCGCTCTATCCGAAAAGCGGCGGCTTTATCCGGGATTCACTTAATTCCCAATCCTTGACCTTTAAATTATTCTGGATGCGCAGGCGGGGTGTCCCGCGTTCCGGAGGCATCCATGCGCGGCTGGTCCCCCCTAGAGCTGGCGCCCTTGTTCGAGCGGCGCGTGTTCAGCTCCACGCAACAGGACGAGACGCGTGCGCTCGTCTCGGAAACCCTCAAGGAACACCGGCTGACCTGGAAAGGCGGACGGGTCGACGCGCGCCTGAACCGCGGCCGCTTCGGCGCGCTGACGGTCTGTACATTGCGCTACGGCGCCGAAGTCCAGATCGAACCCGACAAACTGCAGGATTTCATGCTGGTGCAGGTGCCGCTGCGCGGGCGCGCCCGCATCGAATGCGGCGGCGTCCGGGTGGACGCCGATCCGGCCTGTGCCGCGGTCATCGCGCCCAACCGGCCGCTGCGGCTGCATTGGGAAGCCGGCTGCGAACAACTGCTGTTGAAGATCCCGCGCGGCAAGCTGGACGCCATCGGCCAGCGCGCCTTCGGCGAGGCCGCGCTGCGGCCGCTGGACTTCAGCCCCGCGCTGCGGCTGGACAACCCGGTGGGCGCCGCCTGGCGCAGCATGATGGGCGGCCTGATCCACCTGCTGCCCACGCTGGACGACGGCGCGCCGCGCCCGCCGGCCGCCTGGCTGGACCAGCTCGAGGACACGCTGGTGCTGCACCTGCTGTACAACCAGCCCAACACCTGGCGCGGCGGGCCGGCGGCCACGCCGCCACGCCGCCTGGCGCTGGCCGAGGCCTATATGCGCGCGCACCTGGCCACGCCCATGACGCTCAAGGACATCGCCCGCCACGCCGGCGCCAGCGACACGGCGCTGACCCGGCTGTTCCAGGAACACCGCGACACCACGCCCATGAACGCGCTGCGCGCGCTGCGGCTGGACGCGGCGCGCCAGCGCCTGCTGGACGGCGCCTGCGCCAACGTCACCGAGGCGGCGCTGGCGGTGGGCTTCGGCCACCTGGGCCGGTTTTCGGAGTACTACAAGGAAAGATTCGGCGAACTGCCCAGGCAGACCTTGCGCCTGGCGCAGTGATCGCGGACGCGCGGCCCGCGCTGGCTCCAGCACCCGCCATTCGGTGCCGGATGCCGGCCCGGTAAGCGGGACGGCGGACGGCCGGAGCCCGGACCGCCGGGCCGACGCGACAGGCCGCCCGGCGCGTTGAACAGGATCAGGCCGGCACGACGGCCGTGACTTCGATCTCGACCTTGGCGCGGTCCTCGACCAGGTCCGCGACCTCAACCGCCGTCATGGCCGGGAAATGCCGGCCGATCAGTTCGCGGTAGTGCTTGCCGATGGCCGGATAGGCCGCCACGTATTCGTTCTTGTCGGTGACGTACCAGGTCATGCGCACGATGTGCTCCGGCTTGGCGCCGCCCTCGGCCAGGATGGCGACGATGTTCGCCAGGGTCTGGCGCACCTGGTCCGCCAGGTCATCCGACTCGAATTGCTGCTGTCCGTTCCAGCCGACCTGGCCGCCCACGAACACCAGCTTGCTGCCCACCGTCATCTCGGCGAGGATTCCATTTGAATAGCCACGGGGCGCCATCCAATCCGGCGGTTGCAGAATCTTCATAACGTCTCATCCTATTATCAAAAAAACTCAGTGAAGTAAGGCTGGCGCGCGCTCAGGCGGCGGGCGCCAGATAGGCCCGCATCCGCTCGCGCAGATCGTCGGGCAGGGGCGTGGACTTCATGCTGCGCAAGTCCACGGTCACGATGGTCAGGGTCGCCGACAGCCGCAACTGCCCGTCCGGCCCTTCGAAACGCACCAGCGCCTTGAACGAGGCGCCGCCGATGCGCTGCACCTCCAGCGTCTGGCGCAGCCGTTCATGCCAGCGGCTGGGCGCGGTGAAGTCGCACTGCACCGAGGCCGTGGGCGTGCCGATCCGGCGCTCCACGTGCAGCGCATGGAAAGGCAGGCCCATGCCCTTGTCGAACCATTCCTCGACGAAATCGTTGATCATCTCGAAATAGCGCGGATAGAACACGATGCCGGCCGGATCGCAATGGCGGAACCGCACCTCCACCTGGCTGACGAACGGATTTCCCATGTTGGCTCCTGTTTGCCTTGTCGCCGCTCAGGCCATCTTGCGCAGCGCGAAGCGCTGCAGCTTGCCGGTCTCGGTGCGCGGCAGCGCATCCACGAATTCGATGGCGCGCGGGTACTTGTAAGGCGCGATATTGGCCTTGACGAAGGCCTGCAGCTCGGCCACCAGCGCATCGCCCGGTTCAAAGCCCGGCTTGAGCACCACGAAGGCCTTGACCACCTGGCCGCGTTCGTCGCAGGGCGCGCCGACCACGCCGCACTCGGCCACGGCCGGATGGCGCAGCAGCGCGTCCTCGACTTCGGGACCGGCGATGTTGTAGCCCGCCGACACGATCATGTCGTCGTTGCGCGCCTGGTAAAAGAGATAGCCGTCGTCGTCCTGCACGAAGGTGTCGCCCGGCAGGTTCCAGCCAGCCTGCACGAATCGGCGCTGGCGCTCGTCGGCCAGGTATCGGCAGCCCGTGGGGCCCTTGATGGCCAGCCGGCCGGCGGTGCCGTTGGGCAGCGGATTCATGTCGTCGTCCACGATCTGCGCGATGTAGCCCGGCACCACGCGGCCGATGGCGCCGCGCCGCACCTCGTCCGGCGGGCTGGACACGAACACGTGGATCATCTCGGTGCCGCCGATGCCGTCGATCATCTCCAGGCCGCTGGCCTGCTTCCACAGCTGGCGGGTGGCGTCGGGCAGGGCCTCGCCCGCCGACACGCTCTTCTTGAGCGAGGACAGGTCATACTTGCCGGCCAGCGCCGCCATCTGGCGATAGAAGGTGGGCGCGGTGAACACGATGGTGGCGCGGAAATCCTGGATCAGCTGCAGCAAGCTGTCGGGCGACAGCTTCTCGGCCAGCACCGTGCTGGCGCCCACGCGCAGCGGGAAGCACAGCAGGCCGCCCAGGCCGAAGGTGAAGGCCAGCGGCGGCGTGCCGCAGAACACATCGTCCGGTCCCGGCTTGATCACGTGCTTGGGAAACAGGTCGCACATGGCCAGCACGTCGCGATGGAAGTGCATGCAGCCCTTGGGCGCGCCGGTGGTGCCGCTGGTGAAGGCGATCAGGCAGACGTCGTCGGCCGAGGTGTCGCAGGCCTGGAAATCGTCGGCCTTGGTCGCGGCCAGCGCGTCCAGCGAGGCCGGCCCCTGGTCGTTGAAATACACGACCTGCCGCAGGCCGGCGCAATGGTGTTCATGGTCCTTCTGCAGGCAGAACTCGGCCTCGTCCTTCAGGCGCACGTCGCACAGCGCCGCCTGGATCTGCGCCTTGTCGATGATCTGCTTGAGTTCCTTGGCGCGCAGCAGCGGCATGGTGGGCACGGTGACCAGGCCGGCCTTGATGGCGGCCAGCCAGGAGGCCGCCATCATGGGATTGTTCGGGCCGCGCAGCAGCAGCCGGTTGCCCGGCACCAGCTTCATGTCCTCGACCAGCACATGGGCGATGCGGTTGGTCAGCGCCGCCAGCTCGCCGTAGGTCATGGCCGCGGGCTTGCCCTCCTGGGACCAGCGCAACGCCACGCGCTCGCCATGGCCGCGTTCGACCATGGCGTCCACCAGTTCCACCGCGCAGTTCATGCGCTTGGGATAGGCCACGTCGGGGCCGTCGAGCAGGAATTCAGGCCATAGCTCGCCCGGGGGCAGGTTGTCCCGGGCGAAAGTGTCGATGTGGGCGGATGTTTCCATGAAAACCCCTTGCCGTCTGTGCTGTGTGGTTTGGTGGCGTGGCCTGGTCCCGCGGGCGCTCTGCGGCGTCCGTCAGGATTTCAGTAGTTCACGGGCAATGATCAACTTCTGGACTTCGGTGGCGCCCTCGTAGATGCGCAGCGCCCGGATCTCGCGGTACAGCTTTTCCACCGGCATGCCGGAGACCACGCCCGCGCCGCCGAACATCTGCAGCGCGCGGTCGATCACGGCCTGGGCCGATTCGGTGGCGGTCATCTTGGCCATCGCCGCCTCGCGCGTGGTGCGCTGCTTCTGCACGTCGCGCATCCAGGCGGCGCGGTAGGTCAGCAGCGCCGAGGAATCGATGGCGGTGGCCATGTCGCCCAGCGCCGCCTGCGTCAGCTGCAGGTCGGCCAGGGTCTGGCCGAACATGCGGCGCGACCTGGCCCGTTCCAGCCCCTCGTCCAGCGCGCGACGGGCGAAGCCCAGCGCCGCCGCCGCCACCGAGGCGCGGAAGATGTCCAGCGTCATCATGGCCAGCTTGAAGCCCTGCCCCGGCTCGCCCAGCCGCTGCGCGACGGGGATGCGGCAGTTGTCGAAAGTGATCGTGGCCAGCGGGTGCGGGGCGATCAGGTCGATGCGCTCGCTGACCTCGAAGCCCGGGGTGTCGGCGTCCACGACAAAGGCGCTGATGCCACGCGCGCCCGGCGCCTCGCCGGTGCGCGCGAACACGCAGTAGAAGTCGGCGATGCCGCCGTTGGAGATCCAGGTCTTGGCGCCGTTGAGCACATAGGCGTCGCCGTCCAGCCGGGCTTCGCAGGCCAGCGCGGCCACGTCGGAACCGGCCTCGGGTTCGGACAGCGCGAAGGCGGCGATGGCCTCGCCGCGCGCCACGCGCGGCAGGTAGCGCGCGCGCAGCGCATCGGAACCCATCAGCGAGATCGCGCCGCTGCCCAGGCCCTGCATGGCGAAGGCGAAGTCCGCCAGCCCTTCATGGCGCGCAAGCGTTTCGCGCAGGATGCAGACCGAGCGCGAATCAACCTCGGGCAACGCGCCGCCCCAGGCGCCGCCAGGACCGCCGGCGACCGCGTAGCGCAGCCAGCCAGCCTCGCCCATGGCCTTGACCAGCTTGCGGCAGGCGGCGTCCGCATCGTGATGATCGACCTCGCCCAGCGAGCGCTCGCACCAGGCGTCGACCTCGTGCGCCAGGACGCGGTGCCGTTCCTCGAAAAAGGGCCAATCCAGCCAGCTTGCATCTCTCATATCAACTCTCCGTAGCGCTACGCGGCATCTGCATCGCTAAAAACAGGTGTGGCTCAATCGCGGCTGCGCGGAGCCGGCTTTGCCGGTCCGCAGCAGCGCCCCCTGGAGGGGGAGCGCGTAGCGCTCGGGGGTGGGCCTCTCTCTTCAGTTTCCTTCGAATATCGGCTTTTGCTTGGCGACGAACGCTTCATAAGCGCGATGGAAATCGCGCGTCTGCATGCAGATCGCCTGAGCCTCGGCCTCGGCCTCGATGGCCTCGTCCACGCCCATGTTCCATTCCTGGTGCAGCAGCTTCTTGGTCACGCCATGGGCGAAGGTCGGGCCGGCGGCCAGCTGCGCGGCCAGCGCCTGGGCGGCGTCGAGCAGCCCGGCGCCATCGTGCAGCGCGTTGAAGAAGCCCCAGCTGGCGCCTTCTTCGGCCGTCATGGCGCGGCCGGTGTACAGCAGTTCCGACGCGCGGCCCTGGCCGATCATGCGCGGCAGCAGCGTGCAGGCGCCCATGTCGGCACCAGCCAGGCCGACGCGGGTGAACAGGAAGGCGGTGCGCGCCGCCGGCGTGCCCAGGCGCATGTCCGAGGCCAGCGCGATCATGGCGCCGGCGCCGGCGCAGATGCCGTCCACCGCAGCCACGATGGGCTGCGGGCAGGCGCGCATGGCCTTGACCAGATCGCCCGTCATGCGCGTGAAATCCAGCAGCTCGGGCATGCTCATCCTGGTCAGCGGGCCGATGATCTCGTGCACGTCGCCGCCGGAGCAGAAATTGCCGCCCGCGCCCGTCACCACCACGACCTTGATGTCGGTGGCGTAGACCAGCGCGCGGAACAGGTCCCGCAGCTCGGCATAGGAATCGAAGGTCAGCGGATTCTTGCGCTCGGGCCGGTTCAGCGTGATGGTGGCGACCTTGCCGTCCGCAGACACCTGCCACAGGAACGTCTTCGCCTGGTAGCCGGCGAGCGGACGCTTGTGGTGCTTCATGCTGTGTTCTTCGGTCTGCGTGCTCATGGTGTCTCCGTTTCTGTATGCAAGGGGTGGGCGCCGGCTCAGCCGGTCATCACTTCGCCGCCGTCCACGGCGATGGCCTGGCCGTTGATCGAGGCGCTGGCCGGCAGGGCCAGCCAGGCGACCGTCTCGGCCACTTCCTCGGGCTGCACCAGGCGGCCCTGCGGGTTGCGCTCGGCCAGCTTGGCGCGGGCGGCATCCGGCGTCATGCCGGTCTTGTCGACGATGTTGGCGACGGCGCCGCGCACGATGTCGGTCTCGGTGTAGCCGGGGCAGACCGCGTTCACGGTCACGCCCTTGCTCGCGGTTTCCAGCGCCAGCGAGCGCGTCAGGCCGATCACGCCGTGCTTGGCGGCGCAATAGGCGCTGACATAGGCGTAGCCGATCAGGCCGGCGGTGCTGGCGACGTTGATCACCCGGCCCCAGCCCGCCGCCAGCATGCCCGGCAGCGCCGCCTGGACGCAGTGGAAGGTGCCGGTCAGATTGACCGCCAGCATGTTCTGCCACAGCGCGGCGTCGGTGCGCTCGAACTTCTGGCTGACCGCCTGGCCGGCGTTGTTCACCAGGATGTGCACCGGGCCGAAGGCGGCCTCGGCCTGCGCGAAGGCCTGCCGCACCGAGGCTTCGTCGGCGATATCGGCGCTGACGGCCTGGGCCTGGCCCAGGCTCGCCAGCCCCCCGACGGCGCTGTCCAGCGCCGCGCCATCGCGGCCCAGCAGCGTGACGCGGGCGCCGCGCGCCAGCAGCGCGCGGGCGCAGGCCAGGCCGATGCCTCGGGCGCCGCCCGTCACCAGCGCATGGCGGCCCGCCAGGGGCAATGCAAGTTCACTCATTTGACGTCCAGTTGCGCCATGGCGGCGGCGCGCTCGAAGTTGGTTTCCAGCTGGCGCTTGCCGGCGAAATATTGGCTGGGCCAGGTCACGTCACGATAGCCCACGCGGGCGGCTTCGCGCAGCGTCCAGGACGCGTCGGCCAGGTGCGGACGGGCCAGCGCGCACAGGTCGGCGCGGCCGGACGCGATGATGGCGTTGGCGTGGTCGGCCTCGAAGATCGCGCCCACGGCGATGGTGGGAATGCCGGCTTCGTTGCGCACGCGGTCGGCGAAGGGCGTCTGGAACATGCGGCCGTAGACGGGCTTCTCGGCCTTGCTGACCTGGCCGGACGAGCAGTCGATCATGTCGGCGCCGGCGGCCTTGAAGCGGCGCGCGATCTCGACCGCGTCGTCGGGGGTGATGCCGCCCTCGACCCAGTCGTGCGCCGAGATCCGCACCGACATGGGCTTGTCCTCGGGCCAGGCGGCGCGCACCGCGTGGAACACTTCCAGCGGATAGCGCAGCCGGTTCTCCAGGCTGCCGCCGTATTCGTCGTCGCGCTGGTTGGTCAGGGGCGAGATGAAGCTGGACAGCAGATAGCCGTGGGCGCAGTGCAGCTCCAGCCAGTCGAAACCGGCGGCGACGGCCCGCCGGGTGGCGGCCACGAAGTTGTCGCGCACCTGATCCATGTCGGCGCGCGTCATGGCGCGCGGCGTCTGCGACACGCCCTCGATATAGGGCAGCGCCGAGGCCGACAGCAGCGGCCAGTTGCCTTCGGCCAGCGGATGGTCGATCTTCTGCCAGCCCAGCTGGGTCGAGCCCTTGCGGCCGGCATGGCCGATCTGCACGCCGATGCGGGCGTCGCTGTTGCCGTGCACGAAGTCCACGATGCGGGTGAAAGCGCGCGCCTGCTCGTCATTCCACAGGCCGGGGCATCCCGGGGTGATGCGCGCGTCGGGCGAAACGCAGGTCATCTCCACCATCACCAGGCCGGCGCCGCCCATGGCGCGGCCGCCCAGATGCACCAGGTGGAAATCGCCCGGCACGCCGTCCTGGCAGGAGTACATGGCCATGGGCGAAACCATGATGCGGTTCTTGAGCCGCACGCCGCGCGCCTGGTAGGGCGTGAGCATGGGCATGGCCGGACGCTGGCCGGCCGGGGCCGGCGCGCCGGCGCGCTCGGCGATCCAGCGCTCGAAGCCTTCCAGCCAGGCCGGATCGCGCAGCCGCAGGTTCTCGTGCGAAATACGCTGCGAGCGGGTCAGCAGCGAGTAGGCGAACTGCTCCGGCTCCAGGCCGGCGTAGCGCTTGACGTTCTCGAACCATTCGGTGGAGTTGCGGGCGGCGTTCTGGATCTTCAGCACTTCCACGCTGCGCACTTCCTCGTAGTGCTTCAGGCCGTGTTCCACGCTGCCTTCGGCGCCGCTCAGGCAGCGCGCCAGCTCGATGGAATCCTCCAGCGCCAGCTTGGTGCCCGAGCCGATGGAGAAGTGGGCGGTGTGGGCGGCGTCGCCCATCAGCACCACCGGCACGCGACGCTCGCCGCGGGCGGTGTCCAGCGTGTTCCAGTGCACCCAGGTGTTGCAGATGACGCGCGGGAAACGGATCCAGATGGCCGAGCCGCGCAAGTGCGAGGCGTTGCTCACCAGCGGATTGCCGTCCAGCCAGGGCGCGAACAGCTTTTCGCAATAGGCGATGCCCTCTTCCTGACTCATCTGCTCGATGCCGGCGGCCTGCCAGGTTTCCTCGGGCGTTTCCACGATGAAGGTGGACATGCCGTCTTCGTAGCGGTAGGCGTGCGCCTGGAACCAGCCGTGCTCGGTCTGCACGAAGGCGAAGGTGAAGGCGTCGAAGACTTTTTTCGTGCCCAGCCAGACGAAGCGGCAGTTGCGCTGGTCGATGTCGGGGCGGAAGGTGTCGGCGTAGCGGGTGCGGACCTGGCTGTTGATGCCGTCCGAGGCGATCACCAGGTCGGCGTCATATTCGCGCGCGATGGCCTGGTCGTCCTGGATGAACTGTTCGAACACAAGCTTGACGCCCACCTCCTCGCAGCGCGCCTGCAGGATGTTCAGCAGCTTCTTGCGGCCGATGCCGATGAAGCCATGGCCGCCGCTGCGCAGGCTGCGACCCTTGAAGTGGATGTCGATGTCGTCCCAGTGGTTGAAGGCGTCGCCGATGGTCTGGGCGGACACCGGATCGGCCTCGCGCAGGTTCTGCATGGTGGCGTCGGAAAACACCACGCCCCAGCCGAAGGTGTCATATGGGCGGTTGCGCTCGATCACCGTGACTTCGTTGGCGGGATCCTGCAACTTCATGAGCAGACCGAAATACAGGCCGGCGGGACCGCCGCCGATGCAGACTATTTTCATTTCCGTATGCACTCCATGGTGTGCGACGGGCGCTCTGGGTGTGCAGGAGCGGGGGCCGCAGATATTTAGGTCTGGATAGTTTAGGCTTGAAATATATACCCGAAATTGACCTATCGCAAATGGGGAAAGCGACTAGTCCGGATATCAAATGGGGACGAATTGCCGCGACCGGCAACCCGTCGGGAAGGCGTGAAGGGGCGCCGGGCCCTGCGCCCCGAGGGGCGCTGCCTGGCGGGAACGGCACAAGGGCGGGACCAGGCCCGCCCTTGCGTTCAAGCTGCCGCTAGTACCGACCGCGCAGCCACTGCTCCAGGTCGTTCGCCGGCAAGGGCGGCGAAAACAGGAAACCCTGCCCCGCCGCGCAGCCCTGCTCGATCAGGAAGCGCCGCTGCTCTTCGTTCTCGATCCCCTCGGCCACGACGGGCAGGCTCAGGCTCTCGCCGATGCGGATCACGGCGCTGGTCAGCGCGCGCGCCGCGTCGTCGCTCTCCAGGCCCTGCACGAAGCTGCGGTCCAGCTTGAGCTCGTCGACGATCAGCCGGCGCAAGTGCCCCAGGCTGGAATAGCCGGTGCCGAAATCATCCATGGACAGGCGCACGCCCAGGCGATGCAGCTCGGCGATGGTGCGCAGCGTGCCGGCGGTGGCGTCCAGCACCACGCCCTCGGTGATTTCCAGCATCAGGTCGCCCGGCGCCAGGCCGAATTCCGCCAGCGTCGCCGCGATCATCCGGGGCAGGTTCAGATTGTGGAAGTTGGTGGCCGACAGGTTCACCGACACCGAAGGCACTCGCAGGCCGTTGTGACGCCAGGTCGCCAGCTGCGAGCAGGCCTCGCGCAGCGCCCAGTCGCCCAGGTCGCCGATCAGCCCGCATTCCTCGGCCAGCGGCACGAAGCGCGCCGGCGAGATCTCGCCCAGCGTCGGATGGCGCCAGCGGGCCAGCGCCTCGACGCCGTACAGGCTGCCGTTCCTGAGCCCGACCTGCGGCTGGTAGTGCAACCGCAGCGCGCGGCCTTCCAGCGCATCGCGCAGGGCCGCCTCCAGCGCCAGGCGTTCCTGCGCCTGCCGGTTCATCTCGGCGCTGAAGAAGGAGATGCGGTTGCGGCCGGCGGTCTTGGCCTGGTACATGGCCATATCGGCGTGGCGCAGCAGCGTGTCCATGTCGCGCCCGTTTTCCGGGAAGACGCTGATGCCGATGCTGACCGAGGGATTGAGCGTGATGCCGCCCACGCCGAAGGGCTGCGCCAGCGCCACCAGGATGTGCTCGGCGGCGGCGGTCAGCCGGCCATGCTCGAAATCGGGCAGCAGCATGACGAACTCGTCGCCCGACAGCCGGCCGACGATGTCGGTGGCGCGCGCCAGCCGCCGCAGCCGCAGCGCGACCTCGCGCAGCAGCGCGTCGCCGATGGGATGCCCCAGCGTGTCGTTGACCTGCTTGAAGCGGTCCAGGTCCAGGAACAGCACCGCCACGCGCTTGCGCTCGGCCTCGGCGCGGGCGATGGCCTGCTCGGACTGGGCCAGCAACAGATTGCGGTTGGGCAGCCCGGTCAATTCGTCGTAGAAGGCCAGCTGGCGGATGCGGGCGCGCGCTTCCTCGCGCTCCAGCGCCAGCGCGCACAGGTAGACGCAGACATCCACCAGGCGGTGATGAAAGTCGTCGGGCAGCCGGCGCTCGCGGAAATAGAAGCCGAAAGTGCCGATGACGCGGCCATCGCTGGACTTGATCGGCGAGGACCAGCAGGACTTGATGTCCTCCGGCAGCGGCAGGTGGCGATAGCCGTCCCACAGCGGATCGGTGGCGATATCCGGCACGATGACCGGCCGGCCCAGGAAGGCGGAAGTGCCGCAGGCGCCGCATTGCGGACCGATGGGCTCGCCGTCCAGCGCGTCGCTGAACGCCGGCGGCAGGCTGGGCGCGGCCAGCGGCCGCAGCCGCCCGGCATCGTCCACCCGCAGCACGGTGGTCAGCACCTCGGGCGCCAGGCGTTCGACCTCGCGGCACACCATGTTCATCACTTCGGTGACAGATGCCTCGTTGACCATGGCCTGCAGCACGCGGCGCTGCAGCACCTCATGCACCTTGGTCGGGGTGATATCGGTCAGCACATCCACCACGTTGACCAGCGTGCCGCGCTCGTCGAACACGGAGTTGGCCATGACAGACACCCATAGCGGCTTGCCGGCGCGATCGTAGACCAGCACGTCCTTGTGGTAGCCCTCGCGGCAGGCGATGCGGCGATCCAGCTCTTCGCGCGTGCCGCCATCCGGCCGGCCGCCGGCCAGCAGTTCGCCCAGCTCCTGATTGACCGCGTCGGCGCGGCCGAAGCCGAGCATGCGATGAAAGCCCTCGTTGACGTAGACGATGCGACCGTCCGGGCCGGACACGGCCACGGCGTTGCCGGTCTCGTTGATGCCCAGCAGCAGCAGGCGCACCTCTTCCTGCCGCTCTGCGTCGGCGATGGACTTGCGCGAGACGACCGAGATGCGCTCGACCTCGCCGGCCGGATTGATCTGCGGCAGGTAGGTGGCCTCGATCCACAGCGCGCCGCCATTGCGGCGGCGGTAGCGGCAGGTGCCGGAGAAGTGTTCGCCGCGGCGCAGCCGGGCCCAGATCTGTTCGGCGCTGGCGATGCCCTTGCCCTCGTCCATGCTGTCGCACAGCATGTCGTGGCGCAGGGTCAGCGCCTCGTCGCTGGCGTAGCCCATGGCCGCCAGGAAATTCGCATTCGTACTCAACACGGAGCCGGCCGGGTCGAAGTCGAACAGCAGCAGCGCCCGATCCATCGATGCCAGGTAGCTGCCCGTTCGCCACGCGTCCGCTTCTGGAACCGCGTCGGGAACGCCCAGATGAGAATCAAGCATATGAGGCTCCAATACCGGAATACAGCAGTTCCGGAGTCATTCAGCGCCGGGGGTATATCCAAGGGCGACGCGGTCGCGTCCGTCCTGCTTGGCCAGGTACAGGGCCTGGTCCGCGCGGCTGAGCGTTTCTGAAAAGGTCTCTCCCAGCTGATGGCACGACATGCCGATGCTGACCGTGAGCCTGAGCGCCTCGCCGCCCACGTCGATGACCATGGCGCGGACCTCGCCGACCAGCCTGTCCATGACGGCCTGCGCCGCCTCCGGCCCGGTATTGGGCAGCAGCACCAGGAACTCCTCGCCGCCCCAGCGGCCGCACAGGTCGTACTCGCGCAGGCCGTGGCGCAGCACCCTGGCCAGCTCGACCAGGGCGCGGTCGCCGGCCTCGTGGCCGTAGCGGTCATTGACCGCCTTGAAATGATCCACGTCCAGCATGCCCACGACGAAGGGCTGGCCGCCGCGCGCGACGCGCTGCACCTCCTGCTTGATCGTCTCCATCAGGGCGCGGCGGTTCAACAGGCCGGTCAGCGGGTCGCGGCTGGACGTTTCCTCGAGCGCGGCGTTCAGGTCGCGCATCATGCTCTGGTAATGATCGGAGATGCGGGCGATGCGGGTCAGCCGGCGCAATTGCCGGTCGAAACGGTCGCACAGGCCGATCTCGCGCTCATGCGCCATGGTCTGGTAGGCATCCGACAACTGGGTCACGCGCTCGATCCGCGCCATCTGGTCGGCGGTATGGCGCCACAGCGCCTCCAATGCCTCGCGCAGCGGATGCCCGGCATGGGCGGGATCCGCCAACAACTCGGCGATGCGCTGGTCCAGGTCGGCGTTGCCTGCTTTCATTGGCGGCCGATAACCGAGAAGGGAAAGGTGCAGTCTTCCTTGAATTCCTCGGCCAGTTCGCCGACGCGCTCGTTGCGCATGTCGTAGAACCAGGTGACACCAACCTGGCGGCCCTTGCCGTGGGCGGATTCCAGCACGTCGAAGATGTCCATCATGGACTTGATGCTGCTGGTGTTCAGGTACAGCAGTTCCAGTTCCAGGTTGAGCGGCGCGCTAGCTTCCAGCAGATAGGATTCCACCCACTCGATCACCGGACCGAACAGCTCGAACGAGTTTTCAGGATAGGAATCCCCGCGCATGGTCAGCAGGCCCCGCGCCGGATCCGCGGTGATGGCGGGCGTGGACTGGGTCCCGGGAATGTTCAGGTCTTTCATCAATAGCTCCGATGGGCCCCGTCGCGGACGCGGGCGGCTGGGTCCAGCGCATGGGGCCTGTTCAATTGGGAATCCGTGGGCATGGCGGCGTTCAGATCACCGCGCTCAGGCTGAAGAAGGCCGTGCCTTCGCCGGCGGCCGGCGTCAGGCTGGCCTCCATCGGCGCGCCCGAGCGCCGGGCGATGTCTATCAGCCCAAGGCCCGCGCCCGAGGCCACGCCCTGGGCCCGGGGCTTGTGAAGCTGCGCCTTGTAGGCGGCCTTGAGCTCGGCCTTGTCCAGGGCAGCCAGCTCCTGGACGCGCGCCACCAGGGCGTTGCCGTCCTCGATCCGCACCAGGTTGCCAGCCGACACCACGTAACGGCTTTCGTCGCGGCGGCCGATGACCACCGTGGCGCAGGCGTCGGTGTCGCCGTTCTGGGCGGCGTACTGGCGGATGTTCTGGATCATTTCGATATAGACCGAGAACACGTCCATGGCCTCCGCCGGCCGGGCGTGCTCGACATTCAGGTAGTTCTTCAGCGCGTTGCCGATTTCTTCGATCAGGCTGCGGGAGATCGGCCCGTTGAAGCACAACAGGGTCCGGTTCTGGTTGAACCGCTCGCCCAAGGCGTACAGATCGGAGGCATTCATGGAAGTTGGCGCCCTGATAACGATTATTCGAAACGGAAAGACAGCAAGGTGATGTCGTCGCGCTGCGGCTGGCCGCCCTGATAATCGGCCAGCGCCTGCGTGAACGCGGCGACCTGTTCAGTTAACGGCCGCCGCGCGTGGGTCTTGAGCATGTCGGCGAAGCGCGTGTTGCCGAAGCCGAAGCCATGTTCACCGCCCGCCTGATCCAGGAAGCCGTCGGTCGCCAGGGTGTAGGTCCAGCCCGGTTCCATCGACAGCTCGATATTCTCGTAGACGCCCGCGCGTTTATCACCCAGCGCACGCTTTCCTCCGGGAACTTCGCGCAACGCATCGCCATTGCTGGCGTACAGGCTGATCTTCGCACCCGCGTAGCGCAGCAGGCCAGCCTGGCGGTCAATATATACCAGCCCCGCGTCCGTATTGGTCGCCAGCGCCCGCGGCAATTGCGCGTCCGCAAGCATGGCGCGGATCGCGCTATCGGTGCGGGTCAGCACGGCGGCCGGATCGGACGGGCCGACCTCGGTGATCGCCAGGTCGATGGCGGCGCGCGCCAGCATGGTCATCAGCGCGCCCGGCACGCCGTGGCCGGCGCAGTCCATGATGCCCAGCAGGCAATTCCCGCCATCGGAGCGGAACACGTAGAAATCGCCGCCCACCACGTCGCGCGGCTTCCACAGCACGAAGTGATGCTCGCCCAGCGACTGGGTCAGCTGGCGATCCGGCAGGATGGCCCGCTGGATCAGGCTGGCGTAGTCGATGGAGTCGCCGATCTTCTTGTGCGCGGCGGCCATGGCGCGGTTGGCGTTTTCCAGCTCCGAGGTGCGCTCGCGCACCTTGCTCTCGAGCTCGGCCGTGTGCTGGCGCACCTTGTCGGCCATGACGCCGAAGGCATTGCTGAGATCGCCGATCTCGTCCTGGCCTCCGGGCGGCAGGCTGACGTCATAGCTGCCGTTGGCGATGGCGCGGGCCGATTGCTGCAGCCGGCGCAGCGGCCGCAGCATCAACCGCTCGACGGCGTAGCCGAAGCACAGCAGCATGGCCGCGAACAGCAGCACCAGGCCCACCGCCACCGGCCAGATCCAGCCCGTGTCCAGCACCCGGGCCGCGCCCAGGTCCACCAGGGTCAGCACATGCCAGTGCAGTTCGGGCATGTAGGCCACCGACACCAGCTGGCGGTGGCCGTCCACCGCGACCCAGGCCGACTGCACCGACTGTGGATCGGCCTGCGCCGCGTGCATGGCCGAGCGCAGTTCCTCGCGCCCCGGGCCGGGGTCCAGCAGGGAGAACACCATGCCACGGCCATCGGCGCCGCCGGCGCCGGAGTTGTAGGCGATCAGCGTGGGATCCATGTGCGCCTGGATCGCGCCCGTCTCGTCGACGATGATGGGCGTGACGCCGGCCTGGCCGCTATTGACGAAGTCGCGCAGGAAGCCGCCCACGTCCAGGCCGGCGCCGGTCAGGCCCAGCACCTTGTCGCCGTCGCGCACCTGGGCGTTGATCCAGACCCGCGTGGTCTTGAGCTTCAGGTCGGGGTTGACGTTGATGTTGTAGAGCGCGGACGCCTGCAGGGACTTGTAGAACCAGCCGTCATCGGCGGCGCCGCGGCTCAGCGTGTAGCGCGGCGCCTCGGACAGGGGCTGGTCGTCGTTGAAGTAATAGTTGCCGGTGGCGGCGCTGGCGATGAAGTAGGCCCGGCCCAGCAGATCGCGGCGGTAGCCGTCGGCTTCGCGGAAGAACAGCTCGCGCGCGGCCGGATCGGACTCATTGCGCAGCCAGCGCCGCGTGACCTCGCTGTCGGCCAGGCGCAGCGACAGGGCCAGTTCGCGCGAGACCGGCGCCAGGATGCGCTGGCGGTTCAGTTGCGTGAAGTTGTCGGCGAATGCCCGCCCGAAGTGATCCCTGACGCCGTCCAGCAGCTGCCAGCCGATCAATGCGGCCGGCGCCAGCGCGACCAGGCACGCCAGCAGCAAAGCCATAAGCGATTTTTTGCGCAAACCCCATTTCGCCATGCGTAGTCTTCCTGACAACTGGATAAGTAGCGGCGTGCGCGGAGTGTCTAGCATGCGCGGCCTGCCGTCCCGGCCGCGAGTCCGCGGCCGCGGGCAGGGCTTGCCGCCGCGCGCTCGACCCGCCTCGTGGGCAGTGATGGCCACGCACCGAGCTGGTGCGTGGCGCGCTTAGTGTAGAGAACCGCGCAGGCGATGGAAACGGGTGTAAACGCCTTGAAGCGTTTTGTGCGTCAAGTTTTTCCTTGCGGCAAACTATATGTGGTTTTATTGCCGTTTATGTCGCATCTTCAAACCGGCGACGCAGGGGGATTGCGGCTTTCTCGCTACACCCCGAGATAGCGTTCCCACAGGCCGCGATCGGCGTCCAGCGCCGGCGAGTCGCCGGTCCAGACCACCTTGCCGCGCTCCAGGATCACGTGCTGGTCGGCCAGGCTGAGCAAGCGCTCGACATACTTGTCGATCACCAGGATGGTCTGGCCGGCCTCGCGCAGCCGCGCCAGGCAGTTCCAGATTTCCTCGCGGATCTTGGGCGCCAGGCCCTCGGTGGCCTCGTCCAGGATCAGCAGGCGCGGATTGGTGACCAGCGCCCGGCCGATGGCCAGCATCTGCTGTTCGCCGCCGGACAGCTGGTTGCCCATGTTGCGGGCGCGTTCGCCCAGTCGGGGAAACAGCTCGAACACCCGCTCGGGCGTCCAGGGCGCGCCGATGTCCGGATTGCGCGCCGCGACAAAGGCCGTCAGGTGCTCGCGCACCGTCAGGTTGGGAAAGCACTGCCGCCCTTCCGGCACGATGGCCATGCCCAGGCGCGCGATGCGGTCCGGACTCCAGCCGCTGATGTCCTGCCCGGCGAAGCGGATCACGCCGCCGCGCAGCGGCAGCTGGCCGAACAGGGTGCGCAGCAGCGTGGTCTTGCCCATGCCGTTGCGGCCCAGCAAGGTCACCACCTGTCCCGCGCCGATGCGCAGGTCCACGCCGAACAGCACCTGGCTCGCGCCGTAGCCGCTCTTGGCCGATTCGATCGAGAGCATCAGGCAATCTCCTGGCGGGCGGGCGCGGTTTCCTCGTCACCCAGATAGGCTTGGCGCACGTCGGCGTTCGCGCGGATCTCGTCGGGCGTGCCGGTTGCGATCACGCGGCCGTACACCAGCACCGAAATGCGGTCGGCCAGGCGAAACACGGCCTGCATGTCGTGCTCGACCAGCAGCATGGCGGCGCGGCCGCGCATGGCCTCGATCAGCTCGGTCAGCCTGAGCGTCTCGTCCGGCCCCATGCCGGCCATGGGTTCGTCCAGCAGCAGCACGGCGGGCCGGGCGGCCAGGGCCAGCGCGAACTCCACCTTGCGCTGCTCGCCGTGCGGCAGCGTACCGGCCGGACGCTCCAGCAGGCTGGCGTCGATGGCGCATTCGCGCGCCAGCTCGCGCGCCTGTTCATACAGCGCGGTCTCGGCCGCGCGCGGACGCCAGAAGCGGAAGCTGCTGCCCGCGTGCGCCTGTACCGCCAGCACCAGGTTGTCCAGCACCGAGGACTGCTTGAAGATATTGGTGATCTGGTACGAGCGCGACAGGCCCGCGGCCACGCGCTGGTGCGCGTTCATGCCGGTGACGTCGCGCCCGCCCAGCAGCAGCGTGCCGGCGTCGGCCGCCAGCGTGCCCGAGAGCAGGTGGATCAGGGTGGACTTGCCGGCGCCGTTGGGGCCGATCAGGGCATGGATCTCGCCCGGCGCCAGGCTCAGCGATACCTGGTCGGTCGCCACCAGCGCGCCGAAGCGGCGCACCAGGCCGCGCGCCTCCAGGGCTGGCACCGCGGAATTGACGGCGTTCATCGCGATCCCTCCTTGCCCGGCCGCGCCGTCGCGCGGCCGGCGAACCATGGCCCCAGCAGGCCGACCAGCCCGCGCGGCGCGCCGAACACCACGCCCAGCAGCAGCACGCCCAGCGGCAGGTGCCAGTATTCCGTCCACAAGCGCAGAACCTCTTCCAGCGTCAGCATCACCACCGCGCCGGCCACGCCGCCATGGCGCAGGCCGATACCGCCCACCAGCACCATGATCAGCAGGTTGGCCGACTGGGTCCAGTGCATCAGGCTGGGCGAGAT